>OFRO01000228.1_pt1 | contig 21660 bp, 32 predicted proteins | sample 1543091 | NCBI WGS metagenome assembly OFRO01 (sample SAMN07774217, study PRJEB24372) | wastewater metagenome | isolation source: Exp Tend NO 10WW | collected 2016-02
GTCCTGGAGCTGGTCCCGGAGCTGGTCCCGGAGTTGGCCCTGGAGCTGGCCCGAGAGCTGGCCCCGGAGCTGGCCCCAGAGCTGGCCCCCGAGCTGGCCCCGTGATCCGATGAGAGTCGCCGCCACTAGACCACCCATTGGGGAGTCCGTCCAGATCCACTGCTCCGGGGCGTCCAGTCCAGCCGCCACATAGGCGGCGGCTACGGCCGCCTCAGCAGCCGGACGGTCGCAGCGGTCAGTGCGTAGCGCCTGGTGCATCCACTCATCGCGGCAGGCCACGACATCGGCGATCTGCGCCTCAGTCAGCGTTCCCGTGTAGGTCATCACTGCACCGCCTTGCCGTCGATGGTGACCTCACGACATGCGACGACCACCCTCGGGACGGTGGATGAGTCGTAGGCCGTCACGGTGGATGAGCCGCAGGCCGTCACCTCTAGCCACACCCCGGCTGGAGACTGGACATCGACGAAATCGACACCCTCGGCCAGGGCGGCATCTAGCTCAGCCTGGGTCGTCACGGTACGCGTGGTCATCGGTCAGTCCTCTCAAGGTCGTCAAGGTCGGCGGCTGGCAGCACTCGCTCCAGCCATGCGTGTACGCGGGCGGGCAGCAGCCACAAGGCTGCTAGCAGGCCGGTGAGGGTCGACGCCCACAGCAGGACGCCGACGAGCCCCCAGAGGGCGTAGCAAGGGACGTCAGAAGCAGACGGCATCGGAACCCCCAAGGAGCTGCGCCGACGTCAGCCGCTCACCGTCCGGGGTGAGCCACCAGCGGACCCCGGACGTGTCCATCACCGGGATCTCGTCGGGGTCGTCGTCGCCCCGGCGGATCAGCCAGCCCGTCTCGTACGCCTCCGCGGGGTGGGCGTGGACCCACTCGTGGCAGCGGCGGCACAAAACCGCGCAGTTCGAGATCGTGTTGTCGACGTCTCCTCCGCCCATGCCGCGAGGGCGGCGGTGGTGCAGGTGGTCCAGCGGGGCTTGGTGGCAGCGTTCGCAGCCCCACCCGGCCCGGTGCATGGCCTGCGCCCGGACCGGGTCCGGGAACGCATTGACCGCCCATGAGCGCTTCATCGGGCTCTCACCGCCATATACTCGGTGACCTCCGCGAAGTCGACTACCTCTCCGTCGGCGGTGGTGGCCTCGCCCTTGTCCCAGGTGAGCCCATCGAGAAACGCGCGGCGGAACGCCGGCCTCACCATCGGCTCAACCTCCGCGGGGCGGTTGACCTGCACCCACGCCAGGAAGCGGGACGGCTCCACCGAGCGGCGGGTGCAGACGGAGACGGTGATGCGGTCTGTCCTGAACTGCGTCGTCCCGGTCTGGGCGGCCTGCGCCATGACCGCGTCCAGCGCGGCGGCGTAGCGGACCTTCGCCTCGTCTAGCGCAGCGTGGGCGGCATCCAACTCGTCAATCGGGCGGGTCATCCCTGACTCCGCTCAATCAGGGCGGATGCCTCGGCCTTGGTCAGCTCCTGACCAGAGCGGACGGTGCGCCCCACCATGTCAGTGAGCCAGTCGTGCCAGTCAGAGTCATCGACGATGCCCTGCCGCTTGGCGATGCCACGCAGCGCCCCGATCTGCGCAGGTGTCGCCTGCCCGGCCGAGGGTTGGCCCTGCGTCCGGGTCTGGCGTGACTCCCATCCGGCCGGCTCCTGACGGGCGGCGCGATGCTGGGCGAGTGCCCCGTCGTCGTCGGCGTCCGTGACGATGCCCGTGAGGGCGCCGAGTAGGTAGCGGCGCATGTAGGTGAGCGCCGACCCGAGTTCCTGCGGCGTGCCACCGAAGAGCGGCAGGACGCCCTCGAGGGATTCGCCGGACGTGTGCAGCAGTAGGCCCTGCAACTCCAGCCCGCGCTCACCAGTGCGGGGGCAGCAGGAGAATGACAGCCCATGCTTGGCCAGCAACGGGTAGGCGGCTTGAGCGATGTCGGCCAGGTCGGCGTACTTGTACGAGTACTGTCCGCCCGACTTGGTGGGCACCTTCGCTTCCTTGTCCTTGGCCACCGACGGGGCCTCGGCTTGGAACGCGGCGAGGGCCTTGGCGAGCTCTCCGGTGCTCATCACGCCACCGCCAGATCGGTCATGGCGTCCACCTCGGCGTCAGCGCGGCGATCGTCGATGCAGGACCGGCACAAACCCGACCCGCGGGCGGGCTCCCGCTCGCCACACGCGTTGCACAACAGCAGGGCGTTGCGCTCATCGACACACTCGTCGTCGAGATCGTGCGGACAGGTGGGCGACCCCCACAGCGGATGCCGTCTCACGACTCGACCTGGGCTGCGGCCAGGTGCTCAACGCACAAGAGCCGGTATTCGTAGCGGCCGGCCGCATCCTTCCGGCATCCCGACTCTTCGCAGCGGTAGTGACTCGGCGTCGTCGAGATGACCAGCCGGGCGAGGGCATCGTCATCCGGAAGGTACGTGAGTCGATCGTCGGCGCGGCTCCCAAAGACGAGCGCGGACCCGTCAACGTGAGCGGTCGCCTCGACTAGCTCGCGCAGGTTGGCGAGGGTCAGATGGGCGGCGGATGCGGAGGTCTGAGTGTCGATAGCCACGGGAGGTCCTTTCGGGTGTTTGGGGACGGCGGCGCCGACCCCGAGGGGTTGAGAGAGTGGAGGGAAGGGTGGTTAGGCGGCGGCGTCGGTGGGACAGAGGTCCGCAATCCACGCCTCGACGTCCTGGCGGACCAGGCGGTAGGCGTGCTTCACCTCCGGCTTAGATGACACGTCCCGCGCCCGCAGAAGCCCCGCCTCAATCGCGGAGTTGATCTCGGCGACGGTGGTGCGCGGGTACTGCCCGACCACCTGCGAGACGGTCAAGATGTCCAGGGCGTTCATGCGGTCCTCCTCGATGGGCGTAGGGATGCCTCGATGGTCACGCCACACGCCCTTCGCCAGTCAGTGTGGCCGGATCGCGGACGATGGCAGCTGCGGGCACTTCGAGCGCCTTGGCGATCCGATGCAGCACCTCGACGCTGGCTTCCTTGCGTTCGTTCTCCAGATTGTCCAGATGGGCGTACGAGAGGCCGGCCATGGTTGCGAACGCGCCGGGCTTTAGCCCCGCCTTGATCCTGAAGGTGCGGATCGTCAGGCCGTTGTGCCGGGTGTGCGTGGAACTCATGTGGAAGAGATTAGGAGAGGGAAGGGAAGAAAGCAAGTCCTCATGCGGAAGAGATGCGGAAGAAGACAACCCTGCTTGTCAGGAGAAGTACACCGCGGTGGAGCGTCTCGCAGCCCGCGCCCTCATCGGCCTGCCCGAGCTAGGGGAGGCCCTCGCCTGGACGCCGCACGCCGCCGAAGCCGCCGACGTCCTATGGGTGGACGAGGCGCTACTGCGGGTGAGGGTCCGCCGTGGCAGCCATGCCGGTGAAGCGCGACCCGGCCATCGATCCCCAGGGGGTACACACCAGACGCGTACCCCCTGGCGGCGGACTGGCCGGACCCGACGATCAACCCACCCAAGGAGTGCCCCAGTGCTCTCGCGCTCGGCATGGCGCTAGGCGTGCCAAACCCGCGCCCCTGCCGAGTCCTCAGGGAGCGGCAGGAGGTCGGGCGTGAGGCGCGCTCAGCCCAGCACCTAGGCGTCCGGGCTGACGTCTAGGGCGAGCATCCCGCCGAGCTTCTGAGCGGCGTCCCTGCGCTGGGCATCGTCACTGTGGAGGTAGTGCTCCATGGTGACGGTGACCTGCGACTGACCGAGGTAGTCAGCGATGACCCGGGGCGGGACGCCGGCCTTGTCGAGGAGGGTGGCACAGGTGCCGCGCGCGCCATGCAGGGGCTTGTGCGGCACGTCGACGAGTTCGAGCGTCGCCTTCCAAACCCTCCAGTCGCGCTCCGACCCTTCGATGGCCTCGGGGCCGCGTCCGGGGAAGACGTAGCCGACGCCACCTGATTCCTCCCGCCAGGATTCGAGCGCGTCGCGCAGGTGCGGGGACAGGGGCACGTCACGCACCGACGCCTTGGTCTTGGGGGGTTGCAGGACGCGCTTGCCGCCGATGGTCGCCGCGGACTGGCGGATCAGCAGGTGTGTGGCGGTGACGTGCTCCCAGCGCAGGGCGAGAGCTTCGCCCTGCCGGAGGCCGCCGAGGATGGCGACGGCGACCCGGGCTCGGGTGCGGGCGTTGACGGGCGCGTGGAGGACTTTTCCGGCGTCGGCCTCGGTGAGGATGCTGTAGCGGTCTTTGACGCTGGGGGCCGCGACGGATCCGAACGGCAGTCGCGGGATCTTGCGGTCGGCTTGCGCGACGATGAGCGCCCGCCTGAGCACGGCGTGGACGTTGCGGACGGTCGCCTCGGACAGTCCGGCCTCCCGGATGGCGGCGTGCAGGGCTCTGATGTGGGTGGGGCCGAGCCTGTCGATGCGGACCTTGCCGAGCTGGGGTATCAGCCAGGTGTCGACCTTGGAGCGGTAGCCGTCGGCGGTGACCCGCTTGAGGTCTCCGGCTTTGACGCTGGGCTCGATGACGTCGTCGAGCCAGGTGGTCAGCCACTGCTTCACGGTGGTGGCGTCGGGGGTTGAGCCGGCGTCGCGGACGGACTTCATTTCGTCGAGGAGCTTGACGGCCTCCCGCTTGGTTTTGGCCCGCCGCTTGATGCGTTTCCGCTTCCCGGAGACGTATCCGAGGCTCAGGACGGCCACCCAGGAGCCGTCTTCGAGTTGGCAAATGGACCCTTCGCCTTGGCCTCTGCGCACCACCATAAGGCGCATCCTAAGCTGGTAACCACACTGGTAACCACCTTGGTAACCTATCGCGCTAGCTACTGTGACCCGACGATGGTTACCAATAGGGCTCTGACTAGCCTAGATGGCGACCCCAGCAAGATTCGAACTTGCGACACAAGGTTTAGGAAACCTCTGAATCTGAGCGCGCAACAGCGAGTTTGGTAACCAGTTTGGTAACCAGTTCCGCCAGCCCAGGTCTTTGCCAGTGGCGGCATCCCCTCTCCCCGCCGTCGCGGGGCTGGAACGCAAGAAGCCCCCCCACCTCCGTAGAGGTGGGGGGGCTTCGTTCTGCGTGGTCGACGTCAGGGGTCTGCGCGCTCCGGGTTGTAGGTGCCGAGATCGTCCTGGACGCCGGCGACCACCTGGGCGTCCGGGGGCAGGTCGGGCACCTGCTCGGGCGGGACGAGCACGTCGGGCGGTGAGCCTGCGGTGACGTTGCCGGCGGCAGTCACGCCGAAGATCGTGGCCAGCGAGGCGTACAGGGTCCACTCGTCGGCGCCGATGATGCCCTTGGCCTGCAGGTAGATCATGACCGGCCCGGCCACGATGACGGCCACGTAGATGCCGAGGCGGACGGGCGCCGGGATCCGTTGCAGGGCGGTCTTGACGTCGACACCGACGGTCAGCGGGATGGTCATGTGATCGGCTCCGTCCACGCGGCCGCCCACGTCTTCGGGCCGAAGAGCCCGGTGCCGCGGAACTTCTCGGTCTGGAAGGCGACGACGACGCGGGCGGTGGCGGCGTCCCAGCGTCCGGTGGCCCTGAGGGACCGCCAGCCGCGGTCGATCATGCGCTGCTGCCAGCGCCGCAGATCATCGCCATGGGAGAAGTAGCCGGACACGGACTCGCGCGGCCCGGACTTGGGGCCGAAGTAGTAGCCGGCGGGCAGCGGCCACGCGGGAGCGGACGCCGCCGAGGGCTTCGGGGCCGTGACCACCGTCGACAGGGAGTCGGCCACCTCGGCGGGCGGACGCAGCAGGTACGTCCAGCCCCCATCAGCCCGGGACGTGTCGCGCAGGTAGACGGGGCGGATGCGGACCTCGCGGCCCGTCTGATCCCCAGCCCGGCCCCCGGTCGACCGGCCGAGCTCATTGGTCTCCGGGGACAGGCACTCCCCGCCGTCGAGGATGAGCACGATATGGCGTCCGGGCTCCACCAGGGCGTCACAGGGGCGCAGGTCCGACAGGCGGCCGGAGAAGCGGGTCACCGAGAAGCCTGCCGCCCGGGTGAGCGCCGCGGCGTTGCCGGTGTAGCACAGGCCCGAAATGTCGACCATGTAGCCGGCCAGCACGTACAGGCCGAGGACGATCGACGAGCAGTCGCCGGACATGCCGGGGACGATGACGCGGTGGGCCAGGTCGAGCCAGGACCAGCGGCTGTTCGGCCCGCTCATCTCCTGGCTGTACCCGATGCGGGCGGCCTTGATCTCGCGTCCGAGGCGGACGACGTCTGCGATGCGGCTCACAGGATCTCTCCGTCCTCGTCGGTGGGATCGGGGATCGGGGCGCCAGTGGTGCCCTCGATGGTGGCGTCAGGGTCCGGGTGGACGGCGAGCTCGTCGTCGGGCACCTCGGGGACGATCGGCAGGTCGGTCATGGGTGTGGCCTCCTATGGGCGTGGCTTGCGACCCGCCCAAGGGATTGGACGGGTACGGGCGGAGTTGGGGGGTTAGTCGTCGGCCGGGAGGCCGGGGGGCGTCTCAGAGAGGCGCAGCGTGGACCAGTCCGCGATGATGCGGTGCGCCCACGCCCGGAAGCGGTCGGCGATCCGCTCGGCGCGGATGGCGCGGGACTCGGCCACCTCGGCGGCAGCTTGAGCCTTTTCGGCGGCGGCACGGGCAGCGGCGGCGTCGGTACGGGCTTGGGCGACGTCGGCCTGCGCCCGCTCCATCCACACCCCGGCCAGCTCGGTGGCCTTGTCGGCGATGTCCATGGCGGCGGTGCGCCGATCGAGGCCGCCCTTGCGGATCGCGACGACGATGCCGATCAGGGTGCTCAGCAGCGCACCGGCGAGTCCGCCCACGGTCAGGACCTGCCCGATGCCGGTCAGCATGCGCGGTCCCCTTCGGGCGGGCGGTGCTCGGTGGCCTCCATCCAGTAGCGCCAGCCGATGATCGCGGGCAGCATCATCAGCGGGGACGCGATCAGCCGGAGCCCGGTGGCCGGGTCGGTGGGCAGTGCGAGCGCCCCGTGGACGCCGGTCGCGAAAGCGATCCCCAGGACGCCCACGACGGCGACCAGGCGGAGGCGGCGTGCGATGCCGACGAGCCCAGCGACTGCGCCGACTGCGAGGATCGCCGAGTATAGGACGATGGTGGCGTCCCGCCATGGGTTGGGTGGGGTGATGATCACCGCCCACAGGCTGACCGCGGACACTGCCAGCATGAGTGCGAAGTAGGCGACCATGCACCGGTCACCCCACGGGCGCTTGGCGCGAGCCATCAGGCACCTCCTGTGCCGTAGGTGGCCAGGCGTGGGGGGGTCTGTGGATCGATCACAGCACCCCTCCGATCAGTGCCGAATTGGTCACCTCGACCGACCCTTTACGGAGCCCGAGGATCGTGGTGGCCGAGCCTTGAGCGGATCGAGCGGCGAGGATCACGCCCATCGCCACCCACTGGCTTTCGAACGTGGCCTGGTCGATGACGCGCCATGGATGCGCTGCGAGGTAGTCGCCGAGGCGGCCTTCCCACCGCAACCGGACGCCGTCGCGCTCTGCCTCGACCGCCCAGCCACCGTCCGGCGCGTCAACAACGTCGCCACCCAGCAACTGAGCCGCCAAGGCCGCGGCGGCAATCTGCGTCGCCTCGATCGTCGGGGGCCTCAGCTGGTACAGCATCACGCCGCCTCGTAGTCGTAGGTGACGGTGATCGTGTCGCCGGCCTTCCAAGCGAAGGGCGTCGACGATGAGAGCGCGCCCATGCCGCTGGCGACCGACACGCCGGCGGCGACCGCAGTCGAGGTCGCGTCCGCCATCATCCAGAAGATGTTGTTGCCGGTCGACAACGCCTTAGCGTTGCACAGCACGCTCTCGCCGGAGGCGGCCGTGACGGGCAGGCTCAGCGAGGGCACGCCGGACGGCGACGGCGACGCGCCGAGCACGACCTTGGCCCAGCCGCGGACACGCTTGCCCATCTGCTGGTAGCGGCCCGTCACGGTCGGCGACGTCCCGAGGCCGGACCCGGTCAGGGTGGGCGTATAGGCCTTCCAGGCGAAGGCCGTCTCGATCGCCTGCGCCAGAGCCGCCATGTCAGCGGCGACGTCGACGGGGCTGGTCTGGTCAGGGTAGACGAGACCGCTAGCGGTGGTGGGCATCATGCCTCCTGGATCTGCATGGTCAAGCGGCCAGACGCCGCGTAGCTTGTGATGCCCGTCCACTGGGCGTGGTCGGCGGTGGAGTTCTGAACCACCGCGATCCCGGCGGCGGTGCCGTTGAGGAGTGCTTGCCCGGCCGATGCGGGGATCGCGATCGACTTGGTTTCGCCGAAAAGGAATCCGGCGGTGGCGAGGATCTCGCCGCCGATGATGTTCGGTGGGCTGCCGCCCTTACTGACGCCGTCGTGCAGGTACAGATGGGCGGGTGTGGCGGCCGAGGATCCGAGTCCGGCCGGGCCGCGCTGCAGCTCGATCGTGAGCGACAGGCAGGTGCGGCCCGGATTGCCGCCGAACGCCGCCCCATAGAACCAGAACCCGCGCTTGTAGTTCGTGCCCGTCCAGGCACCCTGCACGGCCGTCGTGCCGTACGACCCGTAGGACGTCCAGCCGCCCGGATCTGCGCTGCAGACCGTGATGGCAGGGATCGTGAGCGTGTAGATCTTCGGTGCGGTCGGTACCGGGTCGGCCGTCGAGACCGGCGCTGTCCCACCGGGCAGCGTCGGCGCCGACTGGGACAGCTTGCCGACCACGTACGACCCGGACGCCGACCACACGATCCCCACGACGTCACCCACCGCAGGCTTCGCCCCAGCCCACGCGAGCGCGGACGACAGGCCGCCGGCGGACACGGTGACCGTCGTCGTACCGAGAGCCGTGACGGTGCCCAGCGTGGGCAACGGCGTCAGATTGGCGATCGCGCGGGCCACACCACCGGCCGTCGAGACCAACAGCGAGTCACCGAGCCGCACCGCGACACCCCCCAGGGCGTTGGCGACGACCCGGCTCGTGCCATTGACGTCAACCGACAGCGGCGACACTGTGGTGACGATGCGGGCCTGCAGGGTGACATCTGGCGGCAGGGCGAGGATCTCGCGTGCAAGCTCATCCATGACGCCCCCTCAGCCTGTCCACACCTGACGCCACGGCACCGCGGCAGTCACCGTCATGTCCGCCGACCCGTCCAGCGGCAGCTCAATCCTGGTCACCAACCCAGCCAGCACCTTCGCGTCGGCGTCCTTGCCGCCCGACGTCGGCAGCGTGATCCCAAGCGTGTCCAGCACCTCGAGCGCCGGGTTCGCCGAGCACCGGACCGTGATCGGAACAGTCAGCTTGGCCAGCAGATTCGCCAGCCTCCCGACCGCGAAAGACGTCGCGAGCGCGTCCGTCTTCGCCAGCGGATTGGTCTCCTTCAGCACCCGGCGGCCGAACGGCCCACCCCACCGGAGCGGACCCTCCTTGATGTAGTCGACGCCGCGGGTCGGCTTCTGATCGTCGGTCTCGCCGGTGACCAGCACAGCGTTGTACACCCCGGACGCCGACAGCGCCCGCGTGAACGCCGCCAGGACCGCACCCGGGTCACCAAGCTTGGGCGTCCAATCAGGGACAGCCTTGACGGCCAGCGAGCGCGGCAGGTAGGCACCCACCCGCGACATGGCCGGGACACGCCCCACCGCGTCCGCCAGGGCCGCCAGAGCCGCGATCCGCGAGTCCGCCCACGTGCCCCCAGGGGAGGCCCCCGACGCCGCCCACGGCCCCATCGGCAGCAGCCCGTCCAGCAGCCGCAGCGAATCGCTGTAGATCGTCCCGGACGGCACGAAATCGGACATGAGTACGTTGTCGGCCACCTCGTCCAGTAGATCCACAGCCTTCACCGTGACCACGGACGCCGAGGGCACCCACACGCCGTTGGCGTAGCGGAACCACTGCTCCTCGCCCTCGTCGGGCTCGTTGATCCTGTAGGTGCCGATCGGAATCTGCTCGATCACCTGGGAGCCAACCATCACCTGAGCCGACACGGTGACCCGCTGCCCGAACGGCGCCAACGGCGACGCCAGGTCCGAGGACAGGAGCGCGCCCGTGGCGTCCACGACGACCAGCGTCAGCGTCGACGACACCGATTGGCCCGTCCACTCCTCCACCCACACCGACCCCGGCCCGACTTCGAGCGGCGTCGTCGCACCCTCCCGGCTGGCCGAGGCGGTACAGGATAGGCCGAACGATCCGCCGAACGCAGTCAAGGCGTCGGCGCCGATCGGCCACATCACTGCCCCCGGGCGAGGTCGAGGTAGGCGCGCCCCACGTAGCGTGACTTGAGGTTCGCGTTCGTCCCGCCCATGGCTTTGAGGTCGGCGCAGGTCCACAGGACCACCACGGGCGGCAACGCAACCCCGGCCGCCTCGAAACCCTCGGCCGACCAGTCGACGAAATCGGCCGGCTGATACTCCAAGGCGTGCACCGCTGGGCAGGCGACGTGCAGCACGCCCGTGCGGTGCTTGATGGTGGTCGGGGACGCCCGCAGCGACAGCACCTGACCGGACGCCAATAACTGCTCCATCGCCAAGTAGTCGGCGATCGTCTCCGTCGTCCACATCGGCAACCGAGTTGGCGCTTGCCGCGGCGACGTCAGCGCCCGAGGCAACGACATGCCCAACCGCTCCGCCGGCGCCACCCTGGCCAGGTAGTCGCGCTTGGCGTCGTGACCGACCAGGACGTCGACCAGCATCGCCGACCGGGGAGACATCGGATCCATGATCCACGCCTTGCCCTCAGCCGGCGCGGTCAGCGTGTACTGCGCCGTGGTGGCCGACTCCAACAGCCCACCGGACGCCGACAGGGCGTCGATCTGCCAGGCCACCGGGCGACCCACGGGCGCGTCATAGTCCACAACGCGGCCGGTCGAGCCGGCGATCGTGCCGCGGGCCCGGCTCGCCTCCGTGCCGGACGCCGTGACGCGTGAGACGCGCAACGACGTCGTGCCAGCAGGCAGCCCCGTCACACCCAGATCGGCGTACGGCGGGGCTGCCACCAGCAGCACCGAGACCGCAATCGTCATCGCCGCAGCCCCCTAGTCGTGGCGGAGACGCCCGCCTTGATGCGGGCATCCACGATGGTGCCGAGCCCGGGCGCCTCAATGACGAGCGGGCCGGTAAGTAGGGATGCCACCGCGGATGCCACCGTCGCCGCGAAGCCGTCCTGCGATCCAGGGGAGCCACCAAAACGGCCACCATCAGCGAAGCCGACCACGCCAAGATCGCGGCCCGCCTGCCACCACATCGGGATGGTGCGATCACGCTTAGAGCGCGCGAGCGGCAGGTACCACTCACCTTCAGTCTCCGGCTCGGCCCAGATGCGGTAGTCCCCGCCCCGGGCGAACTGAGCGACGTGGCTCTCGTACTGCCCGCCCCCGGCGTACGCGTACACCTTGCCGCCGTCCGCCTCGAACATTGCCCCGCTCCCGGTCCGGTACACCGTGCCGCCCGAGGAAGAGACCCCCGACCTGGTGTAGACCGTGTGGATTCCGATGGTCACCTTCTTGTCCGACGGGATGTCCCGGATGCCACGCGCGGCGGCCTCCGCCTGATCGGCCATCCCGCGCAGCTTCCCCGCGGCGTCCCGTGCCCACTCAAAGCCGGGGATGTTACCGAGCGCGCCCACAAAGTCAGCCAAGGCGCGCATGACACCGGCAAACCCGCCGACGATGAAGCGGAAGGCGGGCGCGAGGGCGTTATTCCACAGCCAACGGCCCGCGTCAGCGACAGCGTCGAAAGCGCCGCTGACAACATTCCGGAAGCCCTCAGAGGTGTTGTAGGCGACAATCAGGCCAGCCACCAGAGCAGCTATCGCGACCACCACCAAGCCGATCGGATTGGCGACCAGCGCGGCGTTCAGAACCCACTGAGCCGCCGACCACACACCCACCGCAGCAGCCACCACGCCGAGGGCGGCAGCCATTGGCCCGAGCACCGCAGAGTTGTCCTTCACGAATCCGATGACTCCGAGCAGCACCTCGCCGAGCTTGACGAGGATCGGGAGCAGCTTCGACCCAACCTCTTCCTGGACGTCGCCAAACTCCGCCTGAAGCTTACGCATCTGACCCTCAGCCGAGGACGCCTCACCCTCAGCGAACCCACCGACCTGATCGCGTAATCCCTGGACCACCTGGTCGAAGTTGGCGCCAGTCGATCCGGCGTCTTTGAAGTCAATGCCGACGCTCTTCAGCGCCTTACCCTGGCCCAGCATCGCCTTACCGAGGTCCTCAGCGGCAGACGGGAGATCCTTCCCCGTCTTCACCGCATAGTCGTCCAGCAGCGGGGTCAACTCTGCGATCTGTGCACCGGTCAGCTTGTACTGCGCCAAAGTGGCCTGTGAAGCCGCCAGGTCGTCGGCGTCCGCACCCGTCTTCTTCTGAATCTGCGCGTTCAGCCCACGCAGCGCCTCAATGTTGGTGTCAGCCAGGTCGGGGAAGCGGTTGAAGGCGTCCTCCAGCTTGCGCTGCGCCTGCTCGGCCTCGCGGAAGGCGTCCACGGACGCGCGGCCAAAGTCGCCGATAGCGTCGATCGCCCCAGAGGCCGCAATGGCCCCCAAAGCGCCGGCCGCGACCGCCCCCATCCCCTTGAACCGGCCGCCGACCTTGTCAGCCTCGTCACCGACGCCACGCAGCGCCTTACCTGCCGACTTGTCCTCGCCGACCAGCAGCAGCTTCAAGGTGGTGTCAGCCACGATCCCTCCCTTGCTCTACGATCCATCGGTCGGTGATCTCGCGGAACACCAGCCACAACGACACCGACAGGTCCCACACGTTCCACGGCGTGATCTGCGGGTACAGACGCATCAGCGCGGGCAGGCGCGAATCGACCTGTCCGCGAAGGTCGGCTAGGTCGGGCGCTTCCGTCCGCCGGTTCGGCCTTTTCCCGAGGGCTGGTGGTCTTCCGGCTCAGCCAGCCACCGCACCGACCCGAGCGGGATGTCCACCGCTTCGAGCAGCGACATCTCTTCTCCTGCCGAGACGCGGGCAGCCCAGATAGTGACCGCCGACAAGAACAACACCTCGGGATGGTTCGCCCGCTCCTCGCGCGGCATGGCGTCCATGTCGGCGAGGAGCTTGCGCACGTCGGCCCATGTCTTGGCCGACGAGATGTTGGTGACGGCCAGCTCGCGCTGGAGTGCGAGGGTGTGACGCAGGGACAGGTCTTCCAAGGTGACGCCGGGGTAGCGCTTGTCACCGATGACGAGGATCACGTCAGCTCCTTCAGGGCGTTCTCAATGGCTTGCTCGACGCGCGGACGCACCTCGTCTATCCGCTTCTCGGCGGCCCCGGTGTAGGTGTCCGCTGACACCGTCTGGGCCACCCAGACGCGCCCCGCGTTGCGGGCGCGGCTGACGGCCCTGCGTCGCCCGTACTTGAGGCGCCCGCCGGACGCCCGCACCGCTTCATCGACGAGTGCTCCGGCCTCACGGCTAGACATGCCCGCACGGGCGAACACAGGATGCCGCAGCGATCCCTTGTTCAACGCCCCGAGCTGAACGCCGTCACGGTTCTGCAAGGCCACATACACGCCGTCGCTGCGCGTCCGCAGTGAGACCCGCCCGCCTTGCTGCAGCAGCTCACGCAAACCGCCCCGCCTCGGCATGCTGTCAGATCCGTCGCGGATGACCTCCTCGCCGAACGGCTTCGCAGCATCGGCGAGTTCGGCGCGGACCTGCTTGGCGATCGCCTTGTCAGCGTCCTTGAGCTTGCCCGCCAGGCGCGCGTAATCCGAGGCGTCGACCTTCGTCACAGTGCCGTGTCGGACGTTCGGGCCACGATCCACAGCGGCTGAGCGGCCGTCAGGTTGTCGAAGCCGGTGAAGTTGCACGACATCTTGACCAGATCGCCGGAAGTCTTCGGCAGCTCGCCATCGAGACGGATGTCCGGGATGACGACCTGCAGCGTCTCCAGGCCGGTCGTGAGCGAACCGGCCGTGTAGGTCACGACCAAGCTCATGTCCGTGTCGGCCAGGAACGCGTCACGGAAGATCGTGTCCGAATACTCGACGTCGAGCTTGCCGGACAACTTCGGCTCACCCGCGACCGGCTTCGACTTCTTGCCGCCGTTGCCGAACAGGTAGCGATCCGTCTTGGCCGACCGGTCCACCTTCAGTGACCACTCCGTGACGTTCGCCAGCGGCGTCGCACCGGACGCCAACGCCGTCGTCGTCGGGGCGGTCAGCGCACCCGTGTAGAGCGCGGCGCCGGCGAAGGTGAACAGGTTCGCCCCGGTCGTGTACGACGGGGCCGCGTACGCGGTGGCAGTCGTCACAGCCTGGGCGTCCACGTCGGCAGAGATCTTGACCAGATCCTTGCCGCCAGACAGCTCGAAGCTGGTGGCCACGCACCCGGCGAACGTGATCGGGTCGATCGTCGCCGACCCGTCCGCGTTGAGCCGCGGCACACCCTTCTGGAAGGTGGCCGCTCCGAGCGCATCCGCCAGCGTGAACACCTGCTGGTAGACGCCCGTGGACACCAACGTCGACGTGCCCGCCCCCATCAGCCACTGCCAGAGCAGGCCGAGGCCCTTCGACAGCGCCTCGATCTCGATCGGGCCGCCCCCCTGGTAGGTGGGCGTGACGCGGCGGTTCGCCCGCGCGACACGGGTGCCCGAGCGCAGACCAGAACCCTGGACGCGGCCCGGCTTGAAGTCGAGGCCCTCAGAGACATGCTCCAGGGCTCGGGACGTCACGACGGGCGTGCCGTAGGTGGCCTCCGGACCGAAGGTCAGTGAGGCGTCAAGGATGGTGGCCATGGGCCTTACTCCTTCGGGTCAGCGGCGTCCGCCGCGATGGTCTTGGACTTGGACTTCGCGGTGGACTCAAGCGCCCACGTGCCGGCCTGCAGCACCAGCTGCTCACCGACGCCGTCAGGGACGTCGACGACCTCACCGGCCTTGACGATGCGCCGCAGGATCGGGACCTCCAGATCCCCGAGCGGGCTGACGTTCTGGATCTTCACGGTGTGCTCCTTAGATGCGGGCTCGGTAGGACAAGATGAAGGTGACCCCAACCTCGACACCCGTCTCGGGCTGAAGTTCATCGAGGTCTTCATGGGTGATCGCCAGCGACAGCAGGCCGTCGACCTTGGCGTCCACGGCTGGCACCTCACCACCGGGGACCATGGCGGTCGGCAGGATGACCACAAGACCGCCGTCATCAGGCCTACGCCCCCACCCTTGCCGCGCGAGCTCGTCGACAGTCTCGACAATCTCGTAGGCGCGGTCACGGGCCGCCTTGATGTCGGAGTCGCCACGAATGGCCATCGCGAGGAGAGTGATCGTCCCGTCCTGATTACGGCCACCAGGGCGGGAAGCGGTCGCCCACTCCAGATCTGACGACGACGCCCGGGCGGGACCCTTTGACCAGGGATCGGCGACACCGACGTAAAGCGTGTCGCGATCGTCATTGAGCAGGCTGTACCCGTCCGACACCTCGACATCGGGCATGAGCGCCCTGCAGGCTGCGATCAGCGCATCGCGCACATGTCGCCCAATCAATCCGCGCATCAGGCGAACCCCAACGGGGCAAGCTCGTACGGCTCGATCAGAGCCTCGGCCTGCCGCGGCCACAGGACCCCAACACCCGGAACGCCATCGTCACGCTGCTGCTGATTGCCCAACCGCGCCCGCCACAACTGGCGGCACACCATCCGGGCCGCCGTCAGCACGGGCGCCGGAATCTCGGCCTGGACCCAGCCCGCCTGGTACGTGAGGATCCCTGCCGGGATACCAGCCGAGCGGTAAATGACCTGACCAGACACCACAAAGGTTGCGGCGTCCAGAGTCGAGCCGTCATCGGCGACGAAGCTCACGACCGTGGCGCCCAGTGCGGGAACGACCGTCGATGTCGTGGACGCCATCACACGATGCGTCCGCGTGCATTGCAGCACCGGGCCACACCGAGACTCAACCTGAGCCTCAGCAGTGACGGCGTCCAGCGCAAGGTCCGCGAGCTGCGCCGGACTCGACGTGTAGGAGCCCCGACCAACACAGTAGGTCAGCAGCGCAGTGACCTGATCATTATTCGGAGCTAGCCAGCCCATGGCACCTCCCTACTGATGCAGGGGAGGGGCGCCCATGCGGAACGCCCCTCCCTGGTCTTGTCAGCCGAGCTTCTCGGTCTCGACGGCGATCGATTCCTCGTCACCGATCAGGACCGGGTCGCGCTGGTCCGGCGTACCGTCCGCCCGTATTGAGAGCATGACCACACGGTCACCCTCGATTGGTTCGGCCGGCGCCGGATCAGGCTTGGCCTTAGCCATCAGGCGGTCGCCGTGGTCTGCAGGACCCGGATGGCGTTGGCGTCCTGCATCGTGCCGTCGGCGCGCTCGAAGCCCAGGAAGCCGACCTGCAGGAAGTCGGCGTACCGCTCGACCAGACGCAGGACCGCGAGGCCCTTGACGATGCGGATCACGTACGCCTGCTTGATGTTGCCGAAGAGGATCGACTTCGAGCTCGCGGCCATCGCGGCCATGTCGTTGTTGATGACCAGCGGGAACCCGGCCAGCAACGACGGGGCGCCCGCCTGGATGGAGGGCTGCCACAGGTACTGGCCGTCGCTGCCCTTGAGCTTGCGGACCGCCTTGCGGGCCGACTGGTGCATCATCCACTTCAGGTCACCCGAAGCGTAGGCCGGGTCCAGGGACTCGGTCAGGTCGATGATGTTGTCGCCGGAGACGCCGCCGGTGGAGGCGAAGGACCCGGTCGAGGTGACGCCCACGGTCGCCGAGGTGACGATGCCGTCCGGCTGGCCGGTTCCGGTGCCCACCGTGAAGTTGTTGTTCAGGATCCGGCCGACACGCTCGCCGAGCTTCTTCGCCACCCAGGCATCCGCGTCCGGGCGATCCTGCAGGAACTGCAGCGACGCCCGCACCAGCTTCGACGTGTACATGTACGAGTCGAGCGAGGCCGTGCCGAACGTGATGTCCTGCTCGGTCACCTGCGTGTTCTCGCCCAGGATCGCACCCATGTTGCCGGTGTCGTCGTTGGTGGGCCACTGCAGGTTCGCGCCGGTGTCGGTCTCGATGACCTCGGCCTCCTGCAGCATCACACCGAACGCCTTGCGGGTCTCGACGAAAGCGTCGCGGAACTGCGGGGCGACCAGGTAGCCGCCGGCGGCACCGGATCCGACCGCGGCCGCGTTCTGGATCGAGGCGTCAAAGCGGCTCTCGATCAGGGCACGGTCCTCGGTGTTGAGGTTGGCGATGCCGCGACGGATGAACTGCGCGAACGCCTTGTTCAGCCGGTCGTCGTCACCCTCGTCGCCCATGCCGCGCAGGCTGTCGCTGAACAGCCCGGCGGGACGATTGGGCGTCTCGTACCGCTCCGCGCGCGCCGTTGCCCGCTCGTGCGCCTCGATCTTCTCGTCGAGCGCGTCGAGGTCGGCCTCCATCCGGTTGTAGGTCTGGACGGCCTCGGCCGACTCCAGTCCGCCGTCGAGCAAGGCCTTGGCCTGCTCCCACAGGTTCGCCCGCTGGTCGCGGAGCTTCTGCACATCGAGCATCAGAGTGCTCCCTTCCTCCCCGCGCTTCTTGGGCGTGGGAATATCCCCGGCGGGCGAATCCCGGCGGGTGGTCGTTGGTGTTGGTCAGCCCCGGCGGGGCTTGGAACGCAGCGCCAGCCCGCGCTGCGCACGCTCCTCGGCCTTCGCTCGGTCGAAGCCGGACGAGGGGGCGACGGGCTCAGGAGCCTGGTCGCGGCCCGGGAAACGGAACGCCGACAGATCGAACGCGTTGGCCGGCTGGACTGCCGGCGCCTCCATGACCGAGTCGGCGAGACCCGCCGCAACGGCTTCATCTGCGGAGTACCAAGACTCGGCCAGCATCGCGCCGCGCCAATCTTCGAGCGAGCCGCCCGACTTGGCGGCGTACACGTTGGCGATGTTGTCGCTGAGTCGGTCGAGGAGATCCCCGGTCTCGCGCATATCCCCGGCGTTACCGACACACAGGCCCCACGCGTCATGGATCATCAGCTGCGTGTTACGGCCCATGATCAGCTCGTCGGCGCCACAGGCGATGAAGGACGCCGCCGAGGCAGCTAGTCCGTCCACGATCGCGACCACACGGGCCTTGTGCTGCCGCAGCAGGTTCAGGATCGCGACACCCTCGAACACCTCACCCCCCGGGCTGTTGATGTGCAGCTGGATCTCAGCCGTGTCGTCCGGGAGTGCATCCAGCGCCTGAGCGAACTCCTTGGCCGACACCCCCCAGTCGCCGCCCCAGCTGTCGACGGGGTCGTAGAGCCGCAGAGTCGCGACGCCATCCGCGGCATCCGACGTCAAGATCGACGCGCGGATGCCGGAGCTCGGGGGCGTCTGCCCGCGGAAGCGGTAGGTGGTCCTCACGGTGCGACTCCTGTCGTCGTTTGGTCTGTGGTGCCGAGTTGGCCCATGTTGAGTGGCCGGTAGCGGACGTCCCCGCCCTCGACAGGCGGGCGCTCCTCAAGCGCGAGGATGTCGTTCGTCGAGAAGACGCCGAGCGACCACAACTCCTTGTAGAACGAAGCCCTGGCGGCGGAATCGCCGCGTAGCAGCCCTTCGACCGAGAAGCGTGCGAACACCGGCTCAGGCTTCAGCACGCGCGTCAGGCGCTGCTCAATCCGGGTGAGCCACGGCCGCAGGGTGTTCACCACGAAACTGATCGACTGCTGCTCGATGCCCGTACCCCAGGACGTCGACTTATCGGTATCCATGAGCAGGTGCGGCGGAACGCCGAAGATGCGCGCCACCTCCGACACCTGGAACGACCGCGTCTCGAGGAACTGGGCATCCTCGGGCGGGATAGTGAGTCGCTCGAACTTGAGTCCACCGCCGAGGATGATCGTCTTACTGGCATTGAGCCCGAGTCGTTTTTGGTCCCAGCGCTTCTGCAGGGCGTCCGCGTCGGTCTCCTTGAGTTTGACGTCGGTCTGCAAGATGCCGGTCGCCAGTGATCCGTTCGCGAACAACTCGGCGCCGAACTGCTCGGCCGCTAGCGCCAGCGCAATGCCTTGACGGTTCAGTTGGATCGGGGACAGCCCGACGACGTCGTCGAGGCCGAAGCCCTTGATGTGCAGCACGTTGGTGTCGTCGGCTTCGAGTTCGCCGCCGCCGATCATGTAGATCTTCCGCCCTGCAGACGTGCGCCCCGGGCGCACCTTCGCTGGGTTGAGCAGCCAGAGTTCCCTCGGCGGCCCCTGCCGGCTCGTCCCCGTCGTCACCTCATCGCGGACCATCCACAGGTAAGCGTTGCCCCACAGCAGCAGGCAGCCCGACACCGCCTCCCAGAGTTCCATCGGAGTCATATCCGGGTGAGGTGCGTTGAGGAGCGCCGCCGCCTTGCCGGAGGTAACGCGCGAGCGCGCCTCACCGTCCGACCGGTAGGCGTGTAGGGGCAGTGAGCCGATCGTGCCGGAGATGAGGTTGATGGCGCGCCACACGGCCGGCATGGCCAGGGACTTCTTCTCGGTGATGCTCATTCCGGCGGTCGTCTTCGACCCGGCATCAAAGAGCTCGGCGACGCTCGCCGACGAGATCGGAGCCTGAGGACTCTCCAAGCTGGTCGCCTGGGCGCGGATCATCGGACCGAAGATGCTCACGACTCACCACCCTTCGCCGCAGCGGCCTTGATGATCAGAACTCCCGCAGTCAGGACCAGGACGCCCGCCACCGCAGCCGCAACATGAGGCCCCCACACGGACGCCGCGAGCACGAGACTCACAGCCCCCAGGACGCACAGAACAATCCCTGCGACTTCGAGGCGGTCACCAGATACCAACGCCAACCTCCTCGTTCGCGACCGCCTTCAACGCAGCCAAAGCCACAGCCTCCAGCGGAGAAATGTCCCCAGCGGATGCCCGACGCCCGAACGCCTTCCGCTCACCCACCGACCGCCAGGCAGCCACATCGACAGCCGCATCCAGCTCGGCGTAACCACCATGCTCCAAAGACACCGCCTCGACCCGGTCAAAGATCAAAGCCGCCGCATCACACACATCGGCCGTATCGGCCGTCTCAACTTCGACGCCGGCCTCACGCAGCGGCGCCAGAAATGAGGCGGCCGGACCACGCTCATCAAGCACCAACGACACGCCCAACTCGGCGCATACGTCGGCACACTCCCGCACTACCCACGACAAGCCAGCTCCGTGCCGCATCGTCATCACTACAAGCCGGTCACCATCAACAGCAGCCGCGCCGACCGCAGCAAATGCCCGATCAAACGACACCGCCAACGCCACCGAGGGCGCCAGGCCGTCCAGATTGCGCGCCTCACCGCGACACGCATCCCACTTCGGCAGAATCGACGTCGGACGCTCCACCATCGGCACCGGCTGATTCAGCCAATACCGACGAAACTCAGCCTCCGACGACTGCGGGTCATCCCACGTATCCGAGATAGCCGCCAGATTCATCCACTCAGACGCCGGTCCGTACGCCTCGCGCAACGCCTTCATACGCTGCGCCGGATCCGACAAGTCCCAAGTCAGTGACGCTTGCTTGTGGTCGAACAACAACGAATCATCCGGCTTGCCCAGCGCGTAGGCGTGCGTCCCCTCCGCAACCGAACCCTCACCCTCGCCGTACATGGTCGACGTCTCCAGCATCCAGCCGGACGCCACCTTGCGCTTCAGCAAGTTACGCACCATGACCCGGTGCAGCCGCTTCAGCCGTGGCAGCACCCACAAGTGCGTCTCGTCCGCCACGATGAACGTCGACTTGCCGCCGTCCTTGGATGAGTCCGCGGACGTGACCGGCTCAATGAATCCGCGCGACCCCGGCAGAATCACCCGCGTCAGGCCCACATCAATGCCCGGGTAGTCAGCAGCCAGCGCCGCCGAACACGTCTCAGGCGCCAAGATGAAGTGGATCGCGTCGTAGGTGTTACCAGCCTGCGACTCCTCAGTCGCCACACATAGCACCTCGACGTACGACAAGGGACGCCCCACCGGCTCACCCTCGTCATAGGCGTAACCCCACGACGACACCTCGCCAGCAACAGCCCAGTGGTCGAAGCGGCACGGACCAAGCGCCTCAAAGCAGGCGATAAACGCGGCCAACCCAGACTTCGAGCGGCCCTTCGCCCGCGACAAGAAGTCCCGCCGCACCACCCGGCCACCCGTCACCGGGCCCAGCCGATACGCCTTCAAAATGTGGCCAGCGAACTCGTCATCCAACTCGACCCGCTGCCCCTGCACATCGCCAGGACCATGCACCAGGTAGTACTCAATCCACGACAACGCCGAAAACCCGAGCGTCACAAACCCACTCATAACACCGCCTTGAGCAGACGCTCCTTCCGATCGCCGCCGGACTGAGGGGTAGGGGTTGAAGTGGGCTTCGCCGGCTCAACGATCTGCAGCCGCAACCGCATCCGGTCCTCAGGCGTCGCACCAAACTTCGCCACCCGCAACCGCAACTCAGCCGCCTGCTTCAGGTCACCCATCACGAACGCGCGATGCAGTAAAGCCGTCTCCAGCAAAAAGTCCCAATCGGTTTCCGTGAACGTCTTCGCCTGCGGCGACCTCCGCCACCGCTCCCACCAGCGCACCGTCAACGCCGGCCAGTGGCGAGCCACCTCGAAGCCATCATCCGTCACCACTGACGGCAAATCAGGCAAGTCAAAACCCAGCACCTCACCATCGGCGGCGACAGCGGCACCAGGAGGATCAACGTTACGACGACGGCGCGTCGCAGGATCGGAAGGCATCGGACCACGACCAGGCATAGCGACACCACCTCCCGAAAACCGGTGACCCGTACACACCGCGAAAGCGGGAG
>OFRO01000229.1_pt1 | contig 21589 bp, 31 predicted proteins | sample 1543091 | NCBI WGS metagenome assembly OFRO01 (sample SAMN07774217, study PRJEB24372) | wastewater metagenome | isolation source: Exp Tend NO 10WW | collected 2016-02
CTTCCGATCTAAAAAATGCAGCAAATGCAAAGCCAGCCACAACAGCCGGACGCTGCAACATTGCTAGCAACTGCTGAGATAAACAAAGCACAGGCTCAAGCTGATAAGGTAAGGGTAGATGCAGAGATCGCGCAAAGTAGCGAAGCGCGTGCAAATGCTTTAGCTCAAGCAAAAATAGACGGTGATGCACAGAAACTCATGCTTGAGAAGTTCCTTAAACTCGAAGATCAACGTATTGAGCAACAAAAATCTATAATAGAAGCACAGAATACTATGGCTAGAACACTGGAAACTATTAAGAACGCAATCGGTGCGCCACAAATTATCGGTGATACTAATGTCGAGGCATACAAAAAAGCTGCGGACTTGGTTAACCAATCACTGGACATGTAATAACCCGCACGTGACGGCATCACGGCAACCTTAGCAAAGGATACAAATGGATCAAGAAGAAGCACTGCAAACGACTAATGAAGAATTAGTTGAAACTCAGGAAACTGACGCGCCCGAACCAGTGCAGGGCGATGAAGAAAATAAAGACCCTGCTGGATTTACGAAGAGGATAAATCAAAAGCATTTTGAGTTGATGGAAGAAAAGCGGGCGCGTGAAGCTTTGGAAGCTGAGGTTATCGCGTTAAAAGCTAAGATTCCTGAAATACAAAAGCCTGTTGTGCCTCCTTTACCAGATCCATATGATGATGACTTTGATTCCAAGATGTTGCAGCGCGATGAAGCAATAAAACGTGTTGCTGCATACGAGGCGCAAGAAGAAATCAACCAATCTCGACTGCAAGAGCAGCATCGCTTGCGTCAAGAAGGTCTTAATAAGTCTTTGGTTGAATCTGTAAAAACATACTCAGATAGAGCTAGGACTCTTAACATTAGTGATAACGAGCTAAAGGTTGCTGGGCAAACTGTTGCAGCTTATGGCATCCATGATTCTGTTGCAGAGTTTATTCTGCAAGATGAAAAAGGCCCTGCTATAACCGCGTATCTTGCACGCAATCCAGATATGCTTGAAACAATATCAAAGATGAATCCGATTCATGCAGCTTTGCATATTACGAATAATGTTAAGCCTAAACTATCTGCAAAAACCAATTTGCCCGAGCCGGCTGAAACACTTGGGGGCGGTGGAGTCCGCAAGAAGGAAGACGGGTTGAAGGGCGCAAGATACGAATAAGGAGATTTAAATGCCGAATAATTTCGATAGTAATTTTACAAGAAAGCTTGCAAAAATAACGCTGTCACAATTTGAATCGCAACGGGTAATTTCAAAGAATGTTAATACTCAACTTCTTGAAAGCAAGTTCGATCCATCAACAGGAACGATTGTAGACTTCAAACGGCCAACTGATTACACATCTACACGTACATCGGGCGGTGATATCTCAAGTTCAAAGAAGGATATCGTTACCGGTAAAGCATCAGGAACAGTTCAAGACTACATCACTGTTGCGGTCGATTACAATGAAGTTGATGAAGCTTTGAAGATGGATCAGTTAGAAGAGCTTCTGAAGCCAATTACCAAGCGCATGAAAACTGACTTGGAAATTGATTTTGCAACGTACATGATGAAGAACACAGGGCTACTAGCTGGCACTGTTGGAACCGCAGCCACTACTTGGGATCACGTTGCAAAGGCGAGCGCCATGATGATGTCTCACGGTGTGCCAATGGATGCTCCCTGGTATTACACTGTAAACCCATTCACTCAAGTAAAGCTTGCCAGCAACACTCGCTCTCTTGGTGCTGGTGGAACTGCTGGTGATATTATTACTGAGGCGCACGAGAAAAGTACTCTTACGCGCATGTTCGCAGGGTTTGATCGAGTAATGACTGCTGATGCTTTGCCGTCATATACTTTATCGTCTGTATCGGATCGTGCCGGAACTCTCACGGCAAATCCAACAGTTACATATGTCGGCGCTAAAGACAGCATGACGATGAGCATCGCTGTTACGGCAATGGGTGCTAATGCTGTTGTTGCTGCTGGTGAACAAGTTCAGATAACCGGGCGCAACCGTTTGAATCTTGCTACACGTCAAACGATCCTTGATGATACTGGCGCTGTTATCCTGTTTACAGGTACTGTAACAGCTTCAGTAACTTTAGGCGCAAGTGGTGAAGGAACTTTGGTAATTACTGGCCCGGCGATCTATGAGGCATCGGGCGCATTCAATACCGTGGCTTCTGCTCCTGTGTCTGGTGACGTTGTTACAAGATTGGGGTCGGCTAGCGCAATAATTCAACCCAACCTATTTTGGAATAAAAATGCTTTCGCCATTGGTTTTGTGCCAATGAAGAAACTTCATGCAACTGACACAATCGCAACAACTGAGGATGGTTTGCAAATGCGTATTACTAAGTATTCTGATGGTGATGCTAACAAGCAAACTGTCCGTTTCGATATTCACCCTGCATATGCTTGCTTGAATCCGTTCTTTGCTGGCCAAGGTTTCGGTAGCTAATAACAACGCGGCCCTTCGGGGCTGCAATCACATGGAGCAAATGAAATGAATAAAATCGTATGGGTTAAAGCATCGGGTCAAGAGGTAACTACTAATGATCTCCCGGCCAACATTGAGGCAGCAAAGGCGTTAGGGTGGAAGATGAAAGACGAACTAAAGAAAGACGAACTAAAGAAAGATAAATAATGGCAACAGTCGCTCAGGTAGCAAAAGCATCATTACAAAGAATCCTTGTTCAAGAATCGGAGGCTGATTTAGAGCCATCTGATTATCAGGATTATATATTTGCTTTGAATAACTACATGTTAGCGTTAGATGCTGACGGCATAACTCTTGGCTATACCGTTGTATCTGACCTGGGCGATAATGTTACGGTTCCTACAGGCGCATTGCGCGGCATTATTGCAAACATGGCAATAGAGGTGTCCCCTGATTATAGCGGGGTTATAACTGATGGGCTACGCTTGGCTGCCGATGAAGGCATGAAGACCATGCGGAAACTAGGTCAGCATATTGTTGCTACTGAGTACCCAAGTAACTTGCCACGTGGTAGCGGTAATTACACAAACAATCAATATACATCAAGTTTCTACGAAGATTTAGAAGCTGAAATACTTGCTGAAACAACCGGCTCAATCGGACTGGAGACAGGCACACCATAATGACAAATCAAGCGCGTGGCAGAAAGACAAGCGGGTTCCCTAGTTCAACCACAATTCCGGCAGATGCGGTCATCAGCTTTATTAGCGGCGGTGTCAACTACCAGATACCGATAGCGAACTTTGAAAGCGCATTAGGTGTAACTGGTACGATTGTTCAGGATGGCGATGTAACAGGGGTTCCGGTGCTTGATACGCAGGGATCTGCAAACAACATAAGGAATATTGAGCCTGGCGCTGGTATTGCTGCATCAATTTCACCGGATAACGGCATAACGATAGAGCATAATTTCCAAGTTGGATATGGTGGCGTTCCTGTGTTAACTGGTGCTGGAAATGACAGCCCAATGATTGGAGATATTGTAGCTGGTGACAATATCACATTGTCCGCTGTTGCCGGCGGGGTAGAAGTTGCTTGCACACAGACACCTGTATTGCCTACGAATTACGTTATTGTTAACACTATGGCTGATTTCCCTGCTGCTTCAGCCGGGATCAGAACATTGGCGGCAGATACAACTTACTACATACAAAACAGCGTTACAACCGCCGATGTATTTAATGTCACGGCTGGCAACATAGCTATAAGATCAGCAAATGATTCATATTTTTCAACGATTACATATACCGGTGCTGGTGACATGTTTACCGGCGCAGGTGTAAGTTTCTCGTTATCAAATATAAATATTGATACCCCTCTCGGGCGTATTCTGAATATGTCTGACAATGCGGGCGGCGCGTTGCTTAACATTAGCAATGTTACAGTTACTCTATGTAATAAAATCGCGTTGATATCAGGAAGTAATTTTGGCGAAGTAAGAATATCTGGATTAAATATCACCAACACTGTAACCGATGGGATTGAATTCGCTGCCGCAGCAGTAGGCAAATTCTCAGCCAAAGAATCGGTAATAAAGATATCAGCTGGCGCTTTGTTTAAGCTTGGAACAACAGTATTTACAGACTTTAGAACGGATAAAATAAACGCAGATCTAAACGGCGGCGGTATTTACTTTTTGTCTGGCGCGGCATCTTCTGCAAACATTCTAGCGGGTGGCCTTGGCACGGTGTCGAATGTAAAGACAACTGGAGCAGGAACGGCGCTTAATGGGGTAACAGTAAACGATGATCTTTGGTTGTTTGCATCTAATAGCAAGATAAGAGATTCAAAATCATATGCATTTATAACTAATGGCGGCAATTCTACAGCTACTACAATCACAGTTACAGCGACACCATATAAGGCAACGTTTGGGGCATCTTGGACAAATGCGGGATCACCTCAATTTACTTTTAATACAAATGGGCGCATAACATACGCTGGTTCCAAGAGTTTGCTTGCAAATATTACGATAAACGCTGGTATGGTCGTTCCAGGTGGTGGTATAAAGACACTCGCCGGATATATAGCTATAAATGGTAGCGTAATTTCGATATCAAGAGCTGTGGTATTAGCGCCCGCTGTGGTTATCGCAAACACTCCAACAGTTTCAATATCAATGCAACATCAGATAGATATGGTTTCGGGAGACTATATAGAATTTTTTGTGACTAATATCACAGACACAGTGAGTGTTTTAGTGACTGAAGCTTCGATAAGGGTGGCTTAATGCCGATTACTCTGCTACCAATAGCAAATGGTCATTATGTAAGCGATAGTTTACCGTTATCAGCGCAGCAGTGCGTTAATTGGTATCCAAATGTTGAGAAAGTTACTCCGGTATTAAGCCAAGAATCTCTTATTGGCACGCCAGGTATAAAACAGGTTGCAACATCAGGAACTAATAACCAGCGCAATCGTGGTGCTTGGGTAATGGCCGGTATTCCTTATTTTGTTAATGGTGGATTCCTGTATAAGATTGAATCTGATGGAGGAACGTTAACAAGCATTGGAGCTATAAGCGGATCTGGACGCGTAGCAATGTCAGATAATGGCACGCAATTGTGCGTATTGGTTCCGGGTTCGGTTAGCGCTGGATACATTTATGACGGGTCAACGTTAACGCAAATATCTGATTCTGACTTTACTGCTAATGGTCAGCCGCAATCAGTGGTGTTCATTGATGGATACTTTCTATTTACAACCGACAGCAAGAAATTCATCATTTCCGCACTCAATGACGGACTATCATATAACGCGCTAGACTTTGGCAGCAGTGAAGCGGACCCTGATAATATCGTGGCTCCTTTTGTGTTCAAGAATCAGCTTTATATATTCGGGTCTCAAACAATCGAGGCATTCCAAAACATTGGCAGCGCGGATTTTCCATTTCAGAGAACCGGTTTATTTATTCAGAAAGGGCTTAAAAGTCAATTCGGCATATCAAGCGCTAGCAGTTCGTTTGTGTTTATAGGAGCTGGTAAGAATGAATCTCCTGCTATATGGGGGCTTGAAGGAAATGACGTTGTAAAGATATCAACTACTGCAATAGACTCGTATCTTCAAACGCTTACAGATGATCAGGTAGCAAGTTGCTTTTCGTGGTCGTATGCTCAGAAAGGAGCCTACTTCATAGGATTCTCGTTTCATGATACATGCTTCGTGTTTGACACAATATCTGGAAGGTGGCACGAAAGAAAATCGCGGATTAATAACGAGCCTGTATCTTATCGTGTTTCTTCAATCGCTACAGCATATGGAAAGGTTTTAGTCGGAGATTCGCAAGATGGAAGAATCGGCTCGCTAGATCCTGCGACATACAAAGAGTATGACGAATCACAAGTCAGGATAGTTTCAACTCAGCCATTCCAGAACAATATGCAGCCAATTTTTCTGCCTGAAATTGAATTGGTTGTTGAATCTGGTGTGGGCAATGCAGAGGTAATAGATCCATTGATATCGCTTGAAATAAGCCGCGATGGTGGGAAGACATGGGGATACCCAAGAACCAGGAAAATAGGCAAGATTGGCGAATTCAATAAGCGCGCAATATGGAGAAAGAATGGCAGAACTACTAGATTCTTTGTGCTTAGATTTACATTGAGCGATGCCGTGAAACCTGTTATAATTCAACTGAATGCTAATGTATTGGGCGGTTAAATGCCACAAAATCAATCAAAGCTGAACTTTTCAAGCCCTCTTGTGAATCCTGACGGCACAGCAACTCAATACTTCCAAAGATTTCTTATCCAATTATCTCAAGGAATTGAGATTGTTTCCACAGGCGCGCCAGAATCCGTCATAGAAGCACCTCAATACACAAAATACATTGACGAAACAACTCCGTCCGCCCCGGTAATGTATGTAAAAATGCTACCTGATGTCGGTGGGGATCGTAAGAAAGGTTGGTACGCAATATGATTGTTACCAAGAGAATATACAATAAGGAACTAATTAAAAGCATAATCCAAATGAGTGAGATTTGGGATTGTGTTGCTGAGGATGGGCAGAATAAAGAGGATTTTGATCCTGATGTCGATAATGAATGCTGGCTCCTAATGAATAACGAAGATGCTATTGTGGCCCTATACAATTTACACGGGATCAACGGCGTAACAGTACAAATTCATGCTCATGTGATACCTGAATACAGAAAAGAATACAGCAAGCAAACCGGAAAAGAAGCGCTTGATTATATAATCGAGAACACTGGGTATTACAAGATAATTGCAGTTGTGCCGGCGCTTTATAATAACGTTAAGAAGTTCTGTGAATCATTCGGGTTTAAAGAAGAAGGAATCAACCGCTTAAGCTACCAAAAGAATGGCGAGATAGTTGATCAATGGCTCATGGGCCTTACTAGATGCGAGTATCTAAATGAGTAAAATAGTTAAAGGCGTATTCGGCGGGAATGACAAAAGCGCACAAAAGGGGCAGATTGCTCAGAATGCTGCTGCAACAACATTCATTAAAGACATGGGCGCGCAAGGCCGAAACGATATGTTAAGTCTTGCTCCATCCGCTGAGAATAATAGAAATCTTGGTTATCAGGCCGCTCTCGATATATTTTCTCAAACAGTCCCCGGTCAGATAGGCGCTTTCACTGCTGGAAACACGGCTGCACAGGCTGCAATACTTGGCGGCGATCCATCTATCACAACAATAAATCCTAATACATCATTCAGCGCGCAGCAATTGCCGCAATACACAAGCATCGCTGATGCGCTTCAAGGAGGTAGCTTTGAGACGAAAAACAAACTCGCGAACATCAAGACGGACGCAGATTTATTGCTGGCGGCATCGAATGGAGATATACCGGGCTTAAATGCTAATGATAGATCATGGTACTCGCAGTTGTTGCAACAAACTCCTGGCTTTGCTCAATCATCTAATTATGTTTCAGACCCAAATGCTGCGCTTGGAAGTGTAACCGGAAATGGTAGTGGGTTAACACCAGAGAACCAGCTTAAAATGCAAACTCTACTCAGAAAATACGCGGGGATGATTTAATGGCACAAGCTATATTCGGCCCTGGCAATACTGGGGTTACAAATCAACAGATAAGCCAATTCTTGGCCACACCAGGGTTAACACCTGAACAGATAATGAGTGCTATGAATTCAAGCGGCGTTAGTCTTGCTCAGGCTCAAGCGGCTGCTCCTGGTGACTCGCGGCTATCTAATCAAACAGCGCTTCCTTATTTGGCTGGTATTGGTATTACTCCGCCGGTTACAACAACACAAACTCCTGTTGCTGGTGCTCCACAAACTGGTTTGATAGGATCAGAGGCGGCATTATCTGGCGCTTTAACAGGCTCATTAGATGCTCTCCAGCAAGGCAATGCACAAGCAAATCAAGTGTTGCAACAAGGAATTTCAGCGCTAGACCCATTTGTTAATTCTGGGAACTCAGCCATAGGTCAACAGGCGGCTTTGTCTGGTGCGTTAGGAAATGATGCACAAAGACAATCTTTCGCAAACTTTAACGCAAGCCCTGGGCAGGAATTCTTACAGCAACGCGGAGAACAAGCTGTTTTACGTAACGCTTCTGCAACTGGTGGCTTGGGTGGTAGCAGAGTATTACAAGAACTGCAACGGCAAGGCATAGGATTCGCACAGCAAGACTTCCAGAATAATTTTGACCGGCTTGGTCAAGTATCAAATATGGGATTGGGCGGCTTAAATATAGCATCGAATCTGACCGGTCAGATGGCGAATAACAACATTACATATGGCAATAATGCTGCGAATTTTGCGTTTAATACAGGTCAATCTGTTGCTGGTGGACGCACAAGAGCAGGTGAGATGCTTGCGAATCTTAATAATCAGCAAGGATCAGGAATATCTGACATTATTAATCAAGGTGGTAGTAACCTTGCTCAATTGCTTGCTGGATCTGGTGAATCTAGTGCTAACGGTCAAATGACATTAGCGCAGCTTCTTGCAAGTCTTGGAATGCAACAAAGCGGTCAAGTGGCTGGTCTTGGTGGGGTTCCCGGCGTTCAGTACACGCCGGGGGTCCTTGAGGGAATTGGCAAGTTTGCTTCTGGTGTTGGCGGAGCAATGGCAGCATTTAAAATGCCATAAAGGATAGGTATGGATAATATAGACGGCGGCTCTACACAAAGAAGCATGGGTGATAAGATTGCCTTGGCATTGCAAGGCTTCGGTGCTGGAGTGCAAGGGCAAGGCCCATACTTCCAACACATGCTTAACCAGCAAGAGCAGCAGTTAAGCGAAGGCCGTAAGATGGCGCTTATTCAAGATGCGTACAGTGTTCAGCAACATTTACAAAGCGGCAATATACCAACAGCACGAGCCACTCTAATCAATCGACTGCAAGCCATTAAAAAGCTTGGCGGTGATCCATCGGATACTATTGGTGTATTGCAGAAAGTTGAATCTGGTGATATACCAGGTGCGCTTCAGGACGTGTCGACGGTGGTTAACTTTGCTCAGGCTAATGGGTTGCTTAAATTACCCAAAGGGCAGCAGCCACAACACCAGATCAATTCTGCAACAGGACAGGTTCTTACTGTTGATTCGTCAGGGCGAGGAACGGCTTCTGATATAGAGAATTTCAGAGCGCCCACACCAAAGCAAGTAATGCCAAAAACACAAATAGTTGATGGTCAGGTTGTGATTATTGATCCAACTACAGGACAGGCTACTGCTGCGCCAGTGCAAGGATTCCAAAAAGACCGCACAGATATTAATCTTAGAATGCGTGATCAACAGTTGCGTGAAAGACAGTTGCAATTACAGCAAGCGGCAGAGGATAGACAGACTAATAAACTTTCAGCGGGCCTTGAAAAAGCTTTGCTTGTCTCACAAGATCAAACGGTTAAATCTCAGCAAAAATCTAATAAATTCGATGTTCTGGCGAATGATTACGAACGCTTAAAAATTGAAGGCGGTTTAAAATCCACGATGACGGAATCATTAAAGGCTGTTTTGGGTTCTCAAGATGCTGTGTCAGAATTCAAAAGACAAGTTAATGAAGTGAGGATGTCGGAGGCAATTAAAATGCTTCCTCCTGGCGCGGCTTCTGATGCTGACATTAAATTAGTTTTATCAAGTCAGCCAAAAGAAAACGCAAGCCCTGAGCAAATAGCATCTTATCTTAGAGGCGCTGCTAAGGTGTCAAGGTTTGAGGCAGGTTTCCATCAATTCAAAGCAGATTTTATAAGTAATAGAAACACCGGAAAAGGCTTAAATCAAGCGTGGCGCTCGAAGATAAATTCTCCCGCATTGAAGCGTGATATCTCTTTGGGTGAATTGTACGAAACAGCACAGAACAGGGGAACAACACCTGAAGACGTGGCAAGTCAATTGGGCATCAAAGGACCATTATATTAATGGCTGATTTACTAGATGAGTTAGGCGGTCAATCAAGCGAGCGCATCGGCGGAAATGTACGGCGTATTGGCGGTGATTTATTAGACGAGGCCGGTATTAAGTCTAATAATTACGAAATGCTCTCAAAAAGACTAACCGAAAAACAAGCCACAGAAGATCACACAAAATTACTTGATCAGATCAATAACGACATGAGCGGATTTGAAAAGTTTCTTGTCGGTGCTGGGCGTGGTATGGCTACTGTTTATCGTGGGCTAGGATTAGCTGATAAATTTGGTGTTGATGCTGAAGAAGACCCATTAACGAAACAAGCGTCAGAAATGCTAACAAAAGACAGCACGGCTGCTGCGGCTGGTGAAATAATCGGAGAATCTGCTCCATTTTTGGCTGTTGCTCCATTGGCTGGTGCTGGCCTTGCTACATCAGCAGGAACTACCATTATTCCTGCTGCAACAACGTTAGCAGGAAGGGTTATCGGCTCAACAATTCTAGGAGCAACACAAGGTGGAGTACTCGCAAACGGAAAAGGAGCAGACCCTGTTGAAACACTGGCTGCAGCTGGTGTCGGTGGCGCTGTTGCAGGTGGGATTGAGGCTCTTATCCCTGTGCTTGGTAAGCTTGGCCGTGCGGTATTCGCTAAGCTAGGACGTGCGCCTAAAGGGCCGTTATTAACATCAGAAGGAATGCCTACACCAGAATTAGAAAAAGCGTTGCAACAAACTGGAACTTCGTTTGATGACCTAACAAAAAACGCATTCGCAATAGTTAATAAACCTGGTGTTGATCCTGTTCAGGCTGCAAGGTCGGCCCGTTTTGAATCTCAAGGTATACCGGCAACTGCTGGCGATATTACCCAAGACTTTGGCAAGCAAGCTGCCGAACAAAGATTGTTGAATCAGGCAGGAAACGAAGCATCAGAGCCACTGCGACAAATGAAGTTTGCACAAAGCGAGGCATTCAAAGCTAAAGTAAATGAATTAGTTGACAATCTTGGTGTGCCTGATGATGTCGGGGATTCGGTTAAAAATGCTCTATCAGGTCGTAAGGATCTATTGAGGGCAGAAAAGAACGCGCTTTATAAAAAAGTGGCTGATACTGCTCCTGAGGTTGCAAACATTCCAATATTCACAGATACGCTTGCAGCGACAATGCCAGATAAGCAACAAATGCGTAGATTGTCTAGGCTTGCTGGTAGTCAGATAGGTGCTGTTGATGATTTGCTGGTGGAGTTTGGCATCAATAAAAGCGATGATGCTGTTGCGGCATTCACTAAATCTGGTGGAGAGATTACACCTCTAAACATTGGCAACCTTGAAGACTTTAGATCAGCAATAAATCAGATAGAGCGCGCTGATAGTACCGGCGCTGCTAAGGTGGTTACAGGGCCATTAAAAAGCGCATTGGATGATGAGGCAGAGCTTGTCACCAAGTCTATCGGTGATAAAGCATCAGGTAATGTTCTGGATACGCTTAAACAAGCAAGGCAAACAGTCAGAACTCTTAAAACAGAGTTTTCACCTGAATCTATAACCGGAAGATTGATTGGCGTTAAACGCGATGGTGTTACGCCGGTTATTGAGTCGTCGCGAGTAATTAGAGAGCTTATAAAACCAGATGGGATAGGCGTAGAAAATTTACAGCGCACATTAACAAGCTTGAGATCGTCAGGGCAGCCAGGGCAGAAAGCTATTAAAGACTTGCAAGCTGCCACAGTATTACATGCTCTTGAAGCATCGTTAAAATCAACATCGCGTAAAGTAAACGGCGTTGAAACTGTTGGCGGTGATCAGTTTGCAAAAGCACTGAATACAATAGGCGATGACAAGCTTAAAGAAATATTCAAAGGCAACGAGAAAATGTTGTCTCGTTTGCAGAACCTAAAACAGACTGCTCTTGACATGTCACCTGCTGCTGCCACAACGCCTAAAGGATCTGCTCCAGTGATACTCGACATATTGAACAGGGCTGGAAGTTTGCCAGCATTGGCAGCATTCAGAGATGCGGTGAATTTCGTTGTAAAGGCCGGATCTGATGAACGAGCAGTTCGCAGGGCAATGAACGCAAAGCCGGCTTACAAACAAGTTATAACCACATTTGAGCGAGATTTTCCGGCGATAGCTTCGGCGCTTGGTGTTTCTGCTGTTGTGCCAAAAATTACAGAGGGTAAAAATGAGTAGATTCGGAAGTATCGGCAAACAGTATTTTGATGACGCTGGTGATCCTTTAATATCTGGTAAGTTGTTCTTTTATGAATCAGGAACAACAACACCAAAGAATACTTATTCTGATTCAGCAATGACTATTGCCAATTCAAACCCTGTGATCCTTACGGCAGCAGGAAGGCAGCCTAATATCTTCTTTTCCGGTATAGCCAAGGTAATTTTAACGAAAAGCGACAGCACTCAGATTGAGGTTAGAGATCCTGAAGGAAGTTTAGACACTGGTAATTTTGAGCCATGGAACAACTTTAGGATATTTGATCAATACGAAGTTGTTATCGGCTCAAATGGTAAATATTACGCTTCAACGATAGCGAATAATTACCAGAATGACCCCGTGTCTGTTGCCACAACATATTGGGACGAAATAGAATTTATAAGGATTTGGAGCCAGTATATAACCTATCCGCAGGGATGGATTGCTAAGGGTCCGGACGGGAAGCTTTACAGGTCTAAATCTAACTTGAACTTAGGTAATACGCCAAACTCAAGCCCGGTCTATTGGGATTCACTTTATGCAAATGTTGGCGATCATGTTATCACTGCAAGACAGGGCAACGGATACGGATCAACAAACACGAAGCGACGCAGGTATTCTGTTATTGAGACAAGCACTGGCACTGCAATGACTTATGTGAATACTGCTACTTTAGGATTTCAGATAACGATAGTAGATGCCGGACTGTATGAATTTATTGTGCGAGATGCTAGGGCGGCTGGATCTGCTTATTTTGGCATATCAAAGAACAGCGCTCAATTGACCACAGATATTGACTCAATTACCCAAACAGACATTGTGTGCGCTGGTGGGAGTGGCACTCAAAGCAATGAATTAACACGCACAATTTTATGCGCTCCTGGTGACGTGATAGGGCCGCATGATATGGGAACCATGGATTCAACATCAGGATTTACTAGCATGTTCAGCGCTAGAAAAGTGAATAATGTGTAAGCTGCTAGTAAAATTACCAACTGGAGAGCAATCTATTGAAGTTATAGATGAGACTGGTGAGTATTTCGATATATCTCGAATCATGTGGGATACCAGGACGCAGGGAGAAATGCCTCAAGTTGAAGTAGGAAAGATGGATTTAGTCGATGGTGTGCTTGTTAATACCGGAGAATATCTATTAGATCATGCCGCAGCAATTTACGCAAAAAGAGTGCCGGTAGAGGTACCAATGACGGCGGCGAGAGAGGCATTGATTGAGGCTGGATTATTTGACTTTATAGACCAATTCATGGCTACTCAATCACAAGTTGATAAAATGTGGTGGGACAAATCAACAAGTATATTCAGATCATTCCATCTTGTTGAAACAGCTAGAACTGCATTAGGACTTACTCAAACACAAATAGATGATTTATTTATAGAAGCTGAACGGATACGCAAACTTAGATCAGGAGAAGCATAATATGCCGGCCGCAAAAAAAAGAAACGGAATAATTGAGACGATAACGATTGATAACCCAAAATTTGTCGCAGACACAACAACTAGCGCTACTTACGATTATTACACCGAAGCAGAAAATCCAAAGTTATTAAAAAACTCCGGTACTGGATGGTTACGTTACAGAACCAAGAAAGACGGTACAGAAGGTGTTTACGGGCGTACCGGATCTGCCGGTACTGAGACAGATTTATTTGTATTTCCTGGCCCAACTGGATCGCCTACATTAACCGCACAAGTTTACGGAGAAGATTAATCATGCAATGGTGGAAACTTATATTTGCTAGGGTAAGAGCTTCTCTTGGGATAGTTCAATACGATTCGACAACAGGTCAATCTAGTGTTGGTGGTGTTGATATACCACCTGCATTACCAATAGCCTGGGCTGATTTTATCCTTCTTGACTGGACACAATTGGACGGTATAATTTATCGGGTGACTGATGTACATTCAGTGGGATCGACTGGTGGTAGTTTGTGGATGGCCGATGCAACAGGCAATAGGCCGGTACTGTTGAGTGGGCCATTGCAATACGCAACATTGGCACTTGCGCCAGATCCTACTCTATACCCTGGGCTGCGAATCCTGCCTGCTAATGTTGGCCATGTATGCAAATCAGACGGAGTCACCTATCGACTAGAACCCTCTGTCGCGCTACTCAGCAATACACTTGCGGATATACCGCATCCAGGTACATATACTACCGAGGCTTTGCTAAAAAGTATACAGATTCCTGTAGATGTCAATAATAACTCAATTTTACAAAATCTTGACTCGATTGTTATAGAGAATGCCTGGTGCCAGAAGACTGGAACGGCTAATATTATCACGAGGCGTTATTTGATGGGCACATCAACTACTGTCGGAGATTATACATCTACTGCATCAGGGCAGGTTTTAGCAACCACGGAAGCTGGAGCTACTGTACTTGGCAGGGTGGATACTAACATGTCTATATTAAGATTATCAGCCACGACGTGCAGAATTGGCCATGTGATAACCCCGTCGGGAACTTTTAATGTCGGGGGGCCTGTTACTTCAGCACGTGATGCCACGACAGTAACCACTACATCATTCGATAGTGCAACACCTCCTAGTTTACACTACGGAGTAAAGTTGAATGGCACTACTGATACGGCGCTGAACTTGCTCAGCGGGTATAGAGTAAGCTTGAGAAGAGGTTACTAATGCGTAAAAGCATCCTTGGAAATTTGAGATATAATAACTCAAGCAATGTGCCTAAGAAGATATTGCATTTTCCAGACTTCTCGTCTGTGACTTTGGGCACACCTGTCGTGGTTGGATCCAGTACCAAGCAATATACTCAAACCATCACAAGTTCTAGCATTGTTTCTAGCGTAATGAATGGGTTCTTTGATACAAACTATACCCTGCAAATGCAGCTAACTGCTGACAGGGATATAGTGGGTGCTGATGCTGCGGCTAAGGTTGCTGATTTAACGACATTAATCGAGAATAGTATAGTCACTGTCCCTGGGCCATACGGAACAAATGTGCAAGCTTTGTATCAGAACACTAAAACTCGCACTACTGCGATAGGAACGGCAAACAGTCAGCCACAAAATTGGTTTAGGGTGTTGCGAGACGCACTAGGTGCTGGTGGCAGCGGAGTGCCTGGTTCAGCAATGAAGAAATTCTATTGCTCGTACTGGGTGAAAATGCAGGTAGATGGTGCTGACCCACTTGCAACAAATCTTGATTTTTCCCACGTGTCTGGGAATGCCTTTTGGCGTGTGTTCTTTGACGTCAAATCAGGCGGCTATCTTGGCTATGAAGGCGGTGGAGATTTGCGTATAACAGTACGCATTCATGAGGACGCAACTGGGTTGTACTGGCGAACACAGATGGATAATAGCGCAGCTAATGCTCCGATATCTATACCAGGAGTAACAGGTTCTCCTGCAACATTTTGGCAAGTTGACTCCAGAGAATCCATTCCATCCGATGGAGAGTGGTTTAAATTTGAAGTTGAAATGACTGTCCCTGATCCAGTAACTAGAAGCTATCCGTCAGATCATCCAGACTTAACAACTGGCCGCACAAAGGTATCTATTACGCGCGCGTCTACCATGCAATCGGTCGTGATATGCGATAAGCGCGGCGGGGTGCATATGGGTGTGCATGACCTCCCCTGGTCTCAGATGTTTTTTGCTGGAGTTTACTCATTAGCTGGCGGGCAAATAAACCAGTATATCTATGACCTGCAAATATGGGATAAAACAAAGCGCGAATTGGGCTACATAGACGCTCGCAATCATGGCCCATTGCCTTGGGTTCCTACGCCTTTGAGTAAAGGTACAATGTTCGGGGCATCGGACGGTAATGATGCTAATCCTGGAACCGAAGCAAGCCCAAAGACGTATCAAGGCGCGATCAATGCGGCAACCGCACCAGGTAGCGTTGTATTCTTTCGTGGCGGCACTATTGCGCTCACAACCGCAGCACATTTATCGTTATGGAATGTTGGCACGGCAGAGCAGCCAATTATTTACGAGGCGTATCCTGGCGAGACTGTGATCATCGACGGCTCTGCTATTACTCCAGGTGTTGGTAATCAAAGGAGAGTTAACTTCTCCGATTCTTACCAAAAACTAAGGGGCGTTATTATTCAGTACATGCCTGAGTACGGCGTGTATTCTGGTGGTACACATAACACCGTGGACGGTAATGAAATACGATACTGCAAATTATCGGGGATACTCAATACCGGAAGCTACAACTCATTCATCAATAACTGGATTCATCACTGCTCTGACGTTGGCTTAAATACTGGAAATTACGCTGATGGTGGGAATGCTGATGGTATATCGATATCAAGTGGCACAGGCAACAGCGTTATGCACAATTTGATAGAGGACTGCGCGGATGACGGTGCCGATACATGGCAAAGCCAGTCTCCGCTAGTTAGATATAATATTGTGCGACGGATAGGTCTTGGGTCAGGTAATGGTAACGGTATCAAAGCCGGTGGCGCTAGTGTTGGTGCAAACGCTGTGGTTGATCACAACTTGGTGTACGATGTGGTTAACAATGGGGTAGATGCAAACACAGGTATCAATGTCACAATGCGTAAAAATACAGTATGGGGTGTTGGCGGCGTGGCATTCGTGCTCGAGGCTGATACGATATGTGAAGGTAACGTTGAGTCTGGAAACGGGTCTACTAAAACCGGCACAGGGATACCTACACGAAATTCTTGGGATAGAACCGGCACATTAGCATTCGAGAGTACTACGGAGGGGGATGCTGATTTTCTGGCAGTAACGCAAGATGGCACTTTTGATGGTATCGGCGCTCATTACTTGTAAGTGTGACTTTTATCACATACAACCAAAAATAAAGGGGATAACATGGCGTGGGGATTCTTGAATAAAGACGAGGTACACACCATGATTGAAGAAAGAAGGGTTCATGACCGGCGCAAAATTGAGGCTGAAATTGCGGCATGTAATGCGCGTCATGATGCTCATGATAAACATAGGCAGGATAGCGACAGGGCTATGAAATCATTCAATGATACCGTTACAGAATTAACAAAAGCATTACAGACAACTAACTCCACTCTTAGTAAGTGGGTTGAACTTCAGCCTACAGTCGAGCGTACAAAAAATAACTTCACAACCATTGATACGTTAAAATCTTGGGGCGGCTCTTTGGCTGTGCTTTATGTGGCTTATGATATTATCAAGAAGTTGTTAGGATAGAATGATAAAATACCTCAAATCAAAAACAGTATGGTTAAATATCATCACGGTGCTATTAGCTGCATTAAATGCCTATTTTGAGGTGTTATTATCTCCTGCCGGTTACGCTGCTTTTACGGTAGTGTATGGCGCAATCGGTACGTATCTTAGAAGCATAACCAGGAAGCCATTGGAGAATTTATGATACCAATCCCGCCACAAGTAATGCTTTTCGCTGCAAAATACGGATTAAAAATACTCGCTGCATTGGCGATAATCGCAGTACTTGCCTATACTTATCATAAGATTGATCAGGGGGGTTTTGATCGTGCAACTGCTCTATACGAAGCAAGGGACGCAAAAGACGCAATCAAGGCGGAGGCAATACTGGCTAAGGCGAAAAAATCCGTAGCCGACAAGGCCACGGAAAATAGCAACATACTGATAGGAGTTTTAACACACAATGACGAACAAATCAAGAATCTTATTTCTGAGCGTGATGCTGCTCTTACTCGCATCTTGCGAATCAACACCAAAGCAAATGAGAATAGTAGAAACTCCGTGCTACGAGAAGCCGGTATACAGCAAGGCGATGCTGGAAGAGGGGAAAGCACTTGCAATCAAGAACTGGCCGGAGATAATCAACAAAAGCTTGTCAGAGCAGAATACGAAATAGCTAGACTGGCTGAATTGCATCTTCAATGTGTTGCTCAGATCGAGCGCACGCATACACTTAAATGAACTGCGGCATAGGTGGAACTGGATGAGATACTCAAAAGGCTATTATAAGTATCAGTTAAAAGGTAATGTGGCAGTTCAAACAAGACTACGACCATCGCAACCGGCAATCATTCAGGGATTCATTTTTCTCGGAACTGACGGCAAGTTGTTCATCTACAATTCTTACGCCTGGAACGGAGCAACATGCGCTCCTGACTTTAAATGCAATATGCTTGCCGTGCTCGTTCACGATGCTCTATTTCAGCTTATTCAAGAAGGTTTATTGCCTGACTATCACTTTAAAGAATGCAACGAAGAATTGCGCGATATAATGATTATTGGAGGAACTCCAAAACCAATAGCTGAATTATTTTATTTTGGAGTTAGCGCATTTGGCAAGCATTTTTACAAAAAAATAACTCCTGTGTTTGAGGTTTAATCAGGATCTTCCGGTAATAGTTTGTAGTGTGTGAAATTGTTTTCCGTATTATCGGTGTTGATCCACCCAGATACTCTACCGATATCTTTTTTCCTATAAGCTTTTCTCCATACAAATATTCCTGTATCAGGGTCATAAGTCAATCTGTCAAGAACTATTTCTTGTGTAATAATCATAAGTTAGTCCAGGTTATTTGCATGATTAATCTGCTAACTCATAGTTATCTTCAAAGAACTCCTTTGCTACATACCAACGATCCTCACTATTATCTTTATTAACAGCTATCATCCCTCCTAACTCCGGCGTATCTTCCTTATTCACACTTATACCAGTTAAATCTTCACCGGGTAGATATGGCCGCATTCCTTGCAAATTCTTCTTTCTATATAATTTAATATTGCTCATACTACTTCCTCCTTAAACTCAGTGAATGAATACTCAGCGCCTGGTATATTCCAGTCTGGTGTGGTTGTTACAAACATCTGCCATTCCTTTTCTATACCACACTCAAATAACTTCCTAACCCAAACCGGCTGCCCTGTCCTTGCTTGCTGGCAGATCATGTCCGCGAGTGGGTGCGGGTTGCAGATCAGATACTCACGCACTGTCTTGCAGTATTCTACGTCATATAGCCAGTCACTTTTCATGGTGTTGTTCAAAAGTAAGAATACTCTATTTGTTATCGTTTTTATCGCCACCTGTAATTTAGGTTGAAAAATTACAGCAATCTGCTCCGGGCTTCCGTTGTACTCTTTCCATTTGCTCATGAGTTTTCCTTGATGAATTCGGTAATTTTCTGTAACAGAAGTGCTCTCTCAGGGTTTATAAACCATCCAAGATTCTCAAAATCTTTTATTAAAGACCTAACGTTCCTCAATTCTTTCACACTCATTTCAAGCCTAGGCTCATCACCATCACCTTGGCTAACACTCAAACTTAACTTAGGCTCGTCGTTAGTTAACGATAAATCGTTTTCCTTAACTTCGCGCCACCATTTGTACTTGATGTAATAGTCTGCGTCTATGTCTTGTGTACCGTCAGTTATTTCATCGAAAGCTATCCTGCGCGGCTGGATTTTTTCTACTATCAGATAATTTTTATCAGTTGGCCAGCAACAAAGCATCACCTGTTCTCCATCTAATATATAATCTTTGTTCTCTAACGGTATTCTATAAGCAATAGCCTTACATCCTTCCGGCAATCCTTCGACTTTAAACATATCAAAGATCCTTAAAAATAAATAACGACGAGTGCTTTTAACATGGCGTGATCTCCTATAGGGCTCCCGCGCTTTGCGGGAGCGTGATGCTCTACTTAGTTTACTGTTTTTCTACAACTAAGATTGTGCTTGATATCAGCCGGGACAAGATTCCAGTTGTTAGTGCCGTCAGATTTATAAGGAGATGCGATAACAGAACCCTTAGTTCCCTCATAATTGGTCTTGGTGATTATAGTAGTTAAAATCCCTACTATCTCAGTTTTGCAATCCGCTTCTGAAAGAGATTTAATCTCACAAGCATACTGGGTATGCAGGGAATCGGCACCTGTTGTTAAAACAGAACCAGATACACAGTAGGTTGTATTTTGAATATTAGGTGGATTCGTTGCGCTCGCAACACTGACCATGCAAACCATTAACATTGATACTAATAAAAATTTAAACATTTTGAATCTCCGAAGTTAAGTTAAAATTTACTACTTCTTACACAGCTTACCCTCAAGAGCAAGCCTTCCTGCCGCACCCACACCATTTCGTAGCGTGCATGTTCCTAAAAACACCTTCTTAGCTAACTTACTGCCTGACGACCCTGGCGCACTAACCTTCATCCCTTTTGAGCGACCGGGACCCTTCTTTGTTGCATGCCTTGTGAACATCTCTAACCTCCCAACACTGTGTAAACATAAAATACCGCCGCCAATATCCACGATGCGATCATTGACCATGTGGATGCCCATACTGCTTTGTCGTCACGCTTCTTGTCGTCATGTAACGACCGGTTCTTCCGTGTCAGCTCATCCTTCTCTTCCCGGAGCTGCTTGATTGTGGCATGCGCTTCGCGGTTACTATCTACTGCGCCACGTCCGGCCATAATGACCGAATCCTTCGTCGCATCAAGTTGTTTTAATATTTCTATTACCTTTGGGTCTATACAAGTTTCCATTATATCTCCTTAGTTAACCCCGACTTCCGACAATTTCTCGCTAATGATTTAAGGTAGCGCGAGTCTTTTTAGTTCGGTCAAAAGTGCTATAGTTTGGGGACACTTTTAACCAACATTGTCAGCAATCTAGCGAGCGTCGGGTACTTCTCGCTTCTAAAGGAATATCGCTACCACCCAAAATGTGTTGCGATTTGACTCCAAGACATGCCTACCACAATGTAGCCGAGGCATATCGCCACGAACGCTACGACTATCGGATCAGCAGGCTTCCTGCGTTGGTATGTGTGTAATTTATAGTCTCTCATTCTTTCATCTCCAAAAATGCTTGCAACGTGTGAGCGCCTTTCTTGATATCTAGATCCCCTTCTCTCGCAAGATACTCGATAGCAGTACCCTTCATGTACCCGCGAAACTCTTCCGGCGTCAACCACGCTTTGAGTACCTGCCATGGCTGATAATTGTGATCCCCGCCGTGCTGCGTGTCGAGTGCGCTCGGTGTTGCGAGTGGCACCGGTAGCACGTCCAGGATGCTGCCATAAACGTCGAACGAGTCGAGGTTATCGGGATGTAGGTTTAATATAGATCCGTCATAGCCAACAGCATGCAGTAGTCTATCGACCGCTATGACCACATAGTGCTTACTTGTCTTTTTATTCTTCAATACATTACCTACTTTGATCATTTTAATATCTCCTTAATAACCTTTTCCATAGATTCTAACTTACTTACCGCAGCACTGGAACCAACCAAATCCTTCATATACAAACATTCATCCTGCAACCCTTCCAGACACTTACGGTACTTATAGTTATCGTCAGTTGACTCGTACAGCCTCTTAAACAACTCCCGTTCCAGCGGAGTCATAAGTAACGGTTCGACGCTTGCGATAAAATGTTCGTCGGTCATTCCGGCCATCGTGCCGGGATCAAGTGTTAGCATGTTCATGATACGACCGTTTCCGATTTATACTCATCGTTTATTAATTCAGGTTCCGGTAATGCGAATACCTCGAATGCATTTTGCCCA
>OFRO01000231.1_pt1 | contig 21551 bp, 35 predicted proteins | sample 1543091 | NCBI WGS metagenome assembly OFRO01 (sample SAMN07774217, study PRJEB24372) | wastewater metagenome | isolation source: Exp Tend NO 10WW | collected 2016-02
TTCCCGTTGTCCGGTTCCCCGTTCCAGAGCCCCAGAAGGCAGGCGGTCGATGGGATGGCGACAACCGGGGTTGCCGCGGTCGTCGTGCGGACCTGATAGCTCGACCCGTGCGAGACAAGCTGCGTCAGTGGTGGAAGGCCGTGCGAGCGCGCCTGCCGCCCCTGAGCGTCGATCAAAGGCTGCTCGTCCGACGCCTCGGGGTAGTTGGTTTCGAGCGGCGTTCTCACGGCCATGTAAGCGGAGGTTTTCAAGGTGTACCCCCATGCTCATACAACCGGAGGAAGCTGGAGTTCGTGCCAACGGAAGCCGACCTGGATCGACGATGCCGTGGCCGCGGGCGCGATCACGGTCAGCGAAAACTGATTCTTCGGCGGCACGATGAACATGCCCTTGCAGTCCCAATCGAGCGAGGCACCGATGTTGTTGGTCGCACCGGCGATTTGGGGCGGGTTGTTGCCGATGGGGAACCAGTTGGCGGCTACGCCGTCCGTCGCGTTCAGCGTGATACCGACCGCGACACGGGCCGAGCCGCGATAGGGAACACCGGCCCGCAGGCTTCGCGGGGTCAGCGTGTTGGCGATGGCCGTTGGAATCTGCGCCATGCTGATATTGCCAAGGATGCTCATGCTCTGCTGAGCCGCGGTCGAGGCCACCACAAGCGCAAACACCGAGTCGATCACGTAGCACTTGCCGTTGTCCTGCTCGCCGTTCCACAAGCCGATGAGTGCCGCGGTTGTCGGGATGGCCACCACCGGAGCCGCCGCGGTCGTGGTCATTACCTGATAGCTGTTGCCAGCCGCCACAAGCTGGGCCAACGGCGGAAGGCCCTGGGCGATGATCTGCTCGCCGCGCGTGTTGAGTTGCGGCTGTTCGTCCGTGCCCTCCGCGTAGTTGGGCTGCTGCGATCCGCGTACCGACATGTAAATCGTGTTCTTCATGTGTTGTCCAGTTCCTGAATGGCGTCGTGAATGGCGTTGAGTTTGTCGAGAATGAGACGCATGATATCGACGAGTTCCAAGTCCCGAACGTCTTGGGTCGTGCGTGTTCCTTGGTTGTGCAACGTCGCCCGGTTGCCCGCGTCGTCGATGATCCGGTTCCCGCCCGCTGTGCTGCTGGTTGTCATGTGACCTCCACCCCGTAGGCCCCAAAGGAAACCGAGCCGCTGTCGGACTGGACCCGCAGAACGTCCGTGGTCGCCAGCGACAGGCCGATGGTGAGGAACACCGACTCGGACGGCGCGAGCACGGCGTCGTAGACAAGGTATTGAGCCACCGCGTCAGCGGCCCCGGCCGCAGCCGCCGACACCCGATACTTCGCCGGTGACGTGTTTGATTGGTTGCAGACGGCCAGCGTGGACACCACCGCCGAAGTAACGGCGGGCACGGTGTAGAGAGCCGTGAGCGTGTTCCCGCTGGGCTTGCTCTGCCCCAATATCTCAAAGGCATCTGCCATCATGCACCCATCAGAAGGAAGGAACGGGCTATCGAGGAATCGCCGCCGGGACCGCCCGCTGGGGTCGCCCACGTCCAGTCGTCTCGCAGGAACTTGGACCCGTTGGGCGTGCCCGTGATCGTCGTCATGGCTGCCGTGACCACGCCCGCGTCGATAGTCCAGACGGTTCCGCTGCCGCTTACAACAATGTCGCCTTTGTCGCCGTCAGATACACCACCGGATACCGTCGCCCACGTCCCATCTCGCCGCGCGAACTCCGTGGTGCTCGTGCCGTCCTGTAGACGCTTCACGTCGATCTTGCGTTGGTCCCCGAACATCGTCATTGCGAATACTTCCCGAACGCAAACACGTTCGCCGCCTTGCTCGCCTGCGCCGTCGCTACCGTGACGTGCAGGTACATGAAACCCGTGCAATCTATCGTAGCGGTCATGCCCGCGCCCGTGATGTTCTGGGCCGTCTCAAGGTCCACCCGCGTCTGACCGTCGAGGCTCCGCTGAACAGCCACAATCGAGGTCGTCGCATCGGTCACGATCTGGACGGCGCAGGTTGCGTACCGCCCGACGTGGTAGATCAGCGTCGAGTATTGCACGGACAGGTCGAAGCCCTGCGAGTTCTCGCCGTTGACGATCTGGAGCGGTTCACTGACGATCATGGCGCGGCTCCGCAGGGGACGACGTGGATTTTCTCAGAGGCCATAAGCTGAAGCTGGCCCGCCACGGTGTAGAGGAACACGGGGCGTCCGGTCGCTAGCGGTATGACGTTGTGGGCATCGTCGTAACGCTCTTCGACAGGAACCATCTTCTGACACACCACACGTCCACTCGGCAGGTTCACTTCAACGTCGTAGACATACTCGGACGCCTTGCCGTAGGGAGGCACGCTTGGCTGCTCGGTCGCACCGATGAACCGGCGCACCGACACCACGAAGCCAAGATACACGTCATGCGGAACTCCGTTACTCATAGAGGTCCGAATCCGGGAAGGTTGGTATGACCGTTCTGATTGATGACGTAAGGCAACACAGGTTTGAAGATCGGCCATGCGGGCAGGTTGTTTGCCGCGTCATAGCCGGGGATCAATCGAATCTCCGTGAACGGTGGACGGGCGTAGGTCGTGAGACCGCCGTAGACCGTCGAGGTGAACCCGAACGGCCAAGTCATGTTCGGGTCGATGTTCTGGAAGTTGTCGGGCGTTCCCATGTCAAGCTCGAAGGAATAGCTCGCGTCCCAGTTGTTGCGGGACACTTCCACCACATCCGAGAGCGTGAAGAGGTACCACCGCGAGTAGATTTTGACGAGCTTGTTCGACAGGTCTCCGATCGGTTCCCAGCCAGACGCGGCGAAGTTCTGAACCCGCACGCGGCGGATGAACTTCGACCGCGATTCCCAATAGGACGCATACGCAACGGGGTACGTCGTCACGAAGTTGGTCGTGCCGCCCGGCCCGGTCCACCGCGATGTTCGCGTGTCCCGCACCGCATACGGGATCGGCTGCGCGACGCGGTAGTAGCTGAGCGTCCACGACTTGAAGTTTGGGTCGGATGGATTCGAGCCGCCCCAATGCGGAGGAGCGTTTGAATAAAGGACCGTGACGGTAGATGACGAAACAAGGTTTGTCTGACGCACCGGCCGGATGGAGTAGCACACCTGAGCCGTGTCCCAAGGAAGCGGATCGTTGAGGGCCGGAAGATTAACCGCGCCAACGAGCGAAACCTGGTCCGGTGGACCATCCACGAGGTACACGCGGACCGTTGAGTTCGGCCCACCTTCTGGCCGGTCGCTTGCCCTGGACTCGATAAGTTCCGTGGCGACGTATGGCATCAGTACCCCCCGCCGGGGATGCCAGGTAGAGGCCCGCTGTACTCGCGTGCCATGCCCGCGGAGATAGAGCGGAGCAGGTCAACCTGCGTTCCGAGCAGGACCGTCATGCCCTGGATGCCCGCCGCCCCGGCCTGTTGTGCCGCAGCCGCGGTGATGATGTCCGAGAAGATCAGCCGAATGTCGGCTTCCCGCTTCTTGAGGCCCTTCACGAAGGCGTCGATGACTTGGTTCTCGTAGAAGTCGAGAGTGGCCTTTTCTTCCTCGGTGCGGGCGTTCCGCTTGGCGTACTCAATGTCCCGAAGCTGGGCGTTGTGATCGGCGGCGTCGGCAGCCTCCGGGTTCATCGCACGCTGTGCGGCGTCCCCGAGTTCCTTGGCGCGGGCCATGCGTTCGTCGTGGACCGAGTTCTCAAGGTCAACCTGATCCTGAGCCGCCTTGCGCTTGTCCTCGCGCTCTTGGCGGTCGGCGTCGTAGCCTTCCTGCTTCCGCTGTTGGATGTCGTCCTCTTCGTCGGCTAGGTCTTTGTAGTTCTGCTCCGTGGCGTCGGCCATTATCTTGCCGAGTTCCGCGTCTTCCTTCTTTGCGTCAGAAATATTCTTCTGCCGCTGGACGGCTTGGTTCATGCCTGGGAGCGATTGGATAAGCAACCGCTTCTCTTCTTCCAGCGCCTCCCGAGAGTTTGTCAGGCGGAAATAAATCGACTTCGACGCACGCTCCGCGAGAAGCTCGTCGATCTTCTGGATTCGATCGGCCGTTGCATCCAACGACTTGCGGGCGTTTTCTCCGACCGCTGCCCCGAGCGAAGCCTGAAACTTCGCGGCGTTCAAGGCCCCTTGATCCAGCCCGTAGAAGATTCGTTCGAGAACCTTAACCACCCCGTAGGCCGCACCCACCATCGCACCGATCGCGGCCGTGGTCCGTGTGATGAGGCTCAGGGCGCTCCGGAACGACTTCTGGGACTCGACCCCAAGTTCTACGGCGCTCTTCTTTGCCCTTTCGGTGCTGGCGGTCACCTTATCGGTGGCAGCACCCATACCCGCCGCCTCAGACTCAACCTTCGCCCTCGCCGCCGCAAACTCGGCGCCGAGCGACGACGTATCGGCGTGTACGCCGACACTGACTGATCCAATCTCGGATGGTCCTCCGGCTTGTGACACTAGTTATCAGCCCCTTGACAGGCTCCGTAGGATGGAGGCATGGCTACCACAGAAAAACGCCCACAAAGTTCGTCGCTCGTCGTGTTCGTCGTGATCCCGATCATCTTGGCCCTTATCGCGGTGAAGCTGCTTGTGGCGAACTTTCCGAATGGCTTCTAGCTGATCGTCAGCGCCCCGGACCCGCGCGCGGTCCAGTTCACGGTAACGAGCCCGCCGACGCCGCATTTGATCGACACCTTCTCCCAGAAGGCCGAGCCCGCGAACGTGCGGTTCGTGGACGCGGTGAATGTCAGCGTATCCGCAACCGTGTTCGCAATAGCGCCCGCCGCGAAGATGCCGACGCCAGCGGACGGCGTGCTCTGCGTCAACGTGCTCGACCCGCGATAGGTGTAACTCACCACGTTCAACGCGCCCGGGTCGGACGTTGCCGAGCCCCGCGTAGTGAAGATCGAACCGGCCAGCGAGCTATCCGTCGCGCCCTTCTCCTGATACTTGAAGGTGCCTGTCGCTGGCTCGCTGGAGTTGCCCGGCTCGGTCATAACCGTCGTGTCGTCAAGGAACCCGTCGTAGGTCCCGCCCCAACTGATGAGTCCCGGCGCGTACGTCTTCACCGTGTCCGTGAAGATGGTCGAGTCGTGCGACTGCCGCACAATGTCCATCGTCCAACTCTTGATGTTGGTCGTGTATCCGGCCGCATAAGTCACCAGCCCGTTTCCACCGCCGCCGTGGTCGATGACCTTCAGCAGCGCCTCGCATTCAACGGACCACGACTTGAGGCCCTTGATGAACGATGACATGCCGGTCGTGTCGAACGCGGTTGAGTCGAACTCCTCCGCTTCGAGGTTGATCGTGGCTTTTCGGTTGGTGACGCCTGTGCCCGCAAGCTGGGCGTTGGTCCCGGTGGGCCAGCTTGTGATGTCGCCAGTGATTCCGGTGATGACGGCCATTTGAGGCTCCTACTTAGTCAACCAAAGACGAAACTCTTGCGACCACGAGTAGTATTCATCCCCGTGGTTCTCGTTTGTGTTCTGATACATGATGCTCGTCGCGGTCCAGTCTGTGAGCGTCGGCGAGAAGCGATGGAAGCCGTAGGACGGCGTGAGGCTGCCCGATGCGCTGTCCCCATACACCCGCTTGAGAATCTTCGATCCGGTCAACACCGGGTCTTGCGTGCCCGTCGTCAGAGTTGTCCGCTGCACGAACGTCACCACGCGAAACTGGACCATGCTCATGTTCTGCGTGAACATGGATTGGTCCTGGTCCGCCGACACCATGAAGACGCAGTAGGGCATGACGGCCGCGTTGGGAATCGCCGCGTAGTAGAAGGCGCTGATGAGCGGGGAGAGGGTTTCAAACAGCCCTCCCGATCCGGTGTCCGCTGCGGCTCGGTCGCGGATTTTGTCGGCGAGGTCGGCGACATTCATGGCGTCACCAACCCTGCAGCGACGAGCCGCTGCTTCACGGTGGCCTGAAACTGCGCCTTGGCCTCCGGTGCCGCATGCCACGCCGCCCGCATGATCCACGGGCGTGGCTGGATGACCACGGAATCTTTCAGCACGAACACGGTTGCTCCGGACTTCACGCCCCGCGTCTTGGACTTGGCACCGCGAACGTTCACGCGGACACTGGACTCCAAGACCAGCCGCCCTCCGTTTCGACGCCCCTTGCCGGGCGGTATGTACTTGAGGCCGGGGACGTTTCGGAGCGAACCACCGCCCGCCGCCCGCGTGAACTTGGCCGCGAGCATCCGGTCCACGGGCACCGCGAGGTACTTGGAACGCTTGGGCGTTATGAACGCGCCGAACTCAAGATGCCGCCCATATTCAACGGCCGTGCCGAATGCCGCCCGCATGGGCGTTCCCAAGGCTTCCGGGCTCACAAAGGCAATGGACCGGCGCAGGTGCCCCGTATCGACCCCGGGCGGGCTGCCGGGTGGCGAGGGCGAAGGTCCGAAGCTCTGAACCGCCGTGTCCGCGCAGACCGCCGCCGCCGCCGTCACGCCCGCATTGATCGCGGGCAGGATCGCGTCCTGCCACTGCTTCGCGGTCCATGTGAACTTGACGGTCACGTTGATTGCGTCTCCTCTTCCGCCGTAACCATGATGTACGCGCCACGCCCGGCGTGGTCCTGAATCGGGCTCGTCACCCGGAGGAACTTCGCCGACATGCCCTCGATGCTGGAGCCGGTCACGCCGGAAATCATGTACCCAATATCGATCGTTGTGCCGGGTGGGAAGTAGCAGTTGAAGCTCCGCCGCCCCGTCTCGCGGTACTCCCTGACCGCCTCGAATCCGCCCGAGGTCTGAATCCCGCACGTCACGCCGGACACCTGCGTACCGAACGTCGTGGTCATTCCAGCCGACGCCGACGACTGCGCATTGATAACCGGCGTCAGCGTGCAGGTGTTGGGCATGAGGGAGGTGGCGGACATTCGTTTCCTAGTTGATGAACTTGAACTGGCAATCGACGGCCGCTGATCCGGTCACGGCGCACGCGGTGGCAACCAGGGCCGTCACAAACTGGCACCCCTTCAGGTCCAGCCCGGTCAGATCAACGAGGTCCGTGTACTCGTAAGTGCCGTCCTCAAGGTTGCCGGTGGTTGCGAAGGTCAGGGTGAGTCCGGTTGCGCCGCTGTCGGCGTTGTCCAGCCGCATGAAGACGCCGCCGTTGGTTGCGGTCGGGCTCGTGCCCCACGGGGATGTCGTTGCCGCGGCCAAGAGCGTCCGGTCAGGCCCACCGACCGCGCCCCAGATGCTGATGACCGCCGCCGGGGTGCCCGTGGCACTCATCGTGGCAAGGTTCCGGCCACGGATCAGGATGCGGGTCGCCGATGCCGGGACTTCCAGCCACTTCACCGCCGCCCGCGTCACGAGCTGGGGCTTGAACAGGTTCGCCGTGTCCGCCGTCTGGAGGTCCGTGTTCGCCTCAACCCACCCGCCCTGCGTAGACGCAAGGTGGACGATCGAACCGGACCCGCCGCATGAACCCTGTGCTACCGATGCCATGTTCGACTCCTAAACGATGTTCGCGTAGCTCCGGTACGGCTGGAGCAGGTCTTTCGCGCTTCCCATGACGGCCTCGGACGCGGCCGCATCCGCCGAACTCGCGTTGGTGTACGAGTAGTTGCCCAGCGTCTCGCTCTGCAACGTGCCGCTGACCGCCTTCGCGTCCACGATGTTCTTCGCCAGTTCCAACGCCGCAAGCTTGAGGTCGTCGGGGATGGTCGAGTACCCGCCCGTGTAGACGACCTTGATCTTGTTCCGGCCCGCTCCGAAGTTTGGGGCCGCGACACGGGCGCGCCGCTGGGCCGCGTACTCCTGATCCCACATGTACGAACCGGCGCGAAGTTGCAACCGACCGATCCGCCCGTTGATCGTGCCAAGGTCGGCAATCTCGATTCCGTCCACGGTCAGGTCGGTGAGCGTGTACGTCGTGCTGATCCCGTTGGCGGTAATCATCGTCACGGACGCCACGGCCGTAATCGGCGTCCACTTCAGGAGCAGGCCGTCCGACAGTTCCCCGCTCAGGTACTCGGTGCGGCTGCCCGAGGTCCAGATCGTGCCGACACCGACGCCCTGCGTCATGCGATTGCAGTAGTTGCCGATCCGGGCTTCCACCGCGTTGGCGATGATCGTGGCGTTCGTGGTCGATGCCCCGGTCCAGGCTACGACGGCGCTGACGGGCTGGAGTTCAAGGGCCATGCGGTGCCCCCTTCTGAACGTCCACAACAACCTTCCGCGTCGGTGGCTTCCACTCGTACAGCCGTGCCATGCCCTTCTCGCAAGCCTTGATCGCTTCGCGGTAGGGCATCCGCAACCGCTTCCCGGCCGGGCCGTGAATGCAATCCTTGAGCAGCGTTACAACGGTGGTTGGTTCAGGCCGCGACACGGTGCAGCCTTTCCGCGCGGAGGACACGCTTGAAGTTCTCGCGGAACCTGACCCACGCGGGGGCGTCCATCCATCCGCCGGACGTTGCCTTCTGCCGATCCGCGTAAGCCTGCGCCTCGTCGTGCCCGATCACCTTGGCCTGTGCGTGCTGCTCCCACTTCGCGCCGAGCATCTTGCTTGTGGCGATCACATCGCCCGGCACCCAGCAATGGACATGCTTGGTAAACCGCACATAGCAGAAGTCGTCAGGGTCGCCCGTGTACGCCTTGGCTTCCTTCTCAAGCGAGATGGTGAAGTGGCTGGATTCCGACTGCTGCGAAGCACGGGACTCTTCCGGCGTCTGGAGAGTAATGGCCCGCATAAGCGTTCCGATGGACTCGAACTGCTCGACGTATCCCCGCACGGCGTAGACGCGATCGGCCCATCGTTCGCCCGCGCGTTCGCATTCATCGGCCGGGATCGTGGGCGTCTCCGGCTCGTCGGCAACGCCAACGACGCCAGCCCTCCACCGCTCCAGGGCGTCCGCGATTTCCGCGATCTGGCTCAATGGCTCACCCCTGAACCGCGAATGACGACACCACGGCCGCGAACGCTTCCGGCGTCCGAATGCTCTCGTGCAGGTGAATCTCCGCGATGAGTTCCCCGCTCTCCGCGTACCAGCTCCCGTGTTGGTAGCCGGGCGAAGGCACCGAAACGAAGCTGTGATTCCAATACTCGCCGCATCTCGGGCCTCCGATGTGGACCCTTGGCCAGTACATCTGGAAGTTGACAGGATCGAACGCCAAAGACAGACCGCGCGGTTTCCGGCGCGGTCTGCGGGGTGTGGGTCAAACAACGGGCCGGACGAGAGACGTGTAGCTGCCCAGGGTGGACGTAGACGGGATCGTGCGATTGCCGATCAGCTGGCACACGACCACGTTGTGGTTCGACGCCGAGAGCGTCGAGAGCTTGACGACGAGGTACCGCTTGCGGCCCGCCTGCCCTTCGATGAGGATTGCGTGCCGCTGTGAGGCGGTCGCGGCGGTCGTCACGGACGGGTTCGTGGTGAACGCCGTAGCCGAAGCGAAGAGCGTGGTCGATGCGGAGGCGTGCGAGAACAGAAATTTCTCCGCCGTCGCCACGTCGCCGGTCATAATGGTCAGAAGCACGTCCTCAGCGCCAAGGGTGTCGATTGACGCGGAAACGCCGGTCTTCGTGCCCTTGATCTTCCAGATCGGAACGCTGAACTTGATGTCTTCGATGCGTCGCATGTGCGGTTCTCCTTACGACTGCGAGAGGACCGCGAGCGGCCCGGTGGTGGTGGATGCTGAACCAAGGCCGTGGACATTCAGGTCGTGCCGCACGGTGCCCTTGATGCCGATGTTGTTCTCGTCCCAATACCGCTGCTCGCTGATTTCGACCGCGAGGCCCATGCGGTCGCCGAAGTCGGCCGCGAGCGAAATGTCGCCGTACACCACAAGCTGACGGTTCGAGCCCGTCGCGGTGTTGGTCGTCATCACGTTGTTGTAGATGATCGGCGTGTTGAAGTAGTGCTCCACTTCGCCAAGCCCCTCGATCATCTTGGAGGTCATGCCGCCCTTGGCCCCCGCGAGCCGCTGGAAGATCACGCCGCCGATCTGGCCGGTGCAGTGGAACGCCATCATGCGGCCCACGTACCGGCCCGGGAGCGCCATGAGGTTCGTGATGTCCGCTTCCGTGACCGCGCCGGGCGTGGTTGCGGACGACTTGTAGAGCCGGTTGCTCGTCGAAGTCTCGGAGATGATGTTGAGAATGCCCTGCGTGCCGGGGATGTATCCGCCCGCAACGCCGGTGCCGTCCGAGTTGAAGAGCGAGTTGTCCTCGACCTTGGCAATCGCACGCACGATGTCGCGGCCCGCATCGTCGGCGACGTTGATCGCGGCGTCTTGAATGACGGCCCGCGACGCCTTGGTGATGACCATGCCCTCTTTCGCCCGCATCTGGACGTTCGAGAAGGTCTTGCTCGACTCGGTTCCCGCCGAGCCATCCGCAGGGTAGTAGACCGTGAGGTCGCCGGTCGCCTTGGGGCGGACAACGGTTTCGCCCGTCATGTTGACGACGCGGCTAACCTTGCGGACAACGCCGTAGGAGAGCATAAGCTGGTGGAGGTCGGGATCAAACGTTTCGGGCACAAGAGCCCCGCCGCTGGCCGTGGTCGTGACCGTGTAGCCCTTCGTGATTTCCACGAACTGCGCGGTCTTCTTGAAAAGCTCGTCGGCCTCAATGTGCTTGCCGATGGCCCGCAGCATCTTGTACTGGATGTCGGAGCCGAAGATATGAGCCGTGGCGAACCCGCCGGTCTTGAACACGGCGGTCCCGGACCGAATCCGGGCCTCGTACATCCGCTCTTCCGCGGACTTGACCGTGCCGACCTGCGTCTCGCCGCTGACCTGCTGGACGCGGGCGTTGCCCTTGGGCCGACCGTTCGCGCCGACAGCCTTCTCGACTTCCGCGGCGACGGCTGCCTTGAACTTGTCCTCAGCGCCCTCGGTGTTCTCGGGATCAAGCATGAACGACACGCGACGGCCGCGCGGCTTGTCGGTCTTCTGAAAGACCAGTTCCCGGATGTTGATGACCTCGGTGCCGACCTTGACCTCTTCGATGGGCTCAGGCTCACCGTCTGCGTTGGTCGCGGAGAGAAGGGCCTTCTTCGCGCCCTCCCAGTCGTCCGGCGAACCCTTGAAACTCGCCTCACTGACCGCGAGGTCATAGAGGTTCTTCTTCGTGAATGGCATGTGGGATGTCCCGTGTGGTGCGTGGTGGGTACCACGGCTCGCACAACTGGGACCGAACGGGCGGGGCTCTGCGGGGGCTACGGGTTCACCGTGCCCGGACAGACCGGACCGCGAAGGTCGGGGCTGCTGAGGCCGTTACAAAGTTCCGCCTGTAGTTTCAACCACGGGCGGCGCTGTTCACCGCATCCTGCGGCGTCGGTGCAAGGGTACCGCTCTCGGACGGCCTTAGCAAGTCAACCCACTCCGGACGCTCGGACACCGGCCCATGCGATTCCGGCTTGTTGAACCAGCCGTGAAAGTCAGAGACGCCGTGACAGGTGGCATAGTCGCCGACGTTCATAAGCTCGTTCTGCATCGAAATCCTGGCAAGCTGGAAGTTCGACACGATCATCATGCGGGACAGGCTGATCGGCCCGCTGGCCGTCTCAAGGAACTGCTGGCACCTGTGACCAAGCCGAACGCGATCTGCGGGCAATGCAAACGTCGCCACGCCAATGGCAATCAGGATTTGACCACCCGCAAGGGCGTTGGTTACGTCGGTCGGGTTCGTCGGATCGGTCACAAATCCCACGTTATTCGCGGCGATCCATTGCGAATGATCGACGGTTTCCAGCACAGAACGCAGGAGCGGCACGTCGGGCTCGAACACGACCACGGCCCCGGACTTGCCCAGCCTTCTAGCCACCTCAGCCGCCGCGTACCCCATGCCGAAGCCGAGCGAGAGGCACATCGCGTTTTCCACGATGTCCACGGAATCAGCGATCCGCCTGGCTTCCGCGAGCGGTCGCTTCAGGCTAGTAAGCTGACGGCCGTTGTAGACCGCGCTCGGCACGCCGTCGTCGGTGTCGCGGTACTCGACCGACGCGGGCTTGACGCTCCAGAGGGCTTCCGCGAGTACCGGCGTCGTGATCGCAATGGCGGCAAGGTTGCGGCCAAGGATGTCGTACCATTCGAGGCTCAACCCTTCGTCTCCATACCGTCTATCGCGCCATGCCCCTCAAACTCCGGCGCGGTGTCGAAGCTCACATAGTCCTCTTCGACTTCCCGCTGGACGGGTTGAAGTTCGGGCAAGCCCGCGCCCTTCCGCAACGCCTGACAGTCCGGGCTCCCCGCCTGAAACCCCACGCAAGCGTTCGGCCTCGTGTTGTAGATTCCGCACCCTTTGCCCGTGTGGAACCGGCACGGCATCATCTCGCCGTCCACGGGGTCCAGGTTCAGCATGTACCAATCGTTGACCACTCCGTTGACCTTGGCGCGGCGGCACTCGGCGGATATTCGCGGCTCACGCAGGGCATCGCCTACGAACGCGCGGGCGAGAAGTTGCGTGCAGCACAGCCCGCAGTTGTCGCAGTCGTAGGCGAGGATGGGGAGTTTCATCCCTTGCGGCTCAGCGTCACCACCGTACCGTCCGAGAGGATGATCGGGCGGGCGCGGAAGGTCTTGCGTTCCACCGTGTCCTGCAAACCACACGCAACCGCCGTGGACCGATGAATCAGGCCCTTGGAAACCATCGACACAAGGGCGTCCGGGTTGCACGGCATCGGCGTGATGCTGTATTCGTAGAGCTTGCCCGCTCGGTGAATCGTGTTGTGATCGCCGTACTGGTCCACCTCTTCGTCCGTGGGCGGGCCGTATGCCTTGGTTGCAAAGCCAATCGAGAACCCGCCGATCACGCCCTCGCTCATCATCTTGAGGATGTCTTCGCCCAGCGCCGTGGAGGTGACGAACGTGCTGGCGTACATCTTCCCGTCCTTCATCTCCATGCGGCGGCACTTGCCGATGGGCTTGTCGTAGTCGTGCCCGAGGTACACGGTTTTGACCTTTTTTGGGAAGTACGAGCAATCAAGACCCGAAGGCAGCACAACCTCGCCGTCGTTGTCGGGGCTGGACGTGGTGATGATCCCGGACACGGTTCGGGCTTCCATATCCACGTCCGGGGCGCGGCTCTTCTCGCCCGTGATAAGGCCAGACTTGATACGGAAGTCGGCCTTCGGGTCCTCGGCCGCGTACTTCGCCTTCATCTGCGCGATGATTTCCTTGGCCGTGAGCATGGCTTACCCCGCTTCCTGCGTGTGTTCGGGCTCTTTGGGTTCCGCATTGATCGCGCCCTCGATCGCCGCTTCCAACTCCCGAAGCCTGCTGAGGAAGTCGCGGCGCAAGTCCTGAATGGACTTGAGCACCACGATCAGGTCTTCGGTGCGTTGGCTCATTCCGTCCCGCCCTTGGTGGCCTTGCCGATTGGCCCAGGTACCGATGCCTTCGCCTCAAGCGCGTTCAGCTTCGCCATGACCGCCGCAAGCTGGCCCGTGAGGAAGGCAATCGTCGCGTCGGTCTTCTCGGTCGCAATCGGAGCGACCACGGTCGGCGTGATCCCCGGACCCCAACGCGCCACCCACGTCAGGCTCTTGTACTCGGACGGATAGCCCGGTGCCTGCCAGTCCTCGCGGATCGACACGCCATCGAAGTCGCGGGCGCACTGGAACGCATCTTCCTCAAGGCGAAACCTCGCCTCAAAGTTGCCGCCGTCGATCTTCTTGGTGTGCTCGGGGTGCTGCTTGGTCGTCGCCACTGCTGAGGCTCCTTTTACTTGGGCTCTTCCATCACCATCACAAGGCTACATCGGTCGTTTGGGTGGAGCGGCGGGCCGTCCACGTCGGAATAGTCGAGCGTCATCGACTCCCCGAGCGAGCCCGTGAGAACGGTGCCCTTCTCAAAGAATGGTACGCCTAGCTTCTGGACACCGAACTCGCTCGCGGCGGCGACACAGAACTGGCACGCATCCGGTGCCAACTGCCACCGCTTCCCCCACACATTCCCGCTCTCCTGCCACGACTTCTCCCGGCTCGCCATGAACGCCCGCGCCGTCTCCGTCCGCGCGATCCGCTCCGCCCCGACCCCGCTCATGCCGTCGATGCTGGTCTTGAGGCGGCTCGTCAGTTGCGGGATTGACTCGCCCGCTTCGATGCCCGTCGCAAGTTCCTCGCGGATCGCCGAGTCCACCGTGTCCGACACGCTCCGAATGAGCTTCCCCTGAAACTCTCGCAGGTACGCGGCGGGCTGGCCGGTGAGCGCCGCCATGAGCTTCGCCTGACCTGCCGCCGGTCCAAGTTCCTGTACGCCGAAGTTCCAGCCGTGGAGGTAGATCCGGTTCAGCGGGCCGTGGATCACGCCTTCGAGGCTGAGCGCTATGACCTTCTCCGCGTCGGAAGGCAGCCCGTGCGGCGTCATCTTCGCGGCGAGCGGGCTCGTCAGGCTTGCAAACCATCCCCGAATCACCGCCTCAAGTTGCCGCTCGGTCAGCGTGATCGCGTCGATCGCCGCATCCTTGCGCATGTTGCGGGGATGATTCGGGCAGCACGTCATCGCTGGCCCCGAGATGATCAGCGACTTCTGCGAGATTGGCTCCACTGCCACCACAGGAACGCGAGGGATAGAGACGGCCTCCGTCCCGGCGTGGCCGTTGACCGTTCCATCTGCGTTCCAGTACCGCGGCGAGGTGTTGATGATCGTGATTCGTCCGTCGCCGAGTGCATACGTCTTCTCTGCGGGCTTCGCAGACTCATCCGCAGCATCCGCTCCGTCACCACCCGAATCCACAGGCGGCTTGCCTCCCGCATCTCCGCCAGCCGCTCCAGTTCCGAGAGTTGTTCCCAGCTTTGCGTTGGCTTCAAACTGCTCTTGCATGACTTCGGACTTGAACTTGTCCCCGTCCGGTACTGCGTCATAGTCCAACTCCGAACGGGCCTCGTTCTTCGTCACAAGGTCCGCTGTATACATGCTCACCATGCGAACCGCCGCAAGGTCCAGGTCACGATCCACCACGTTCTCGAAGCAAACGTAGATGTCCTCGCCGCCCTCAAGGCCCGCGAACATCGGCACGAGCCGCTGATTCAGCACGTCCGCGATTCTGTCGCAACGCGGCTTGCGCCCGAACTCCTGCCAGTGCTGGACAGCGACCTTGGCCGTGGCGAGCGCCGAACCGTCCAGCGTCATCAACGCACTCGGGTAGTCGTGGCAGTTGGCGATGGTTTCGCGGACGGCGGCGTCGCTGTTGAGGAACGCCGATTCCTTCTCGTTCATGCCCCACGGTGCAATCTCGACCTCGCCCGTCAGAACCATCGACCGGCCCACGTTCCGCACGCCCGAGAACTTCCGATTCAGTTGGTCCTCAAGCTGCTGGCGCTGCTCGATCCCGCCCTTCTTGTCAATGGCGATAATGCCCGGCTGCGCCCCATTGTCGATCGTGTTCAGCCGGTACTGATCGAACGCAATCGACAGGTCCGCCGCGTCGATGCACTTCTCAAGGTCGCCGAAGCCCTTGAACGGGTCGCCGCGCGGATTCGTCTGCGTGAATCGGATCACCTCTTCGGCCGGAATCTCGCGCTCAACCTCGGTGCCTCGCCCGTAGACGTAGGCCGAGACGATCATCTCGCGTGATGGCAAGGGGCGAACGAACTGCGGGGCAAGCGGCCACGCCTCAACCGGCGTCCCGTCCCCGTTCGTGACAATGTGCCAGTACGCATCACCTGTGAGCCCGATCCCTAGCTGCGTCTGCTCGAACAGCCGGTAGCCGTTCATAATCGCGTTGGCGTTGGCGAGCAGGGCGACGATGGGATGCAGCGGGTCGGTAATCTCCTCAACCTCGTCGGCCATGTCCGCGTTCTTGCGGGTAAATGGGCCTGCCTGCCTTCGCTGGCGAGTCAGTTCCTTGTGGCTGATCCGCCGAGTGTCCCATGCGTAGGTCCGCGTCGATGTCACACGCCGGAACACGCCGATCTTCGCCGACGCCACGCCCGCGGCCTGACGGGACTGGCACACCGCGACGTACTTACAGAACCGCATGACAAGTTCAGCGGCGACGTTCTGGCGGTATCGGGTGGTCCGTGAGCCCTCTTCGTGGGGGCGGACGGTGGAGCCCGCGTAGGCGGCGAGGCCGGGGGACTTCGGAGCGGCGGCCTTGGGCTTCGCTCGCTTCTTTCGTGTTGGCGCGGCCTTGCGCGGGAGTGGGGGCATAGCTGCTTCCGTTGTGACCCTACTCTACCGCTTGTGCCGCCGCTGTGCCACTACGCGAGCGGTAGCGGTCGCGGATGGCTTCGAGCATCTGTCGAATGTCGTGCATCTCCCGCCTGTCGATGTATTTCTCGACAAACCACGCCACCCAATCAGAATCGACCTCGCCAAACGGGGCGTGCTTCGCCCAGTGGGCCATGTCTTCGACCAAGATTGGGGCGTTTTCCAGTCTTTGATTCGTTCGCTTGTGTTTGTTCAAGGACCATTGGGCGCACTGGTTTGAGCAATAAACCTGACTGGATTTACGGGTTAGGAACGGCTCTCCACAGTGGGCGCATGTCTTTGGCGGGGCCTTGGTGCATTCAACTGAGCAGAACTTTTGGGTGGCCGAGCGCGGCGTGAATAGGACTCTGCACCCATTGCATTCCCTTTGGGTCTTTGGGACCCTGCCCGTACCCGTCATGCTCCATGTTACCGCGCTTGTCGTTGGGGTATTCATGGGATTTTGACGCCAGCGTATCCCCACGCCTTGAGCTTGATGAACAGAGTCCGCACCCCGATCCCAAGGTCTTTCGCGGCCTTGGTTCGCACGCCACGGTTCGCCCTGAGTGTTTCGAGGACGTGCCGACGCTCAACTTCCGCGAGGGTTTCTCGGCGGAATGGTGGTGGGTCGAACGAAGGAATAAGCGTGGTTTCGACGCGGGCAGGTTCGGCAAAGCACCACGAGACGGGATCGGGCTGGCCGATGCGTCTGGCCTTGAGCCTTGGCTGCTGGGTCATGCTCCAGGTCATCGCTGAGGCGGTTTGGGCGTTCATGCCTTCTCCGTGAACGCCACCGCGTTGCTAAGTGCCTCTTCGATAGTGGCCCCGCCAACCGAGTAGTAGCCGACAGCGGCGTGCCCGCTCACGCTAAACCCGTTGGGGAAGTCCTTGTGGTGCGGCGACTCTTGGACGAGCGACACCCGCTTGTCATAATCGACCGAGCGGGCGATGAGCGTGGAAATGGCGGAGGCGGGTTGCATCAACGATTCTCCCAAGCCCACTGATCGGCGCACACCCAACGGGCCTCCACCTTGAGGTGCTTCCAGCCGTAGGTGTCAACCGCCCGCGACGGGATCGGGTGGATCGTGGCGTAAGGTCGTCGATCCTTGGCCTCTTCCTCGGTGGCGAACCATTCGACGCTGTGGGTGGCTGGGTTGCTGCTCATCTCCGATACCTCTCCCCCGGCGTCACGCGGGTAGTGCCGTTCTCCCAGCCCCAGTTCAAATCCTTCCGCCTGTCCGCAAACACCGCATGAATCTCCTGTTCCGGTCCCATCGCTTGCTCCGGTGGCTTGCCGCCCATGCTCACTATACCGGCGGTGACGGGGACGTGTCCGCGGGCCTTCTCGACGGCCAACGCCAGCCCGCACACGCAGTCATCGTGGAAGCCTTCGGGTGCCGAATAGAACACGCGGCCCCGCTCGGTGTCGTACTCAAAGGCGTCCAGTTCGTTCCGCAACGTGCCATCCGGGAACCCAACGCCCCGCGACTGAATCGACACCGCAAGCCCCTCCATAAGCTGCTGCTTGCTGCTGTTGGTGAACTTGAAGCCGTCGATGTTCGGTGCCTTGCGTTGCATCGTTTCGACCACCGGATCGCCGACGCCCGTTGAGTCTACCAGCGTCGGCTTGTTCCCCACGATGCCGATGATCCGCTCCGAGGTCCGGTCCCACGGCTCATGCTGCCACCGCTCGAACACGCAGACCCGCATCTTGGCGTCGAGCCCCACAACCACCGTCCAGTCCACCGACTTCGCAAGGTCAACGCCGAACACCTTGGCCTGGTCGCGGCTCAGGTCCGTCACGCAGCCCGCGATGTGCTGGAGACCGAACGGGTTGCCGCCGTCCTCGCTCGGCTCGTTGTAGAACAGTTCGCGGAAGATATGCTCAGGTAGAACCGCCTTGCGTTCGTCCAGCACGCTCTGTTTGATGACCCCGGCCTTCACCGCGTCCGTGGCGTTGATGCTCGCGTAGTGCCAGCTTGGGAGGTTCCCGGCCTCAACCTGGCGGGCGAGCCTGAAAGCCCAATTCTTCCGCCCCCGCACGTTGCCGATGACCCGCACCTTGCCGTCCGTGGCCGTGAGCGTCGATTGGATCGCGTGCCACGCTGCCTCACGCCCACGGCTCGCCTCATCGAAGATCGCGGCGTACACGTCCTCGCCGTACAGATTGTCGGGCTTCTCAGCCGACTTGAAGCGGCACGTCGCGCCGTTGGCGAACTTGATCGACCGCTCGGTGTCGTTGGACTTCCAGATCGTCTTGCTCGGGTCCGTCTGGCTGAGCGTGTTCTTCATCCGGTCGTAGGCGATGCGTGCCTGATCGTGGACCGGGGCGACCCACCAGAACTCGCGGCCAAGTGCGCCGTTGTTGAGGGATTCAGAGAGTAGCCAGAGCAGACAGCCAAAGGTTTTTCCACATTTTGAGCTAGCCTCCACAATCGCCGACCTGTTCTCGCAGAATATCGCCGCCTTCTGGTACGACGCGAGCGGGGGGAGGGTGATGGTGTGGGTCACAGAAGAATGTCGCTCGCCATACAGGCGTCGTAGGTTCCGGCCGCGTATTCGTCCTTCATCTGCTTCTCAACCCGCTTGATGTAGTCAGGGATTCTCAGGCACGAACGGCAAATGCGGTATGCCGCGGCTCTGTGCTTCCCTTGTGCCGGTTTCCCGATCCCGAAAGACTCGGAATCATTGGGGAAGAACACCCCGACATTGAATGTGTCCTGATTGCACAAAAAGCACGGGGCTCGCACGCTCTGAAGTCTTTTGATAACGGCCCGAAGCTGCTGTTGGTCAACGTCATTGGGCTGGGTCATTGTGCCTCCCCAATCACCCGCGGCGGCGGGACGTGGAAGTGGATGTGTACGTCGCCGGTCGGCTTCTCCGCTTCCTGTTGCTGGTGGTCGTCCTTCTGATTCTGCCCCTCAATCATGGCGAGCGTCTTGGCGATGTTGCACCGCACCGACACTTTCAGGGCCAGGTCGTCCACCGATTCCACCTCGTCCATCGCTTGCACAAGCTGGCCGATGCACCTGTCTTTGACGGCCTCGGTAACGCCCTTCCAGCGTTTCGGACCCCGCGCGATGTAGGAACGGACCATCGCCCGATCCCGTTCGGTGGACAGGTCGAGGGCTCCCCCTCCCGATGCGTTCGAGGCTTCCATACCCGAATCCTACCAATCTCGACCCCTTTGCGTCGCTCCGAGTGGAAATCGGGACATTTGGGGATCAGAATCAGTCTTTGATTCACTCGTCGTTACTAGCGTGCTTGGATTCGCCAAGGATGCGAGTTGCGGCCAACACCTCGCATCCCGGATCGTGCTGAACAAGTTCAGTATTTGCGTCCCTCGCCTGACAGAACACGCAGTAGTGGTACCCGCGCTGGGAATACACGACCGCGACTTCGACGCATCGCTCCAAGATGTCTCGGACTTCGCTGCTCATCACCTACTCCTCCACGCCATGCGGCCTATCTCACCCTTGTGCGCCATGTGTCCCGCTGATTCGATCCTCGGTCACGGGTTGTTTCTGTGGTCGGGAACGTCGTAGGCAGCCACGGCGTTGTCGAGGCTGAAACCGTCGTCCCGTTGAAGCTGATCGGAACCCAGACTTGACGCGAGTCTCCATTGGGCGAGGGCACCCAGAAGTCATTGAGTAGCACCGAGCCGACGCCGGGCACGCTCTTGATGATGTGGGCGGGCTGGCAGTTGTATGTGGTGTTGACTGCCGGTGTGCCGCCGGGCCAGATGGATGTGCCTGGGAATGCTCCCCATGTCGCATTGAGCGGCGTGGTTCCTCCGGTGCCTAGCACGAAACACGAGTTGAACACCGGATCGGTTCCGCCCGGCGCGTTCCCTGTGGAGTCGTAGTAGTTCTGGGCGCTGGTGATGATGGCGAACGTCGTGCCTGATTGCATCATCACCGGCGCTTCACGGTCGCCCGAACTTGCGAGTACGACGGTTGAGCCCGTACACGCCGCTCCGTCCGACGGGTCAAGTTGGCGGATGCAAATGGCCTCTTCACCGCCACCACCGAAGCCCGCTCCAACGATGTATTCGAGCCCGCTGTTGGCGAAGAAGAACGAGAAGTCGGACGCGCCGTAGGTTGGGGTCACGGTGTCCGCGAACGGGTTCAGGGCGGTCGAATAAGTCCACGTACCAGATAGCGATGAGGCGGTGTAGACCCACGTTCCTACGCTGCTGGCCTTGATCCACATGTACCATGTCGATCCGACTTTGCGGACGTTGGGGCGAACAAGGAAGTCGTTGGTGCCAAGGCCGCGGGCCACGCCGTCGATGATCGGACCGAGACAGGTCCAGTTCACGAAGTCGGTGGATCGGTAAGCGTAGATGGTGATCGCGGCCGGGTTGAGCCCGATCGTGCCGCCGACGTTGGTGGCGTCCGAGAAGTGCCCGAACCAGTAGTGATACCCGTCGCCGCTTACCGTGGATGGCACGACGCACCCGGACATCGCCTGAATGAGACGAGGCGAGGCGCAGTAGCCGGTCGCGTCATTGATGGCGAACCAATCGGCGTTGACGGGAATGGTGCCGATCTTGAACGTGGTGGTGGTGAACACGTCGCTCAGGGTGGTCGAGCAGTCGGCCTGATACGCGATAGCCTTGATCGTGACGCCCCCGGCGGTGGGGCTGACCCAGAACGGGACGGTGTAGACCATCGTGGTTCCGGTGGGCGAGGCTGGTGTTCCGCCCGGCGTGGTCCCGTCCGTGGTGTACATGATCGTCGCGTTGGTGGTCCGGCAGGTCATCGTGACAAGGCGAGACGAAGAGTTGGGGTAGATGCCGCCGCCGGGCGTGACGACCGGCTCCATCGGGCGGCACAGGAAGTCTCCGGTGCCCGAGCCCGCCGTGGCGATGAACTGAATCTCGTCGAGCTGGCCGTAGGTTTCGTTGTTGGCGATGTAGAAGCGGTAGGCGACGGCGTTGGCGAATGAGGTTTCGCGGGCGAAGAAGCGGCGGTGCCACTTGTCGGCGTTGGTAAAGGCTTTAAGTGTGACACGGGCAGCGGTGGCCGATGTATTCGACCCGCTGATCGTGGTGCCCCAGACGTAGATTTCAAAGCCCTGGCCGTCGTTGGCGCTCTGGCGGGGGGCAACACGGACGCTGGTCACGACCGCGTTCTTTCCCGCGCCAAGGTCAAGGGCGTCGTACTGGCCGGTGTCGGTGGCCCCGATCCACGGCGTAGTCAGGTCGCGGTCAAAGGCGAAATCGGGGTCGCCGCCGAACCCGCCCTCATCGAGACTGACGCGGGTTCCGTGAACGATCACTTCGCCTGTAGCGGCCATCAGGCACCCACCTTGAGCGTGATGATTTCAAAGTCGCCGATGGCCTTCTGGGCTGGGCTGAGGGCTTCGGGGAGGCAGATGAGGCCGGTGGTCTTGTGCCGGGCCAGTTTGGGGGCGGGTGGCGGGTTG
>OFRO01000233.1_pt1 | contig 21478 bp, 27 predicted proteins | sample 1543091 | NCBI WGS metagenome assembly OFRO01 (sample SAMN07774217, study PRJEB24372) | wastewater metagenome | isolation source: Exp Tend NO 10WW | collected 2016-02
TCTTCCGATCTGTCAGATTCTTACGTCTCCAAAATGGGGATTCGGTAAAGGAGTAATGGAGTGGCTCGCCCGCGGACATCTGCAAAGGTCTTGGAACTCAGGGGAGCGTTCAAGACGCACCCTGAACGGCGGCGCGAAGACGCGGAGGGCGCCGGTCCGTTCCAGATGGACCCGCCGACGCACCTGGCCGCCGACGCCGTGCCGGCGTGGCGCTACCTGGTCGCGCGCTTGCCGAAGGTCAGCTTGTCCAGCTCGGACGAGGTCGCGGTGGAGGCGGCCGCGCTGACGCTCGCCGGCATGTGGCAGCTGTCGAAAATGTATGGCGCGCTCGCGCCGATGTCGCCGGCCTACAAGGGACTGTCCGCCGAGCTGCGCCTCTGGCTGCAGCAGCTCGGCATGACGATCCAGGCGCGGACGAAGATCCCGGCGCAGGGCCCGCGTGAGAAGAAGCGCACGCTGCTCGGGAACCTGTGAGCCGATCGGCGACGCACCCACACGTCGCCGCTGCTGAGAAGTACGCCCGCGACGTGATAGCGGGCCGCCGGCCCGCCGGCAAGCACGAGCGGCTGGCGTGCGAACGGTACTTTGCCGATCGCCGCGCCCAGAAGACGAAGGCGTTCCGCTTCAAGTTCGACCCGGCCAGGGCCGAGCGGGCCTGCCGGTTCCTCGAGCTGCTGCCGCACGTCAAGGGACGATGGGCGCGCAAGGATCCGAAGAAGGCGAGCGCCAGCAAGCTGAAGCTCGAGGGCTGGCAGTGCTTCATCGTCGCCAACCTGTTCGGGTGGCTGCGCAAGGGCACGGAGTTTCGACGGTTCCGCAAGGCCTCGGTGTACCTGCCGCGAAAGAACGGCAAGTCGACGCTGGCGGCCGGCATCGGTTGGTACATGTTCGCGATGGATGGCGAGCCAGGCGCGGAGGTGTACTCCGGAGCCACGACCGAGAAACAGGCATGGGAAGTATTCGGGCCCGCCCGGCAGATGGCGCTCGCCGAGCCACTGCTGCCGGAAGAGCTCGGCGTGACGGTCAACGCGTCGAACCTGATACGGCTCGAGGACGCTTCGAAGTTCGAACCGATCATCGGCAAGCCAGGCGACGGCGCGTCGCCGCACTGCGCGATCGTGGACGAGTACCACGAGCACCCGACGTCGGACCTGTATGACACGATGCTGACCGGCATGGGTGCGCGCGACCAGCCGCTGCACTTGGTGATCAGCACTGCCGGATATGACATCGCCGGCCCGTGCTACGACGACTGGCTGACCGTGCAAAAGGTGGTCGAGCGAGTCGCCGACGACGAGACGCACTTTGGCGTGATCTACACGGCCGATCCGGAGGACGACTGGACGTCGGAGATCGCCTTGCTGAAGGCGAACCCGAACGCCGGCGTCAGCGTGTCGATCGAGTTCCTGCAGTCCCAGCTGCGCGATGCGATCAGCAACGCGCGCAAGCAGGGTGTCTTCAAGACGAAGCACCTGAATATCTGGGAGAACGCGCGCGACGCCTACGTCAACATGCAGCGCTACGCGGAGTGCAAGAACCCCGCGCTGGGATTGGCAGAGTTCGCGGGCCAGCGATGCCTGATCGGACTGGACCTCGCGTCGAAGGTGGACATTGCCGCGGTCGAGCTGCTGTTCCCGCGCGATGAGGGGAGGTATGTCCGGTTCGGCCGGTACTACCTGCCCGACGAGATGGTGCAGCAGCCGGAGAATGAGCACTACCGGGCGTGGGCCAGGGCGGGCCTGTTGACCGTGACGGACGGCAACATCATCGATTTCAACCGCATCCTCGAAGACCTCGAGCAGATGGCGGCGCAGTTTCAGGTCGAGGCGCTGGCCTATGACCCGTTTCAAGCAACCATGCTCGTGACCGAGCTGATGAACGCAGGCCTGCCCTGCGTCGAGGTGAAACCGACCGTGCTGAATCTGAGTGAGCCGATGAAACAGATCGACGCGCTGATTCGCGCACGGCTCCTCGAGCACGACGGCGATCCTGTCATGGCGTGGATGATGTCCAACGTCGTCGCCAAGATCGACGCGAAAGACAACGTGTATCCGCGCAAGGATCGTCCGGAGAAAAAGATCGACGGCTTCGTCGCGCTGTGCATGGCAATGAACCGAGCGATGGCCGCCGATGGCGCCGGTCGCTCGTTCTGGGAGTGAACTGATGGCCTGGTGGTCGAGATTCCTGCCGGAACGCAAAACGGTCAGCACGCTCGATCTGTGGCGAGAGGTGTTCGGCGGGGTCGCGTCGCGGACCGGCAAGACGGTGAACACAGAGACGGCGCTGCGCGTGGCGACGGCGCTCGCGTGCGGACGGGTGATTGCCAACGGTATCGCTCAGGTGCCGTTCAAGCTGTTTCAGGAATCGGCTGATGGCCGGGCGCGCACTGCCGCCAAGGACCATTCGCTGTACTACCTGTTGCACCGTCGGCCGAACCCGTGGCAGACCTCGTTTCAGTGGCGGCAAATGGTCGGGCTGCACCTGGCCTTTTGCTCGAATCACTATTCGTTTCTGAATCGGGTGGGCGGGCGCATCGTCGAGATCATCCCGTTCGACCCGGGCCAGATGCGGGTCCGGCTGGATCCTCAGACCTACGTTCGCACGTACACGCTGCAACGAGCGAACGGCCAGACTCAGGAGTTTCCCGAAGAGTCGATCTGGCACATTCGCGGCCTGAGCTGGGGCACGCTGGTCGGGCTCGAGACGCTGAGCCTGGCGCGAGAGGCGCTCGGCCTGTCCATGGCGCTGGAGGACTTCCAGTCGAACTTTCACGCGAACGGCGCGCGTCCGTCGGGCGTGCTGTCGGTCCCTGGCAAGCTGACCGAAGAGCAGTACAAGAAGCTGCGTGCGTGGCTCGAGTCCGAGCACGGGCGTGACGATCCGGCGAAGCCGATGATCGTCGACCAGGCGGCGCAGTGGATACAGCAGACGATGTCGGGCGTCGATGCACAGACGCTTGAGAGCCGGAAGTACCAGGTCGAGGAAGTGTGCAGGGCGTTCGGCGTGATGCCGATCATGGTCGGCTTCAGCGACAAGGCGGCGACCTACGCGAGTGCCGAGCAGATGTTCCTCGCGCACGTCGTACACACGCTAGCGCCGTGGTACGAACTGATCGAGCAGGACGTCGAGGCGAAGCTGCTGACCGAAGCGGACCGCCGCGCCGGTATTTACCCGAAGTTCGTCGCGCAGGGATTGATGCGCGGCGCCCTGAAGGACACGGCCGAGTACCTGGTCAAGCTCACCAGCGCAGGGATCATGACGCGCAACGAAGCGCGCGCGAAGATCGAGCTCGACGCGCTCGATGGGCTCGATGAGCCGCTTACGCCGATGAACATGGCGACGCCTGCGAACGATTCCGCACCCAAAGGCGACGACGACCCGGCTGACGACAAGCCGAAAGCCCCCTGATTTTCACGAGGAAGAGACGATGGAATTGCAGCGCCTCAGTTGCGGGATGGAGCTGAAGCTCGCGCCCGGCCCGACGGACGAGATGTCGTTCGAGGGCTACGGTGCGGTGTTCGGCAACGTTGATTCCTACGGCGACGTGATCGCGCCTGGAGCCTTCGCCGATACCCTGGCGGGTGCCAAGCAGTCGAACCAGTGGCCGGCGATGCTGATGCAGCACGGCGGATTCCTGGGCGGCGCGGAGGACATGACGCCGGTCGGGATCTGGACCGATCTGGTCGAGGACGGCACCGGTCTGCGCGCAACGGGCCGTCTGGCCGACACACCCCGCGGCCGTGAGGCGTACACGCTGCTGAAGATGCAGCCGCGACCTGCGCTGACGGGGCTCTCCATCGGCTACACGCCGAAGGAATGGAGCCCGCGCACGAAGCCAGAAGAGCCGCGCCGGACGCTGAAGAAAGTCGAACTGTGGGAAGTGTCGCTCGTGACATTTCCCGCCAATCCGAAAGCACGGATTTCCAATGTGAAGTCTTGCTTGACCGAACGTGATGCGGAGGAAGCCCTGCGAGAGGCCGGGTTCAGCCGCACGGAAGCCAAGGCGCTTGTGCGCAAAGGCTTCACCGCCATCGGGGGTCAGCGAGAGGCTGATGATGATGACGGGATCGAGGAACTTCGCGGACTGCTCGCACGCTTGCGAGCCTGACCGCATCCCCATCACAGGCTGCCTCCGGGCGGCCTATTCATTTGAGGAGATTGAAATGCCAAAAGAAATCAACGCAGTTGTCGAGGAACTCGGCACTGCCTTTGAGGAGTTTAAGGCGGCGCACACCCAGCAGCTGGCCGAGATCAAGGCCGGCCGCGGCAACGAAGCCGTGCTGAACGACAAGATCGAGCGTCTCGGCGCTCGTATGGACGAGCTGCAGGCGCAGAAGGACGCGCTCGAGACGAAGTTCAACCGTCCCAACATGGGCGGCGACGAGGTCTCGGTCGACGAGCGCAAGGCGCTGGCCGCGATGAACGTCGAGATCAAGGCCGCTGCCGCATCCGCGGGCCGTCCGCAGCCGCAGGACATCGACCTCGACTCGTTCCGCGCCTACAAGCGCGGCTTCGCGGAGTGGGCACGCAAGGGCGAGCGGGCGCTCGACGAGGCATGCCGTAAGGCGCTGCAGGTCGGTGTGGACGTCGACGGCGGCTTTCTGGTCCCGGCCGACGTGTCGGGTCGCATCGTCACGAAGGTGTACGAGCTCTCGCCGATCCGTAAGATCTCGGCGGTACAGCCGATCAGCTCCGACCGTCTCGAGGGCATCGAGGACCTGGGCGAGGCTGCTGCGGGCTGGGTGTCGGAAGTCGGCGCTCGCGGTGACAGCACCACGCCGCAGGTCGGTAAGTACGAAATCGTCGCGCACGAGATGTATGGCCAGCCGAAGGCCACGCAGAAGCTGCTCGACGACTCGTCTGTCGACATCGAGGCATGGCTGGCGGCGAAGACCGCGGACAAGTTCGCACGCGTGGAAGGTACGGCGTTCGTGGCCGGCACGGGCGTCGGTCAGCCGCGGGGTTTCACGACCTACACCACGGCGGCCACCGCCGACGGTACGAGGGCGTGGGGACAGATCGAGCACGTCGTGACGGGCGCCAACGGCGCGTTCCACACGACCCAGGCCGATCCGCTGTTCGACCTGATCGCGGCGTTTCGTCCTGACTACCTGGCGAATGCCCGGTGGGTCACGAAGCGCACCGTGATCGCGGCGATCCGCAAGTTCAAGACCTCGGCCACCTCGGAGTACATCTGGCAGCCGGGCCTGCAGGCGGGTCAGCCGTCGCAGATCCTCGGCTTCCCGGTCGTGATCGCCGAGGACATGCCGGCGCTGGCGACGAACTCGCTGTCGATGGCGCTGGGCGACTTCTCGCGCGCGTATCAGATCGTTGACCGCATGGGCATCCGCACGCTGCGTGACCCGTACACCGACAAGCCTTACGTGAAGTTCTACTCCACGCGGCGTGTCGGCGGCCAGGTCGTCAACTTCGAGGCCTTGAAGTTCATCAAGTTCTCGGCCTGATCGGCCTGATCGGCCTCGTCTGAACGCATCCCACCAGTACGAGCCCGCCAGAAATGGCGGGCCTTTCTCGGAGTAAATTTCAATGAAACTGCGCAATTTGCACAATGCCGTGAAGGTCATGCCGGCGATCTCGCCGGTTGCCGTCGGCACCACGGGCACCGGTCAGACCGGCGTCATCATCGACCGTCGCGGCTTCGACGGCGTCGAATTCGTCCTGGCATTCGGCGCGATCACCGCGACGGCTGCCGTGTTCACCGCGACCGTCAAGGAAGGCGACGTGACGGGCACGCTGACTTCCGTGGCGGACGCTGACCTGGTCGGAACCGAAGCGGATGCAGGCCTCGGTGCGGCCGTTCGCACGGACGGCACGGGCGACAAGGTCGTGCGGAAGATCGGCTACAAGGGGACGAAGCGTTACGTCCAGCTGAACCTCAAGTCGACGGCGACGGCGGGCACGCTCGTGGCGGCTTCGGCGGTGCTGTTCAACCCCGAGAGCACTTCGGCGCTCTGACCTGAAACGGGGGCGGGGCTTCAGTAAGTCCCGCCCCTATGCCGAGGAATTCAATGCTGGACGACCCTGGCATCCGCCAAGAGCGGCTCTATGCCGACATCTGGGCGGCTGATCCGCTGTACGGAACAGCGCCATCTGACGTTGACGAGACGATCACTCACCGCATTGCACCGCACATTCGCCGGTTGCCGTCGAAGGTCATGCACTGCGTCGACTTCGGCGCAGGCGATGGACGGTTTTTGCGGGTCATGATCGGCCGCGGACTGATCCAGCGCGGGACCGGTATCGATCTGCACCAGCCGGATCGGATACCGCTGGTCGACTGGATAAGGGTGCCCCTTTGGTTGGCGGAGCCGGCATCGGCGGATTACACGATTTCCACCGATGCGCTCGAGCACATGCCGCCCGAAAAGGTGCCGCAAGTGCTGAGGCGCATCGCCGAGTCGTCACCGCACGGGTTTATCCGCGTGTCGACCCGTGAAGATCGTTACGGCACGATCCGAGGACTGCATCTTCACGAAACGATTGAAGAGCCGCACTGGTGGCTGATCGAGTGCGAGCGCGCTGGCCTCGCCGTCTCGGATTTCAAGGTCTACAAGGGCCGGGCGATGGAGTGCTGGTGGTGACGCCGAAGCACGTAGCGATCCTCGGCTTAGGGCCGTCGGTCAGTCAGTACATGGAGCTTGCCCGTGGCCTCGGTGGCCGCCACAAGGTCGCCGACGAGACGTGGGCGATCAACTCACTTGGCAACGTGTTCGAGTGTGACCGCATCTTCCACATGGACGACGTCAGGATCCAGGAGATTCGGGCGGCAGCACGGCCGCTGAGCAACATTGCAGGGATGCTCGAGTGGATGCGTAAGCATCCAGGGCCGATCTACACGAGTCGGGCCTATCCGGATTATCCCGGGCTGGTCGAATTCCCGCTCGAAGAGGTGGTGAACGAGCTGCGGTTTCCGTACTTCAATTCTACCGCCGCTTACGCGGTGGCGTTTGCGATCTTCATCGGCGTCGAGCGCATCAGCCTGTACGGGATCGACTTCACCTATCCCAACGCACACCAGGCCGAGAAGGGCCGGGCCTGCGTTGAGTTCTGGATGGGCGTGGCCGCCGCTCGCGGGATTGCGCTGAGGATGCCGCAAACCTCGACCCTGATGGATGCGTGCTCGCCGATCGAGGAGCGCATTTATGGATACGACACGGTCCACGTATCGATCGACCGAGACGAGAACGGCCAGGCCGTCGTCGGCTTTACCGAGCGCGAGGCGCTGCCGACCGCGGACGAGATTGAGCGGCGGTACTGCCATGAAAAGCACCCGAATCGGCTGGTTTCCGGAGATTAAATGAGCCTGATCCTGTACACCGGCCCAACGGTCGAGCCCGTCACGCTCGGCGAAGTGAAGGCGCACTGCCGCGCTGAAACCGCCAGCGAGGATGGTCTGCTGGCCGCCTACATCCTGGCCGCCCGTGAGCACATCGAGCAGTACACCCGCCGCGCGTTGTGCACTCAGGTCTGGGACTTCAAGCTGCATTACGACTGGCCGATGCGCTGGGATACCGAGACCAAGCAGAGGGTGATAGGCATTGACTTGCCGCTGCCGCCATTCCAATCAGTGGCATCGGTCACGTATGTCGACACCGCCGGCGCAACCCAGACGCTCGCAGCCGATCAATACCAGGCTGTCTCGACGAACTGGCGCAGCCGTGAGGGCGTCATCGTCCCGGCCTACAGCGTGATCTGGCCCGAAGTGCGCAACCAGATGAACGCCATCACGGTGCGTTTCACGGCGGGGTATGGCGGCGTGAACGCCATCCCGCACGCGATGCGAGCGGCGCTGATGCTGCTCGTCGGGCACATGTACGAGCACCGCGAAGCTGTGGTGGCTGGTTCGCCGATGGTCGAGTTGCCGCTCGGCGTCGCGCATCTGCTGAATCCGTTTCGAGTCTACTGATGTCCTCCCTCCGCTCCCTCTCCCTGCGCGACCTGATGACCTTCACGCGCGCGAGCGTCGGCACGTACTGCAACGCGGAAGGCGTGCTCGCCTCGGCCGCGATCAACGCGCCGCGGGTGGAATACGACCCGGCGACGCTGGCAGTGCGCGGCTTCCTGATGGAGGAGGCGCGCACGAACTATCTGCTGCGATCACAGGAATTCGATAACGCGACTTGGGCCAAGGTGCGCTCGTCGGTCACGGCGAATGTCGCGACAGCGCCCGACGGCACGCTGACGGCTGACAAGTTCATCGAAGACACGACGGTCAACGATTCGCACCACTGCGTGCAGACCTACGCCAAGGGCTCGACCACGGAGTCGCAGGCCTACACGGCCTCAGTTTGGGTGAAGGCCTTCGGGCGAACACAGATTCGCCTGCACTGCCAGGGCACGAGCGGCAACGCTAACTCGGCCTACGCGTTCTTCGATCTGTCCGCGGTGACTGCGTCGGCCGTGACGGTCGTCGGTGCCTGGGACAACACCGCGGCCCGCATCGAGGCCTGGCCGAACGGCTGGTATCGCTGCATGCTGGATTTCCGCGTCAACAACGACGGCCAGACGCAGGTGCAGGTCGTCGTGTTCCTGGCGTCTGGTGGCAGCAGCAGCTACACCGGCGACGGGTTTCGCGGCGTGTTTCTGTGGGGTGCGCAGCTCGAGAAGGGCACCGGTGCGACCAGCTACGTCGCGACGACGACGGCCACGGCCGGTCGTTCAGCCGATGACTGTGTGATGACGAGCCTGGCGCCATGGTTCAACGAGCGCGCGGGTTCCGTCTATTCCGAGTACCTGATCCCGTGGACCTGGCTCGCGAGCGACACCTACGCCCGCCGGATCGTCGAGATCAACGACGGCACGTCGAACAATCGGCACATGCCGGCGTACGTCAGCAACGGTCTGCGCTACGGCTCGACCACCGCCAGCGTCGTCGAGCAGGCGTCGTCGAGTCTCGGCGCGTTCGCCGCCGGCGCGGTGCAGAAACAGGCCTATGCGTGGGCCGAGAATGACGTCTCGATGGCGGCGAGCGGCGGCCAGACAGCCACGGACACCGATGTGACTTTGCCGACGGGACTCACTTCGTTCCGACTCGGCGCTCCGTACATCCCGAACGGGTACATACGCCGAGTGCGGTTCTGGCCGCGCCGGCTCTCGAACACCGAACTCGCGGCGCTGGTGGCGTGATGGAAGCCGGCAAGCTCAGGCACTACGTCGAACTGCAGCGGGTGACCGTCACCTCCGACAGCCACGGCGACCAGGTCAAGGAGTGGGCCACGATCGCGACCGCGTGGGCGTCGATCGAGCAGCTCTCCGGGCGCGAGTTCCTGCAGGCCTCGCAGGCGATGTCAGACGTCAACGTGAGGATCCGCATCCGCGGCCGCACCGACGTGACGCTGACGCCGAAGGACCGCGTGCTCTACGGGGCGAGGACGTTCGACATCCGCCACGTGCTCGACTGGGGCGATCGCGGCGTCGAGACACAGCTGATGTGCACGGAGCGGTTCTGATGGACGTCGAGGTCAAACTGATCGGGCTGCAGGAGCTCGAGGCGCGGCTGCAGGAGATGGACGCGCTCGCCGGGCAGAAGCTGCTGCGCCGCGTGCTGCGCAAGGTCGCGAAGCCGTTGCAGGAGAGAGCCAAGGCCGGCGCGATGTCGGTATCGAAGTCGCGCGCACTGTTTCACAGCATCACGACCTACGCCAAGCGCGAGAAGGGCAAGCAGGTCGCGGTCATCGCGGTCGGTTCGAAGGCCAAGCAGCGGCAGGCGCTGGCCGTCCATAACGTGTTCTATGACCGAAGGCGCAAGGGGATCTTCTACGGCTGGATGCTTGACCAGGGTCACGGCAACGCCGCCGCGCGTCCGTGGTGGACGCCGGCTGTGACGGCATCCGAGGGTCAAGCCGTGCAGGCGTTTACCAGCGAGCTCACGAAAGCGCTCGACCGCATCGCCAAGCGCAAGGCGAAGACGGCGAGCCCCGATACCGTGGTGCCGGCATGAGCAGCATCGAGGAAGCCTTCAAGGCCAAGGTGGTCGCGCTCGACACGGCCGCCGGCAAGCGGGTGTTCCGGGAGACCATCGAGCAGGAGCCGGAGATGCCGGCGATCGCGTTCACGCGCACCGGCGGCACGCCGATGCAGCGCCTGCTCGAGACGGGCGTGCCGGTGCTGCAGCGGGTGAGCCTCCGGGCCGAGGTCATTGCCAGCACCTACGCCTCGGCCGAGGAGGTCTCGGCCGCGCTGCGTGCGGGGCTCGACGGCTGGCACGGCACGAGCCTCGGCGTCGAGGTGCTGCGCTGTGCCTGCACGTTCCAGGGTGAAGCGTCGTTCGCCGACGGCGACAAAGTGCTCAAGATCGTGCAGCAGGATTACGAACTCACCTATCGGTGAGCGCTTTCAAGTTCCGCCATCCGGCCGCCACGAGCGGCCTTTTTCATTTCTGAGGGTTTGCAAATGATCAACATGACCGACGGCACGCTGTTCAAGCGGGAGACGACCCCGGGCGGCGGCACCTACACCACGATTGCGCAGGTGATGAACATCACCTTCCCGAAGAAGACCCGCAAGACGGCCGAGGTCTTCATCCATGACCAGTCGACCCCGGTCGTGAAGACGGGCGCGTACGAAGCGATGGAATGCACCATCGAACTCGCGTTCGACATGGACGCGGCCGCGCACCAGGCGTTCGAGACGGCGATCGACGCGAAGTCGTCGCTGAACTACCAGATCCTGTTCCCGAACAGTGGCGCCAGCACGGTCACCTTCGAAGCGGTCATCAAGTCGCTCGAGTACGGCGACGCCAGTGCCGAAGGCACCGACCCGCAGACCGCGACCATTACCTTCGCCCTGGCGGCTGCCGCGACGATCGCATGGTAACGGGCGCTGACCTGATTGCGGCCCTCAGGAAGACGAGCATCCGCCCGGTCACCGTGGCCGGGCTGGATGTATTCGTCCGTGGCGTGAACGGCAACGAGCGGCGGCTGCTGATCGAGCGGGCGAAAGACAACAATCCGCTGACGGCGTCGGAACTGGCGGCCCTGTGCGTCTGCGACGCGGACGGCACGGCGCTGTTCACGGCCGAGCAGGCGGCGGAACTGGCGGCAGTGGATGCCGCCGGGGTCGAGGAGATCGCTAAGGTCATCCTCACCGCGTCGAAGCTACTGCCGAACGACCAGGACGCTGCCGCAAAAAACTGAGGGGCGATCCGGAGCTGCTGATGTGGCACCGGGTCGCCGCTCTGCTGCATTGCACGGTCCCTGAGGCGCAGCTGCGTCTCTCGTCGGCCGAGTTCGTCGACTGGTGCGCGTTCTATGCGATCGAGCCATGGGGCTACGAGGCCGACACCTGGCGGATGGCGGTCCTCGCGAGCACGCAGGCGAATTACAGCGGGCGCGTGAAGAAGCCGTTGAAACCCTCCGACTTCATCCCGCGACCGCGAAAGCGCAGCACCGTCGACGAGCAGATCAAGGGCTTCGAGAGCATGGGGAAGAAAGACCGTGTCTAACATCGGCGTCACTTTCGACTTTGCGGCCGAATCCGCGAAACTTCGAACCGAGATCGACAAGGTCCGCAAGGAACTGTCGTCGATCAACGCGACGACGAAGGGCATCAAGGACGGCTTTGCCACGATGGGCAAGGCGATCGTCGCCGGCTTCTCGGTCGGCGCGGTTACGGCGTTCCTGTCGAAGGTCAACGCGAACGTCGACGCGCTGAACGACCTGGCCGACCGACTTGGGGCATCCGCTTCTGGGTTGCAGTCGCTGCAGGTTGCCGCCTCGCTTGCCGGCGGCTCGGCCGAAGGGATGAACGTCGCGCTGGCGAAGATGTCGACGACGATCGGCGACGCGGTGGCGGGCAACAAGGCGGCCACCGAGGCGTTCACCCGGCTGGGCCTGTCGGCGAAGGATCTGGCGGCGCTGAAGCCGGACGAGGCGTTCCGGAAGATCTCCGACGCAACCGCAGCGCTCCCGAACTCGTTCGAACGCGCCTCGGTGGCGCAGGACGTTTTCGGTAAGGGTGCCAAGGATATCGCGGGCCTCCTGGCCGAGGGCGGCTCGGCGATCGACGCCGTGAACGAGCAGCTGGCCAAGCAGGGCGCGCTGCTGTCGGATCTCGACGTCAAGAAAATTGGCGTGATGAACGACGAACTGCAGTTTCAAGAGACCGTCGTTTCGAACCTGGGCGCGAAGTTCCTCTCGGGCCTGTCGCCGGCGATCGGCGTGGCCACCTCGGTGCTGGGCGAAATGCTCGGCCAGGTCGGCGGCGCTACGGATGCCGGTCGGGGCTTTGGCGTCGTCATGGTCGCGGCCATGAAGATCGCCGAGACCGGGGTCTATGGCCTGGTCGCTGCCTTCGAGGCGGCGCGCTCGATCATCTCGGGCGTGCTGTACGTCATCATTTCCGGCGTGCAGAACGTGGTGCAGGCCACCGCGTTCATGGCCGAAGCGCTCGATCTCGGCGTCGCGGGTTCGCTGCGAAGTGCCTCCGATACCTTGGACGGTATCGCCGACAGCATGAATGCAGTCTCGGTGCAGGCCACCGAGAACGCGAAGAAGGCCGGCACAAACGCGATCACCGCAGCTACCGAGATCGTCAAGGCGGGCGCAATTTTCGATGCCGCGCAGGCCAACTATGAGGCGAAGGCCTCAGCCGCGGCCGCCCGCAACGCCGCCGCGCAGGGCATGGGCTCTGGCTACACCGCGCCGGAGTCGGCCGGAAAAACCGCGAAGGACAAGGCCGGCCCCAGCATCTATGACGCGGTGAAGGCGACCTCGCTAGTCGTGAGCGATCCGCTGACGGATCCCGAGTACCTGATGCAGCAGTCGCTCGGCGCGGCGCTGCTCGAGCTCAGGACGCAGCAGTCGGCCGAACAGCTCGCCCTGGTCGATCAGACCAACACCGGCGTTCTGGACTCGCTGCTCACCTCGCACCAGTTCCAGCTGCAGGCCGAAGCAAACAAGAACGCAACGCTCGGCGACATGATGGGAAACCTCGCGTCCATGGCGATTCAGCAGGGCGGCACGCTCGGCAAGTTCGGCAAGGCCTACGCGATCGCGCAGACCGTGTGGAGCACGGGCCAAGCGATTATGAAGGCGATGGCGTCGGTTCCGTACCCGGCGAACATCGCCGCGGCGGCGAGCGTGGCCGCGATGGGCGTTGCGCAGCTCGCCAACATCAAGAAAACGAACGTCGGCAGCGGCGGCAGCGTGGTTTCTGCCCGCGGTGGCGGCTCGGCCGGTTCCTCTGCGCTGAGCGACAACGTGGCTGGCACGACGAAGTCGACCGAGAGCGACCAGAAGTCGGCGATACAAATCTTCCTCAGTGGTCCGCTGGTTGAGACCGCGGGGACAGCGCGCTGGCTGCAGGAGGTCATGCAAGAGGCCACCACCCGCGACATGGTATTTTTCTCCTCTAACTCGCGGCAGGCCGCAGAGATTCGCGGAGGTTAGTTGCATCCTATGACAGATTGTCATAGGATAGATTCCGAAGCCGTGGCGTTGGGCCGTGGCATGGAGACAAGTCAATGAACGCAGTTGTGCGCTTGGGCAAGGAAAAGACCACCAACGGCGCGATCGAGCAGATCGCACTTTCGGAACCGTGGATGTGTCTGGTTGGAATCACTGGGGCAGCGGATCTCCTGCTGCATCGCTGGAATAACGAGGCGGTTGCGGAGAAGGCGGCGGCTCGCAAGGGCAGTGCAGCAAAGAAGACCGACAATGTCGAGTCTTACGTCTACCGCAACGATGCCGGAAAAATCTGTCTTCCAGGGGAGTATGTGCGCGGCGCAATCTGCCACGCGGCGAAGTTTCGGCAGGACCCTCGCAGCCCTCGTAAGAGCGCGATGGACCTTTTCAAAGCCGGCGTGATCAGCCTGACGCCACTCGCGTCGCTCGGCGTCGACGAATGGGACTACGATGACCGCCGACGCGTTGTGGTACAGCGATCCGGTGTGACGCGGGTGCGTCCCGCGATGCGTTCAGGCTGGAAGGCTGAATTTCAATTTATGATTAACCTGCCGGAATACATCGACGAGCCGTTCCTTCGGGAAGTGCTAGCGATGGCCGGAAGGCTCGTCGGAGTCGGCGACTTCCGTCCGACCTACGGACGGTTTGATGTGACAAAGTTTCAAAGAATGTAACGCGGCCTGGCTAGGCAGGATTGGGGTCCGGTAAGGTGTGGCAAGGTCAGGATTGGTCGGGTCAGGCTAGCCACGGTTCGGTCCGGCATGGCGGGGTCCGGTTGAGTCTGGATTGGTTTGGTGAGGAATGGCGTGCACTGGCTTGGTGGGGTACGCATGGGCTCGCACGGGCGCGGCAAGGGCTGTGAATGCAGCGGGTTGATCCCTTCGGGTTCAATCCAGTGTGTTCTGCAAAAGTTTTGATCTGGCAAGGCTGGGATAGCTTCGGTGTGGCGTGTCGGGGTTAGGCCGGGTTCGGTTTGGCGCGGTCAGGCGAGGAATAGCAGGGAGAGGCGCGCAGTGGCAAGGCACGGTCGGACGAGGCTTGGCGTGCATTGGTATGGCAGTCCGGGGTAAGGCAGGGTCGGGACAGGCGCGGCATGGTGAGCCCTGGCAAGGTATGGCACACTTCTCTGACATGACCGGCGCAGATCTCAAGAAACTAAGAAAAAAACTCGGCCTCTCGCTGTCGCAAGCCGCGAAGCAGGTCGAGGTGACGCCTCGCACCTGGGCACGATGGGAAGTCAACGGAGCGCCACTGGGCGCGGAGAAGTTGTTCAAGATCGTGAACGGGCTGGAAAAGCCGAAACGCTGAGATTCTAGTCCCCGGGTGATGCCGGGCTTGTGAGACTGCCGGCAACGGCAGCAAAGGGCCGCTCCGCAAGGTGTGGCCCTTTTCATTTGCGCGCGAGAAACACTTGATCAAGATCGAATACACCGCCGCCCGCGACATCTCCGGTATCCACGACGACGGCGACACCGTGGATCTGGAGTTCTCGGCCGCCGAGCTGACGCCGGGTCGCGAGGTCTCGCGCACGGTGCAGAAGGCGATCGGCGGCCAGCGCGAGACGCTGCACCACTACGGCTTGCGGAAATGGTCGGTCGTCACCGAACCGCTGGCGCGCGAGACGCTCGACGCGGTGCTCGAGTTCCTCGCCTCGGTCGAAGGCGGCGAGGAGTTCACGTTCGAAGCGTGGCGCCAGGAGACAGGCCCGTCGCTCGATCTCGACTTCGTGGCGGGGCGCATGCGCGTGGCCGAGGGCGTCACCTGCACGCTGGACAGCGAGGGCTATGACCTGCAGAAGTTCATCGGCGACGGCCTCAGCGGTGGCGCCGATGACTGGTATCAGGTCAGCTTCGCGGTGAAAGAGCTGCCGTGAGAACCGACGCGAGCGCCTTTGCGACGAAGAACCTGGCCTCGGCCAAGAGCCCGCGCTTTGTCGTCAAGATCGAGTATTCGGCGAGCTCGCTATACCTGTCGAGCCACAACGACATCAGCGGCATTCCGGCGACGCACATCGTCGGCTGCCTGATGGAGCCGTCGATCAGCTCGCAGAAGCTCAACCCCGACCAGGGGCGGGCCGAGATCGGTGCGGCCAGTTTCAGCGTCGTCGATCTTGCTGGCGAGTTCTCCGACGAGGTGCGCACCCTGTACGCCGCGGGCGAGGGGCTGCGCGACCGGCTGTGCAAGTTCTATCTCGGATACGAGGGCCTCGCCTGGTCCGCCTTCATGCTGGTCGGCACCCAGAACGTCAAGGAGGCGAGTTACGACAAGGGCAGCTACCGGATCAGCTGCAACGACGTGCAGCGGGCGGCCCGCAAGGACATCTTCGACCTCGCGACGACCACGATCGCGAGCACCGTCGAGGCCGCGGACACCACGATCAACGTCGCCACCACGACGGGCTTCACCAAGGTCAAGCACGGCACCTCCTACACGGACGCTGCCAGCTCGACCGTCGGCTACATCAAGATCAAGGACGAGGTAATCCGCTACACCGGCAGCACCTCGACCAGCTTCACCGGCTGCACCCGGGGCGTGCTCGGCACGATCGCTGCGCGTTACGTGGCGGACGGCGGCACGGCTGCGGCGCGGCGCGAGAAGGTCACCGAGTACGTCTACCTCGAGCTGCCCGCCGCCAAGCTCGCCTATGCGCTGCTGACCGGGGTTTTGTATGGCGACTCGGCCAACCTGCCGACCACATGGCACCTGGGGATATCGAGCAGCCTCATTCGTCTCGCGGACTTCACCGGCATCGGCGCGGACGTCTGGAACACGGCCGATGACACACTCGGCATCGTGCTGCGGTTCGAGGGCCTGACGAAGGTCGACGGCAAGGCCTTCATCGAGACCGAGATCATGCGGCTGATCGGGCATTACCTGCCCGTGTACGCGACCGGCGAGCTCGGGCTGCGCCGGATGACCCGCGTGCTGTCGGATGCCGCGGCCGTGGTTACGCTCGACGAGTCGAACAGCGTCACGGTCGGCGACCTCGAGCACGACATGGAGTCGCTGTACAACGCCTTCCAGATCCAGTGGAACTGGAACGGCAAGGACTACAGCCGGACCACCACCTATCTCGACGCCTCCTCGGTTGCAAAGCACGGGCGCGCGCCGACGATGGAGCTGAAGTTCAAAGGGCTGTACGGCGGCCGGCACACCGACGGCCAGCTGCTCAAGCTGCTGGATTCGATCCGCGACCGCTACTCGGCGCCGCCGGTGCGGCTGCGCGTGGATGTGCTGCACAGCCTGAACCGGATCGAGGTTGGCGACGTCGTGCGCGTGGCGCATGCGCAGCTGCGCGACTTCACCGGCAGCGGCGCGACGATCGATCGCTCGTTCGAGGTGCAGTCGGTCACGATCAACCACCGCACCGGCGCAGTGTCGCTCGACCTGTTTGGCTCGACTAGCCGCGCCTCGGTGGTCTCGCCCACGGTGGACACGGTGGCTCTGCCGGACGGGTTCTACACCGCCCAGGGCACCAACCTGACCGCGGTGGCGACGATCACCGCGGGCGTCATGGCGACCGGCTCGTACACGCTCACGGGTGGCACGGACCTGACCGCGGCGGGGTCAACCTGGTACTACAACGGCGACCTGACGATCCCGGTCGGGTGCACGCTGAACATCAGCGGCAACGTGCAGCTCCGCATCAAGGGCTACCTGACCGTCAACGGCACGATCACCGGCGTCGGCGGAGGCCTCGCGGGTGTGGCGGACGACACCACTCCGACGTCACTGCTCACCGGTAACCCGGGGTACGTCGGCAACTCCCGCGGATCCGACGGCCTGCTGATCTACGACGTCGAGGTCGGTGGATCAAAGCTCGCGACGAAAGCACCGGCGACGACGGTCGGCAAGAACCAGAGTTTCCCGATGCTCGCGCTCGAGGTCAGCGGCACGACGTTGCGCGGCCTGCCGACGGACATCCGCGGCACGGGCGGCGGGCCAGGTGGCAAGGTGGTGCGCAACTCCGGCACGCAGAACGCGGCCGGCGGCACGGGTGGTGCTGGCGGGGCAGGCCTCGCCACGATCTCCCGCGGCCTCGGCCTCGGTGCGAATGCGCTGATCAACCTGTCGGGCGCGAACACCGCGGCACCGTCCGCGTACTCGGTCGACCTCGGTAACGGCCCGATCGGCTTCTACCCGGGCACCGGTGCGCCGGGCGGGCCAGGCGGCTACCTGTGCCTGCTCGATGGCAGCCTCTTGTCGGTGCCGGATCTCGCCGGTCGGGTGCGGCTGCGCACGGGCACGCTCGCGTTGCCGCCGGCGCAGACCTTCGTCACCGCCGAAAAGACCAAGTACAAGAACGCGTTGAAGCCGTTCGCGGGCCAGGAAGATCCGTCGGTCACCTCCGACGTCGACCTGTCGTTCTCGGCCTCTCGAATTCAGTACGTGCCGGCGCCAGAGACCGCAGCGGCCGACATTGCGTGGCCGCCCGCGGACCTGGGAGACATGGTCCCAGACCCGCGCTTCGCGCTCTCCACCGGCCAGGACTTCTGGTACTGGGGCACGTATACAGGCGTGTCGATCTCGCTCACCGGCGGCGTCAGCGGTGGACGCCTGATCCTGACCGGTAACTCGACGGCCAAGTACGTATACGTCAACCGCGCACCACTGGCGAAGGCGGTGACCTCGCAGCAGTACAGCGTCCGCGTGCGCTGGCGGCGCACCGGCACGATCAGCGGCACAGCCTCGATCGACATCGGCGGTGAGACCTGCGACGCGGTTCCGGCGAATTACAGCATGAGCATGTCGGGCGCGTTCACGATCTCGAGCATCAACAGCGCGACCGTCAACGAGTGGCAGGAGTCGACCGGCACGCTCACGGTGGCGAACCTGCCGAAGAATCAGAACCAGCTGCCGTTCGTCACGTTCGTTATCTACATGGGCGCAGCGACCACGGGCGGCACGGTCGAGATCTCGGACTTCGTCGTCACTCCGATTTAGAGAGCAGAAGGAAATTATTGATGAGCGTGGACCTGCTGTCGCTGCCAGACAAGCTGCTGCCCGACGACGAGAACGACCCGCGGTCCGTGAAGCGCTACCGCCTTCGCGTCACGCTCGTCGCCTGCACCACGTTTCTGCTCGTCGTCTTCGGCGTGCTACCGGCGATGACCGTCGGGCTGCCGCGTATCGGCTCGATCGCCTGGGCCGCCGAAGTCGACGACAAGATCGCGAAAGCCATAGAGCCGGTGCTGACGGAGCAGCGCGCGCAGGGTGAAGTGCTGAAGGAAATCCGCATCGACCAACTGGCGACGAAGCTGCGCGAACTGCACGCGGTGCGCTGTGCTGCCGACGGCACGGGCAGGGCCCGGCTCGACTGGGAGATCGAGGCGGCTCAACGCAAGTACGTCAACCTTGCCGGCTACCGCTACCCGCTGCCGGCGTGCAAGGACTTGTGACATGAAGCGCACCGAAACGTTAGCCTACCGACGTCGTCAGAGCTCGCCGTATGTCCCAGCCACGGACCAGGCGCCGTTCGATCGTCGCTCTGCCGAGGCCGGTCTGTTCGGCCCATGCGGACATAGGCTGCGTTACGCCGTCGAGCGTCAAGACTCGGTTGTTCCTTCGATTGCGCTGCTGAACTGTGGCCGACACCCATCTGCAATTCTCGGGGCTATACGGGCCGTCGACGTTGATGCGATCCAGCGAATGACCGACTGGGCGCGAGCCCATGTCGGCCAGGAAGTGATCGAACAGCGACCATCGCTCGCAAATTCGGACACCTCGCCCACCGTACAAATGGAATTCCCGGTAACGCGGGTTGGTGCATCGCTGAACCATGCCTCGCCAGGAATTGCGCTCCGGCGAATTCGACATCATGTGGCGCCGGTTTCTCGCACCAACAAGCTCGCGCTTCCAGCAGCCACAAGAGCAAGAATTACCGGCCACAAGATTTCGGCCGATGACCGCAACTTTGGTTCCGCATTCGCACTGACACAGCCAGATGGCTTGGCCTGCAGGCGTCCTTCCATTTCGTGTCATGGCAGTCAGTCGGCCAAAGCGTCTACCAGACAAGTCGAGTGGTTTTGTCATGACTAAGCGTATCCAGACAATCTATGTAGTTTGGCATTGTAGCGCATCCCGCCCCGGCCACGACATCGGTGCCAGGGAGATCCGCGAGTGGCACCTGGCGAAGGGGTGGTCAGACATCGGCTACGCGCTCGTCATTCGCCGCGACGGCACGATTGAGCCTGGCAGGGCCCTCGATGCGATCGGCGCGCACGTCGCCGGCCACAATTCTGACAGCGTCGGGATCTGCATGGTGGGCGGGCTCGATGCCGAGGGCAAGCCGTTCGCCAGTCGGCCCGACCTGTTCACGCCGGCACAGTGGGACTCAGCGCGCGTCGTGTACGAGCTGATGCGCCGCATGTACTCGCACGCCGAGCACCTCGGTCACCGCGATCTGTCGCCCGACCTGAACGGCGACGGGAAGATCGCCCAGGGCGAGTGGCTCAAGACCTGCCCGGGATTTGACGTCCTCACGGAGATCGTAAAACTATGAACCACACCGTCCGCGGCGCAGTCATCAGCAAGACCATCTGGCTGAACGTGTTTCTGGCCGCCCTGTCGGGCCTCGAGCTGATGGGATCGAACATCACGACGATCCTCGGTCCGAAATGGGCCGCGGGACTGGTCATGGTTGGTTCGCTCACGAATATCGCGCTCAGGGCCTACACCACGATGAGCCTGACCGAAAAGGGCTACCAATCCATCGAGAAGTCCAGTGGCTGACGGTCGCCCACTATCGAGCGAAATCCGCGAGGCGCTGAAAGCGTGCCGGGATTTGCGGGCGATGGCGGACAACGGCAACCCATTCGGAGTTCGGGCGGATGTGGACATGAAGATCTCGGACATCGAGCGCCTGCTCAGCACCATCCTCAAGGCGATCGCCGGATGATCGCGCTACCCCCATGGCTCACGCTTCGACTCGCCGCAACGCTCGTGATCGCACTCGGTCTGTTCGCCATCGGCTGGAAGGCCGGCGCGACGCTGACCGAGGCACGCTGGCAGCGCGTCCAGGTCAAGGCCGAGCGAGAACACACCACCGCGCTTGCTCGTGCCAGAGAGGCTGAGCGTGCGTCCTATGCCAAAGCCGTGGAGACCAGCCGTGCATACCAGACCAGTCTCGCCGCGATTCGCGCCGAGCGTGATCGCCTGCGCGATCTGCCTCCTCGCGTTGTCCGCGTGTACGTCCCAGCCAAGCCAGCCAGCGTGCCCGCGCCCGGCGCCGCTGCCGGCGGACCTGGCTCAGCCGCCGCCGCCGCCGTTGAACTCGCGGGCGAGGCTGGATCGGGTGCTCGATTCAGTCGGGACATTGGCCCCACCCTCTACGGTATCGTCGACGACAGTGACGAGCGAGAAGCCGCGTTAGCGGAGCAGGTCAGGAAGTTGCAGGAGTGGGCGGTGCGTTAAGCCGCTAGCCTGAAAGCTACGACCAGAGCGGGGACGTATCGGTCGAATCCCCGTGGGGACGCCACCGATACGTCCCCGACCTGCCGGTACTCAATCGTACCCGTAAGGTCGGGGCCCACCACGATCCGTCCAACCAGGCTGAGCGCGACCCGTTCCGGCGCCGCCGCTTCGATGATCTGCCGCAGCTGGGTGGGCGTCAGGTGCTTCAGTAGCGCCGTCACGCGGTCATCCTCGGCGGAGGATTCGAGGTCCCGCTCGAGCGCGTTGATCCGCCGGCGATTCTCGCGCACCAGCTCGACATACATGGGGTCGTCCGACTCCAGCGATCGCCGCGCTGCTTGCTCGAGCGCGCGCCGTGCCGCGGCCAGATCCCGTCGGATCAGCTTGGCCCGCGTCGACTCCTCCATCTGTGCCCGGCTCGCGTTGATCAGCCCCGCCAGGAACCCCTGCACGAACCGGATGCGGCCGGCGGAGGTCATGCCCTGCTCACGGGCGGCAGCAGCGTAGGCACGATCCAATCGTGTACTAGGTTTGGTCACAAGTTAGGATAGCGGCTACTTTAGTGACGGATTTGTCACAGGATTGGGCGCAACAGTCTGCTGGTCAGTAGCTCGCAGGTTTGGCAGCTTGTACTTGCCAAC
>OFRO01000235.1_pt1 | contig 21264 bp, 29 predicted proteins | sample 1543091 | NCBI WGS metagenome assembly OFRO01 (sample SAMN07774217, study PRJEB24372) | wastewater metagenome | isolation source: Exp Tend NO 10WW | collected 2016-02
TGATACGGCACGCCAAAAGGCCGAACGCCTGAAGCTGGCTGATCCAGACGCGTACAAGCATATCTATCTCGGTCAGCCACTATCGTCCGATGAGACGGCGATAATTAAGGGTAAATGGATCGAAGCCGCAATCGACGCCCATATCCATATCCCTGATTTCCCTACGGGCGGCGGGCGCATTGGCGGCATGGACGTGTCTGGCGGCGTTGAGGGTGACGTGATCGCGCCCAAGGCCAATGACCCCAATGCGTTGGCATGGCGCTATGGTCAGGTGCTGGCTGGCCTGGAAGAATGGCAGGACGAGAACCCGAACTCTGCGGCTGCTTATGCATTGCCGATCGTGATGCGGGAGCGACTGGACGTGCTCAACATCGACGATATCGGTGTGGGCGCCAGTGTGCCGGGAGAGTTTAGGCGGCTGGACCCGGACGGGGACTATCGGGGTTGGACGGCCAGTGAAAGCCCGCATGATGCCGATCGGGAGTATCAGCCGGGCAAGTCGCATGGCGACATGTTTGCCAATCTCAAGGCCCAGGGATGGGGGATGCTTGGTGATCGGTTCCGCAATACCTGGCAGGCGCGCAATGGGCTGCCATATGATCCCGATCAATTGATTTCCATCCCATCGGGATTGCCTTTGCGCACCAAGCTGCAAGCCGAGCTTAGCCAGCCCCGCCGTGAAAGCGTCAACGGGCGCATGAAGGTCGAGAGCAAAAAGGATTTGAAAAAGCGCGGCGTGCCATCACACAATCTGGCCGATGCGGTTGTGATGGCGTTCGCGATGGAAAGCGTTGGACCGCAATCGTGGATCATGACGCGGGATTGACGCTACGCAACAATCTTGCGCCAGCGTGAAATATCCGCTAACAAGCGTGCATGTCCATCTCCACCGCCATTCGGGACCGCTTGTCTCGTGTATTCCCTTGGGCATACACGGCCAAGCATGATCACTATCTCGATTATGGCTGGAAGCGCGAACTGGAGTTCAACGATTTCCACGCGATCTACACGCGCAACAGCCTTGCTGCCGCCGCTGTGGACAAGACCGTATCGAAGACTTGGGAGGAATTGCCGGCCCTTTGGCAGCAGCCGGACAAGCCTGCCGACACCCCGCTTGAACAGGTCATCGCCAAGCACTTCGCGAAGATCGGCCTTTGGCGCGCATTGATGCAGGTGGACCGGCGCGGGATGGTCGGCGCCTACGCTGGCGGCATCATCCTGCTACGCGATGGATTGACGCTCGATAAGCCTGTGGGCCGCATCCGCTCGATCGATGATGTGGCCGGGATTATCCCCGCATGGGAAGGCCAGTTGCAGGTCGCGGAATGGGATAGTAATCCCGCGTCCGAGACATATGCCCAGCCGCTCATGTATGATTTCAGCGAACATAACGTTCGTGACAATCGGCAGTCAGCATCGAAGCCACAATCGCCGGTCAAAATCCACCCAAGCCGTGTGCTAATATGGTCGGAAGACGGCACGATCAACGGGCGTTCCGACTTGGAGCCGGGGTTCAACGATCTCGTCGATGTCGAAAAGATCAAGGGTGCGGGTGGCGAAGGCTTCTGGAAGTCCAGCCGTGGCGCACCGATCATTGAGGCCCCCGTCGGATTGACGCCTGCCGATGCGCGGGCGATGATGGGTGCCCACAGCAACAGCGAAGCGCTCGACAAGATCAATGAGCAGGTTGACGATTTCCAAGGCGGCTTCGACAAGGCGTTGATGCTTGGTGGCTTCAAGGTCAGCCCGATGACCATCACGCTGCCGCAGCCGAAAGAGTTTTTCGAGGTCAACGCGCAGTCGTTCGCGGCTTCGATGCAAATCCCGTACAAGGTGCTTGTCGGCAACATCACTGGCGAGCGCGCCAGCACCGAGGATGCCAGGGAGTGGGCGCGCACGTGTATGTCGCGCCGCGTCAATCTCGCCATCCCGCAAATCGAAGACTTTGTGCGTCGCCTTGTGGCTTGGGGTGCCCTGCCAAAAGGTGAATGGACCGTGGGCTGGCCATCGCTGCTTGATGCCACGCCGGACGAATTGCTGGATCGCGCCGGCAAGATGAGCACGATCAACAACCAGAACCAGAACGAACTAGTGTTCCTGCCCGATGAAATCCGGGAGACCGCTGGCTTCGCGCCGGGGGCGGAAGTCGATGGGTGGGATGAATATGCGGCCGATCAGGAAGATGCGGCTGATGACCTGAATAGCGAGGATCAGTTGCAATGACCAAAACAGTCCGCGTCAATGTCCGTCATGCGATCGACAATTCGTCGATCCGTCGCCAACGCCGGGATGGCCGGGATTATGTCATCGTGCCAAGCGCAACGATGCCGGACGGCATTGTAATGAACCGCATCCGATATCCGGCCGACGCTATCGCCAAGTCTTTCGCCAGTCTGGAGAACACGCCGGCCCCGCTTGGTCATCCGACCATCGAGGGTGCATTCGTCTCGGCCAAAGACCCGGAAGGGCTGGCGCGCGGGTGGATTGGCGCGTGGAACCGCAATGTCCGCCGGGAGAATGGCCGCGTGCTGGTCGATAAGGTCATCGACGTTGCCACGGCCAATCAACTCGATGGCGGCAAGGCGGTCATGGCTGCCATTGAAAAGGGTGAGCCGATCCATTCCAGCACCGGCCTGTTTGCCGTCCTTACCGCCGTCCAGAATGAGGATGGTGTGGATTGGGAAGCGTCGGACATCGTGTTTGACCACGACGCTATCCTGATTGGAGAGGATGGCGCAGCCACCCCCGCGCAGGGCGTGGGTCTTATGGTCAATGCCGCAAAGTCCGGTTCCGGCGAAACCATCGACGTCATCAACAGCGTCCTTTCGGACGACATCGAACGTGATGAAATGTGGGCGCTTGAAAGCATATTGCGCGCGGAAGAACGAAAATTGCGCGCACCCTTGCTTGAACGCATCAAAGCTGCTATTGAGGCAGTAATTCGCGGCGGACCCGTGCCAGAAGACGTTGTTAACCAGGAGGCCACAGACGTGGACAAAGAACAGTTCGAAGCCCTGTCCGCGAAGGTGGACGCCCTTACGGCAGCCCCCGCGCTGACCAAGGACGAAGTTGCCGAGATCGTGGCAAACGCTCTCAAGCCGATCACCGATGCCGCCGAGGCTTCTGCCGCTGCCGCGAAGACCGAACTGGTCAACAAGGTGGTTGAAGCGAAGCTGCTTGATCAGGCGACCGCCGAGGCAGCCGACACGGCTGTTCTCTCGGTGCTGGCTAACAGCATCGTCCAGACGCCGGTTGCGTTTCGGGTGAACGGGGCATTCAAGCCTTCGTCCAAGACCGACCGCATGGCGCTTGCGCCGAAGGGGGAGTAATCGAACATGGCTCGTTTCAACAAGATTTTCCTCGGCCCCGTCGATGACAACAAGCCGCAGGTCAAGGAACTGCTTGGCGACGTTGCGCTGAAGCCGGGCCGTCTGGTTGTGGTTTCGTCCGGAAAGTGGGCGCTGGCTGCTGCCACCACGGTGGGCAAGGTCTGGCTTGTGCAGGACAATTACCTCGCCATGAAGGGCGTCGATGACGACTGGCTGGACGAGGATCGCGTGGTCGCGCTCGAAATGAGCGGCGATAATGTCCTTGCCGCCCGGATTGCCAACGGCGTGAACATCACGGCTATCGGCACTCCGCTTACGCCCGGCGCTACCGGCACGCTGGCCATTGCCAGCACTTCGGACTTGATCGTTGCCTACAGCGACGAGGTTTACAACAACAATTCAGGCTCTGAACAGCTTCTGAAAATCCGCCCGGCGGGTTCGCAGAGCTATCTGTCTGCGGCGTAAGGGGTTTATAAAAATGCGTTACTTCGACACTGAGCTCCTCGCCAACAGCCGCCAGCACGCGGAATGGTTCGAAGAGATCAACGATGATCGCGACTTCTTCCACTCGAACGAAGAATACGTGACCAACGCCGCTTCGATCCTGCCGCGCGACGCATGGCTGGATATGGACAACATCACTCGCCGCGTCATGCGCGCCGACGAGGGTGAAGTCTGGATGAAGTACCTGATGCCGCTGGCCAAGCCGGTGAACATCGGCAAGATCGTCCACCTCAACCGCGTCTCGTCGGATGCCGGCACGGTTGTTCGCAGCATGTCGGGTCAGGTTCCCGTCGCGATGGACAAGGTGGTCTACGACTATCGTGGCACCCCGGTCCCGCTGTTCCACACCGCTTTCGGTCGTGAATGGCGCGAATGGTCCACGCTTCAGTCGGAGAACTTCGATGCACTGGCGGACGATCAGGAAGCGCACACCGCGAAAATTCGCCGCGATATGGCGCTTTATGCGCTCAACGGCGATACCTCGGTGGTGTTCCAGGGCTATCAGGGTTACGGCATCCGCACGCACCCGCTTTCGAAGTCGATCAATATTGGCGCTTCCGGCAACAATATCGTTCTCAAGTCGGCCACCGCCGATGCGCTCGATACGTTCTTCACCGGCCCATTCGGCGCTATGCTTGATGCGAACTACATCACTTCGAAGGTGGTTCTGTTCGTATCGCCGGAAATCGCACGCGGCTGGGACAAGACCTATTCGGGTTCGGCGGGATTCAAGAGCGGCACCATCCGCGATTTCCTGCTTACCAATCGCCGCATTCAGGCGATTGAGGTTAGCTACGAGCTTTCCGAGAATGAATTTTTCGGGTTCGTGCCTAGCTCGGAATATATCCGCCCCCTGATCGGCATGGCCGTCTCGACCACTGCCATCCCCCGTGATCGCCCCCGCTCGAACTACAACTTCGATGTCTGTGGTGCCATGGGTCTGGAAATCCGGGCGGACTACAACAATCGTTCGGGTGTTTTCTACAGCACCAATACCTGATTTCCCGTCAGGGATCTACGAGAAAGGGGCTGCTTCGGCGGCCCCTTTTTTGTGGTTCTAAACCACCTCCGGCTCATGCATAAGTGTGCATTCAAGGGCGGCGGAAAATTCGGTTGTCTGGTCCATCGGATATATGACGCGATCAACGCGATAGGCTAACCGGTTTGGGGCTTGAATAAATTCACCCGCCCTTGGGATGCTGCGCATCCTGTGAATTACCCTCGTCATGGACGCCATATTTATAATGGCCACAAGGTGCTTGCTCGATTTGATTTTGCCCATCACCATTATCCATCAATTGTATATTGGGCCGCCCGGCATTACCCTAGGGCGGCCCCACCGTGCCAACGGTGCTTGTGAAAACTGGTGGCCCGTTCTGTTTCCCGGTGGGCCAAGCCGATGCGCCGCGCCGTTAGGCTGCGATGCGAAGTGCCGTTACCGGCTCGTTGTCGTTGACGGTTAAGTCAGCTGTCCCGTTGCGGTGGGCCATTCCGGATCGCGCTCAATTTCGCCCGTTCGGATCGATCCTGGTTCGCCCCCATCAACTACCAAGCGCAAGCTACGTGATGCCTGTGACCCGTTAAGTCACCTATGGCGCTTGGTAGATGGTGGAGGCGGCGGGTACTGCCCCCGCGTCTCCGATTAAACTACGTTGATCGAATTACGATCGTGGCGTCCATATGACTGCATTCTACACCCCCGTCAAGTCGCTTCCCAAATTCGCAACAATGCGCTATGGTCACGCAACAATGTTTCACCCGGAGGCCACGACGTGAGTAAGATCAAAATCCGCTTTATCGACTGGACGCGCACCGGCAAGACTGGCGGCGTCGGGATTTATGGCCTGCCGGCAAACGAAGGCGACAGCGGCGAGTACCAGATTGGCGACGAACTCGAAGTGAGCGAAGTGCCTGCCGGTTGGGCATCGCGGGTGGAAATCATTTCCGGCGTGCCCAAGGCTGGTGCCGAACTGATCGCCAATCCAGCATCCGAAAGCGATGCCCCGCGCCGTGGCCGCCCCCGCAATGATGGGTAATCGGTATTGAGGTGGCTGGCGCATGGCTTACGGCACTGACATTGAATTTGCGGCATACCTTAGCGCACGCGGGCTGACCGTCGCTGGCGTGCCTGCCGTGCTGCGGCAACTGGCGTCCGACTATCTCGACGCAACATATTGCTTCGGATCGGGCGATGTCACTGGCGCTAATTTCCTTGCCGCCCTTTATCGCGCTGCATACTTGGCGGATGGCGGAACCGCAGTCCTGTTTCCCGTGACAACGGGCGCGCGCGTCAAGCGGCAGAAGGTGGACGTGATCGAGCGCGAGTTCTTCGATGATGGGGCTGATAGCACAGGCTTCATTGACCCTGTCATCAATGGCTTGATGCGTGATTTCCTTTGTGGGGATGTCAGCAAGGGTTTGTTTTTTCAGAGTGTCGGAACATGACGCCCAACGCCATATCGGGATCGACCCTATCCATCGGCTACCGCGTGGCCCCCAAAATCCTTGTCACCGAGAGCGATTTCGATGGGCAGGAATGGACCGAGGTGGGCGGCCCGGTGCCACCCAGCGATTTCCTCGTCGATCAATCGACGCCGGAACTGTTCCTCGAAAATTGTGTCGCTGGCTCGTCGCAATACAGCCTCAACGCCAAGTATGGGAAAATCTGGAAGCGCGGCGGTCATTTCCCGATGGCCACGTTCACTTCGGACGGCGGCAGTGTGGTTGATTATTGACCGAGGCATCGCCATCCGGGACACCTAAATGACAGACTTCTTCGACGATATGGCATCCATGGTTTACGACCTTCTAGCCCCGTCTGATCAGGGCGGGCTAGGGGCGGTGGGCGTCAAGTATATTCGCTATACCCCCGCCGCCACGCCGGTCAATCCATGGGAGCCGCCTGCCGCGCCAACCGCAACCGTCATCCCTATTCGTGCGCAGGCATTCGGCATATCAAAAGAGCTTGTCGGGACGGCCATCGAAGGTAATGTGCTGGTTGCCACAGACGAATACGTCATATCCGAACGCATCCCTGGTGGCTATCAGGTGGGGGATGTCATCGAACTTGATGGCGTGCCCGTTACAATCCTGTCTGTGCGGCGCTTCCCGGCGGCGGGTGTTCATAGCGCGGTGAAGTTTATCGTAAGGCGTTGACAACGGCAATTTGCGGGGACATGGTGGCATTCTCACAAGATGGAGAATGGAAAATGCCGACTTATGCAATTCCGCCTGAAGGGTGTCCGCATTACCTAACCGCATGGAAGCGGTATGAGGTTCTGCGCGAGGATGATCTCGGCTTCTATATCACGGACAACGATGGTGAAGAGTTATATTGCCTTTGGCGCGACTGCTGGCACGCGAGAAGCGGTAACTGGACGCGGGAAGAGGTGACGCAAGACGACACGGAGACCCTACGGGATCGCTTTGCCATGGCTGCGCTACAAGGTGAACTTGCGGCGCAGGACGATGATGATATTCGCCGTGATTATACCGACGGCGACGGCGTGACCAACCTCGCCACTTGGTCATATCGTATTGCCGACGCCATGATGATCGCTCGGAGGAAGGTGTGATGGTTGATTTTATCAGAAAGAGCGTCGTAATACTCGCAGTTTTTGCTGTCATTGGCGCGGCCTTGGGCGTTTTTGCCTGGACGATGGTGATGTTGTTCCGGCTCCTGACATGACCACGCAACGCCAACTTGATGCCATGTTGAACGAGCTTAGGCCGCAATTGCAGGAAGCCCTGCTTGCGGCCTTTGCCGATATGCAATCGGGTGTCGATTATCCGGCGCTGGAAATTGCCATTGCGCAGCGGGATGCCGCTGGCGTAGAGGCGGCGCTCAATATCGACGATGGGCCATTCGCGCCGTATATGCTTATCGCGATGACGATTTACCTGCGGTATGGCAAGGCATTCGGCCCTACTTTGGATGTACGGTTTACACCTGATATTCCAGCCATCCAGACGGAAATTGCCGTCGCCGTTGGCCGCATGACCGAGGAAGCGCGGGCTAGTATTGTCGAGATGGTCGGTCAGCGCATGATGGCTGGCGGCGACCGTCGCCAGATTGCCCGGTCCATTGCGCGCGAGGTTAAGGCGGTAATCGGGTTGTCTCGCCCGCAAATGTCCTATGTCGAGAGTATGCGTGAGCGGCTGCTGTCCGGCGACCCTGAACAGATGCGGGCCGTGCTGACCGGCCAGACGCTGCGTGACAAGCGATATGACAGGCTTATCAAGCGGGCTATCGTCCAAGCTAGGGCGCACGAAAAGGCGGTTGCCAAGGCCCTTGAGGCTGGGCTGCCTACGCCACCACCTCCCGCCCCCATCCTCACCCCCGCCAAGGTTGACGAAATAACTGGAAAGTACGCCGCAAGAATGTTGCGCAAACGCGCAATGGAAATAGCGCGGGCGGAAGTCGACCAGTATGCCGAGGCAGCCAAGTATGAGGCTGCCGGCAAGATCGAAGGTGGGGCCATCAAGACGTGGCGACACTCGTCAATCTACATCAACGCGCGGCCTGATCACGTCGGTATGTCGGGGCGGTCGGTTCCGCTTGACGAAAACTTCATAATGGCGGATGGTGTCGCCATGCGATATGCGCATGATCCGCGTGGCGGGGCGAAGCACAATTCAAGCTGCCGGTGCAGGACGGATTATTCGAAGATGGAGAAAGTTTGATGATCCCGAAATACAAAATACATGGAGTTAAAGAGGATGGGAAATATACCGTAGAGTATCCCGCAACCGATGATGTGCTTATCCTTATTCAACAGGCCGCGAAATGTGGCCGCGAAGGATTTGATGCCATCGTATATGTCAGAGCTGATCAATGACCTGCCCAACATGCGCCGAACGCCGCCGGAAGCTATTGGAAGCATGGCAGAACCGCCAGATTGCCGAGGCTGTGCGGCAGGCAGCATTAGTGGCTGCGGAGATGGTTGGGGTGAAGCGGAAAGGTGACGAAGATGGAAAAGAGTAAGGAGTATATCAGGGGATGGAACGACGCTATCCGAAAGGCTGCGCAGATTATGCAATACGCCATTGACGATGGCGAATGCCTTTACGACGCCATGGAGGAAGTCGAGACGAGGGTGATTGTCGTGGATAAAGATGGGTGGATCAAGTGACCGGATGGGCCGGAACCGATCCCGTGGCGTGGGCCAAGCGCCAGAAGCGGGCCATCAACGTCCTGCCGGCGCGTCTGGTTGAGGCATTCGCCAACGCCATGGCAACACGGGTGGGCGTCGGGGGGTTTACGCCCGTCGATACCGGCAACCTGTCTCGATCGGTCACGATTTCGGCGTCCCCGATCATGCGTGATGGGCCGGGCTACAATTCGCCAGTGCGGCAGGATTATCGCGCGGCATCGTCGGTGGCCAAGGGTGATGGAAGCGCGTATGTATCATACAAGGCGATCTACGCACATCGTGTGAATTATGGATTCGTCGGGACCGACGTTCTTGGGCGATCATACAATCAAAGTGGGCGCGGCTTCAATGAGGCCAATATCGCGAGGTTCCCGGCAATCCTGGCGGGCGTCGTTTCAAAATTGAGGTTTGAGTGATGACCGCCACAACCGCTGTTCAGGACTGGCTTTCGCTTAAGGCGCGGATCGACACGCTTGTGACCGATCCCGTGTTGCAGCGATTTGAGCCTAATGCGGTTGTCACCCCGCCCGCCGGGCTGGCCCCGTTCCTGCTGATTTCCGATGTCCGCAATGACAATGACCGGAACGGGTGGGTGTCGTCCGATCTTAATGAGCGGTCAGGGACGCTGATCCTGGCGGTTCAATGGCCACTGGCGGCCCCTGTTTCGCACGTCCAGCTTATGCAGATTGGCGGAACCATCGCAGACCACTTCCCGGCGGATTTGTGCATGGGCCGATTGCGTGTCACGCGGAACGCTGATGTCTTGCAGCCCTATGTCGAAGGCGCATATCGCGTTGTTGTCGTGCGGGTGTTGTGGAGTTCGGTTTGACGCAATGATTGCCAAGCCATTCAAGCATTGTGGCGATGCTCCGTTTTTGTAATTCGGCGAGCGGGGTTCAATTCCTCGGAGTGGCTCCAACCAATCAAAAGGACGCCTAGAGCGTCCTTTTTTGTTTCATTCGTTTCCTGACCACGCAACAATCTTGCGCAATGAGGCAATACTCGCTAAGGTGGAGGCAGTTAAACCGCCCGCCATGCCGGGCATAGGAGTTATGCCTCATGGCCGATCCCGTCGCAGTCTCTGGTTCCAAGCTCTACATTGGCCGCAAGGTGGCCTTCAAGTACCCCGTCGAACTTGCTGATTTCAGCGGTGCAACGTGGACTGAAATCACCGGCCTGACCAGTCTCGGCAGCCTTGGAAACACGCAGAATTTCGTCACGCAGTCGTTCATCAATCTGGGCTTCGATGTTCAGTTCAAGGGCACCAAGGCCGGTTCGGCCATGGAAAATTCGTTCGTGTATGATCCGAACGATACCGGCCAGATTGCGCTTCGCGCGGCAATCGCGGATTGCTCGAACTACGAGTTCAAGCTTGAGGCTGGTGCTGGTTGCGCGCCCAGCGGCGTTGTCACGATCACGATTGCCTCGCCGGGTGTTGTGACCACTCCGGGCGGTCACGGCCTTTCGATTGGCTCGCCCGTCGCCATCACCACCACCGGCGCGCTGCCCACCGGCCTGACCGCCGCTACCACGTACTACGTGATCGCCGCCGGCTTCACTGCCACCACGTACCAGCTTGCTGCAACCCCCGGCGGCACCGCCATCGTTACGACCGGCACGCAGAGCGGCGTCCATACCGCCACCGGCCAGCCCGTTGGCCAGACTGCGCTTTTCCGCGCGCTTGCCGGCGAGGGCGTCACCCCGAACGGCGATGCCAATACGACGCAACTTCAGCAGTATCCGCTGGCCGTCAACAGCAACATCGTTCGCATCTGATTTGCCTAAGGGCGGCGGGGTTTCGGGTCCGTCGCCGCCCTTAGACCCGATCGGCCCGAGGAGTTACCCGAATGTCTTTCGATATTTCCAACCTCAACGCCAAGGTTGATCTTGCCGATGGCGAGTGGATTGACGACATCCCCGACCATCCCGGCCTTCGCCTGCGCGTTCGTTCGGCCCGCTACAAGCCGTATCGTGTCGCACTGTCGGCGTTCTACCGCGCGAACAACAAGTCTATCCAGACGGATGAGGGATTTGTTGATGCGCAGGCCGACACCGGCAAGTTCATGGCCGCCCACCTGTTGCTCGATTGGGATCAGTCCAAGGCCAAGGGTCCGAACGCCCTGACAGACAAGGGCAAGCCCGTGGCCTATAGCCCGGAACTGGCGCTGGCTATCCTGTCGGCGGACGACGACCTTGGCATCGGTGACGAGTATCGCGGCGCGGTGGCCTATGCCGCCGGCAAGGCGTCGGAGCGCCTTCTTGAAAAGACCAGGGCCGCGTCGGGAAACTAGCGGATGCGTTGCGGTGGGCCTTGCTCCATGGTGAGGCCCACACCGCAGCGAGGGAGGCAAATATCAAATGGGTCGGGCCTGATCCCATCGAATTGAAGCCGGGGCTAGAGGAGTGGTATAGTGATTTCTTCGACCTCTCCACAGACCGGCAAATCGGCATGGCCGCAGGGCCTATCCCTCACGCAAGCATATTGCGCCACGTTGACGGGTGGCCTTGGGAAGAAGCCGATATGTTCCGTGAATGTATGCGCGCCATGGACGCAATCTATCTCAAGCCCCGCAAGGAATTGGCTGCATTCGCCGCGCCTCAAATGGACGGCGAAGCAAGGTTGCGCGCAATCTTCGGGGACCGATTGAATGACTGAGCTTTCGGCCCTTGGCGTCAAGATTACGTCCAGCGGCGTGGTCAAAACAACCAACGAACTTGATGCATTTGCCATTGCGTCAAGGAAGGCTGCGCAGGCGAACAAGCCGATCAATGTTAAAGTGACGGGCGTTGGCGCTGCCAAAGTGCTGGCTGATATTCAGCGGATCAATCAAGCGTTGAAGTCCATGGGGGCGGGAACGAGCAACTCGCTCACTAGCGTAAGTGTGTCCGGCGTGGACAAGGCCATCAGTGATCTTGCTAAGTTTACCAGCGCACTAGGAGCCGCCCGCACGGCTGCGTCGAAACCTATTGTTGCGAATGTCAGTTTGTCGGGAGGTTCATCCGGTGGCGGGCGATCCGGCGGCGGAAAGCCCAAGATCGTGCAGGATTTGGATGACGTAAACAAGGCATTCAAATTCACCGCAACCGAAGGCCTGAATTTCAGCCGCCAGATGGCCGACATTGGCGTGACGGCAGCCATGGGCATGAACCCGCTGATGATCGCCATCCAGCAGGGTCCGCAGCTTTTCGATATTCTGCAAACGGCGGGACAGCGCTCTGGCAAGGGCGTTAGTGGCGCGCTTCGTGCTGCCGCAGCTTCGGCAGGGACATTTACCGCAGCACTGGGTCTCGCGGCTGTTGCTGTCGGCACGGCAGTGGTGGCATGGAACGTATGGCTCGGGCAAGTCAATGACGAAAAGAAGTCTGGCTTGGAGGCATATGCCAAGGCGATTGGCCTAACCAAAGATGAGATTGAAAAGGCGGGCGGTGCTGCCGTGACTTCTGCCGACATGATCGGCGGGCTTTGGGATGCCACTAAGCGCGCACTTGAACTTGATGCATTGTTCAAGGATGTGGAAAGGTGGATCACTGATGCATTCAATTCTGCGGTGGCGAACGCTAAACAAAACCTCTCAGAGCTTTACGCCGCAATTTATGTGATTGACGACATTCTCGCATATGTCGGCAAGCATGGCGGCGAGGTATTTGCGGACGGCCTTATCCAAGGCATCAATGCTGGCATTCGCGCAATAAATGAGTTTGGCACCGTTTATGGTCCTGACGGCAAGCCGTTTTGGGAGCCTAATATTGCCGAGGTCAAGAACGACTATGCGGGCGCTGGTTCTGCTGCCGCCGGGGCGTTCGCTACGGCCATTACAGACGGTTACAACAAGCGTAAAAAGGAAGCGGGCAACGCAATGGGTGCCTTCTTTGATGACGCGGTTAGTTCGGCGGAAGTCCGCGCCCGCAAGCGCCTTGATGCCGAGCGTAGCGACGAGAAGAAAAAACCTGACCGCAGGGCCGAAAGTCTGGCCCGTGAGCTTGAGGCAACCGAGGCCCTTATCGCCGGGCTTTATGCATCGACAGCAGCGTATGCTGAAAATGAGGCGGCAGGGCAAAGGGCTGCGCTTGTGGCGGACGCTACCGCTGCGGCCATCAAGAAGCAGGCCGATGTCACGACTTATGTTGCCCTGCAACTTCGCAAGGCTGTAGCCGAACAGGTTAATGCCTCCGTCAAGGGCATTGCTGCCATGCACGCGCAAAACGATGCGCAGGAAGTGGTCAATAAGGGCGTCGCGGCCGGCATCATCCCGATTGAGGATGCTGCTGACGCATTGGCGCGGCTGAATGAGCAGCGCGCCTTGGTGAATACGATCAAACTGGCTGAATTGAATAATGACGCGAAGGGCGCTGAAATTGCCCGCGCCGCATTGGCTGACATGAACGTCGAGCAGCAGCGCGCGATCGATCTGCGCAAACAGCGCGAGGATCAAACCGCAACCGCAGAGACCAATCGCACCATCGAAGCGATCCAGAAAGAAACTGAACTGCAACGCCAGTTGGGCGAGGATCGCCGTGAGGCATTGCGCGGGCTGTCTGGCGATGCTCTGGAAAATGAACTTGCTCGCATCAATGACGAGTACGAAATCCAGAACATTCTTCTGCGCGCCCAAGCCGCCGCCGCGAATGACGCCGCCAATGCCGTGCATATCCTCGCCATGGCCAATGCCGAGATTGCGCAGGTCAGGCAGGCGCAGGGACAGGATGGTGCGGAGCGCGCATTCGAACAGAACAGGCGTAAGGCCATTGGCGTGGCCGATGAAGTGGCTGACATCATCGGGGGCGGCTTCGGGGATGGTGCGCGGGAGATGATCCGCATTCTGGACGAAACCCTGCCCAGCATCTTTGCCGATTTGGGCGCGCAGTTTGGCAAGCAATTCGAAGCCTTTTCCAAGGGCGCGAAAACGGGTGCGGTATTCGGCGCAATGACAGGTTCGGCCACGGGCGGCGCCATTGGTGGCGGATTGGGCCAGATTGGCGGCGAGGCCATTGCGGGCGCCCTTGGTAAACTCGGCAAGTTCGCCGGGCCTCTCGGCGCAATTGCCGGCGGGCTACTCGGCGGCATCATCGGCGGGATGCTCAAGAAAACCCCCAAGGCCAGCGCCACGGTCAGCATCATTGCTGGCGAGGCGATGGAAACAGCCATCACCGGCAACAAGTCCAGCCTCAAGAAGATCGCGGGCGGCATGGCGGATAGCGTCATTGCGGGCCTTGCGGGTGTGGCCGAAACGCTTGGGGCCGATCTTGCCGGCAATGCAAAAGTCAGCATCGGGATGCGCAAGAAGTCGTATCGCGTTGACGAGACAGGCATGGGCCGCACCAAGGGCGCAGGCGTGCAGGACTTTGGCGAAGACCAGGCCGCCGCGATTGCCTACGCAATTCAGGTTGCCATCAAGCAAGGCGTCCTCGACGGGCTGTCTGACAGCATGAAGCGCCTGATTATGGCGGACGGTGATTTTCAGGCGCAGTTGCAGAAGGCGCTTTCGTTCAAGGGTGTGTTCGACGAACTGGCGCAAAAGGACGATCCGGCGAAGTGGGCGCAGGACGCAATCACCAAGTGGCACGATGGCATGGCGAAGATTTTTGCCGAAGCCGGTGCAACGGCTGCTGAATTGGCTGAACTGGAACGCCTGACCGGCATCAAGCGCGTCGATGCTGCCAATGAAGCGGCGAAAGCGGCGTCAGAAAAGACCCGTGCGGGCCGTGAACTGGAAATCCAGATAATGGAACTCACAGGGCAGGCGTCGCAGGCGCTTGCCGCCACGCGCGCCATGGAACTTGAGCAAATGGACGCATCCCTGCGCCCCCTGCAAGAGCGCGTCAACGCGCTTAAGGATCAAGCCGCCGCAACCGAGGCCGCCGCAACCCTTGAAGCTGGGCGTCTTGAATTGCTTAAGGAACTGTGGGCCGAACAGGGGCGCGAAAGCGTCCTGCGGCTTCACCAGTTGCAGGCGATGGACGAAAGCTACCGCGCCATTCAGTTGGAAATCTGGGCACTGCAAGACCAGAAGAAGGCGGCCGAGGAACTGGCTGCCGCGCAACAGAAGATCGCGGAAGAAGCGCGTGGCCTGCAAGATCGTATCGACCAGTTGACCGGCAACACGGTAGCCATCCGTGAACGCGAACTTGCGGCTGTTGACGCCAGCAACCGCGCGCTTGTCCAGCGCATCCATGCCCTTGAAGATGAGGCTGCCGCAGCCGCCAAGGCCAAGGCTATTGCGGACGAGGCGGACGGGCTGCAATCGCGCTGGCTGCAACTGATCGGCGACACCGCCGCATTGCGCGAACGTGAATTGTCGGCGCTCGACCCGACGAACCGCGCGTTGATGTCCCGCATCTTTGCCGAGGAAGATCGGCAGGCGGCCGAGGAAAAGGCGCGCGCAGCGGCCGAGGAATACACCAATTCGTTGCGCGAAACGGTTTCCGGCCTTTCGGATATGGCCCAGCGCATCCGGGGCATTGCGCAGGAAATTCGCGAATACAAGGCCAGCCTGACCGAGGAAAGCGCGGTCGCCGGCAACGGATACGCGCGCACCCTTGCGCAGTTCCAGAACACTTCGCGCATGGCGGCGCTGGGCAACGAAAATTCGCTTTCGTCGTTCATCGGGGATGCGCAGGCATTCCTTGCATCGGCCAAGGAAAATGCCCGTAGCAGTCTGGACTACCGCCGTGCGATAGGCATGGTGTCGTCCGGTGCTGACAGCGCAATCGGTGGCGCGAACGCTCTTGCTGCCAGTGCGGATGCGCAGGCTGCCGCGTTGAACGCCACGATTGCCCAGACCGAAGTCATCACGTCTTTGGGCGGCTCGACGGTCGATCTTCTGGCCGCCACAAACGCTGCGCTGACCGATGTCGTCACCCCCGCCATAGAGGATACGATCGGCGGCGGCATTGATGCGCTAAGGCTTGAGATTGCCGGGATGCGCCGCGATGCAACCGAACGTCGCGACGAAGAAAAGGCCGAGGCGGTTGCCATGGTCACGAATATCTCGGCCGTGCGCAACATCCTGGATCGCGTCAATCGCGGCGACAGCCTCGCAATCAGCCTCGAAGACCTGATTAGCGTCCTTGTGGCGAACACGACCGCGCAGCCGGTCCCGACTTCGGAAGTGGTGTAACATGGCCGACGGCATGATCATTAATCGTCGGTACGGCGTTACCGACGCCAATATGACCAGCAACGTTCTGGAAACGCCTCCGGCTGCCTATAATGCAGGCACGACTTATGCGTTGGGGGCGCAAGTCTCTGTCTTTGGTGGCCCATCGAACACTACCGCGACCATGTACGAAAGCTTGCAAGCCGGCAATACCGGGCATACGCCATCGTCATCCCCGACGTGGTGGGTGTCGATCGGGACCGCATATCTGGCGTATAATGCCGGTACGGGTTACGCCACTGGTGCAATCGTGACGAGCGCGCACCGCCTTTACGAAAGCATCAGTGCCGGTACGAACACGGGCCACGCCCTGACCGATCCTGCTTGGTGGCTGGAAATCGGGCCAAGCAATCAATGGGCCATGTTCGACGACATGACTGGCTCGCAGACAATCCGCCCGAACTCCATTCAGGTTGAGATTGACGCCACCGGGATCATCGACACCATCGGGATGCTCAATGTCAGTGCGGCAAGCATCAACGTGCAAATGATCGTCGATGCCGTGGTTGTCTTCGATGAAGATTTCTCGATGACGGCATATGACAATATCAATGACTATTACGAATATTTCTTCGAACCAGACGAGCGCATTGATTATCTTGTCGTCACCGGTCTGCCAAACAATTTCAGCCCCACCATCAAGGTGACGGCCACAGATACCGGCGATGTCGCAATCGGCCACTTCGAGATAGGCCACGCCTTTTACGTTGGCCGCGTCACTTACGGGGCTGAATTTGGTATCACGGATTACAGCAAATTCGAGACCAACGACTTCGGAGAGACCTATATTGTCCCGCGCGGTTATCGCGATTGGGGGCGGTTCAATGTCGTCATTCCGAAAGAGCGTGTCGGGGCGGTCAAGCAGTTGCTGTCGAAGTATCACGCGACGCCCGCGCTGGTGGTTGCGGTTGAAAATTATCCGACTTCGTATTATGGACTTATCAAGGACTGGCGGGTTGAGATTGCCTATCCGCACGAAAGTCTTTTGTCGCTGGAGGTTCAAGGTTTCTAAATGGCACTGACACCAATCTCGGCGCTCCCTGATCCGCCAATTCGCGGCACCGATACGGGACAAGTCTTTTCTGACAAGACTGCCGCTTTGCTCGATGCCTTGCAGCCATGGACCGATGACGTCAACGATTTTGGCGCGACGCTCTATGCCGAGGCGCAGTCCGTTATCTCTGGCGTTGCCTCGGTAAACGGCGAAACCGGGATTCTGGTCGGCTATGTCAAGACGACGGGCGCCCAGACGCTTTCGGACAAGACGCTGACCATGCCGGTGATCGACGGCGCGATCCGTGAGGAACAGGCACAGATCGTGGGCACCACGCCCGCGATCTCGCCGGCCGATGGCTCCATCCGCTACTGGACGCTGACCGCCAATTCGACGCCGACCAAAGGCGCGTGGAACGATGGCGAGAGCCTGACGCTGCACCTGGCCGATGGCCCGGCCGCCGCCGTTAACTGGACATCGATGGCGATCACCTGGGCGGGCGGATCGGCGCCGGCCCTGCCGACCAGCGGGTGGGCCGTGATCGAGCTGTGGCAGGTCAACGGCGTGCTTTATGGCGCCTATGCCGGGGCCGTGGCGTGAGCGGCCTGCACAAGCGGATGCGCGCCGTCGCCGGCCGGGGCGGCCAGCGGCAGTACGTGGCGATCGGCCACGCATCCTCGCCGTACCTCAGCGTCTATCCGTGGCTTTCGACGGGCTTCGGCGCGAAGTTCGCCAACCCGGCAACGCTGCCGGGCAGCGATGGCGTAGGTGTGCATTTCGGGCCGGGCGCGCGGCATGTAGCAGTGGTGTTCGGGACCAGTCCCTACGTCCACGTCTATCCGTTCAGTTCGGGCGGGTTCGGCACGAAGCTATCCAATCCGGCGACGTTGCCGGCCGGCGCGTCACAGTCCGTGCGGTTTTCGCCATCGGGCGACGCGATCGCGCTGACGCACAATGGCGCTTCTCCCCACCTCAGCGTCTACGCCTGGTCGCCCGCAGGCTTCGGCGCGAAGTATGCGAACCCGGCAACGCTGCCGACCGGCGCGTTCGATCTGGCCTGGTCGCCCGACGGTTCGGTTCTTGCGGTGGGCTGCTCATCGAGCCCTTATGTCGTGGCCTATCCCTTTTCGGCGGGCGGCGGGCTCGGCACGAAGTACGCGAACCCGGCTTCGCTGCCGGTCGATTTCAATGGCGGCATCGCATTCAACCCGGCCGGGAGCGCGCTGGCGCTGGGCAACTATGCCTCGCCCTACCTGACCGGCTACCCATGGGCGTCTGGCTTTGGCGCGAAGTATGCGAACCCGGCCACGCTGGCTGCAGGGCCGGTGCGCGGTGTGGCGTTCTCGCCGGACGGTGCAGCGGTGGCCGCTGCGCATACCAGCTCGCCCTATCTTTCGGCGTGGGCCTTCACGGCTGGGGGCGGCTTCGGATCGAAGTTTTCCAACCCAGGCACGTTGCCGGGCAGCAACGGCTTTTCGGTCGATTTCGCACGCAGTGGCACGGCGGTGGCGATCGGCCTGTTCAGTTCGCCCTACGTCGCTGCCTACGCCTGGTCGCCATCGGGCTTCGGAGCGAAGTTTGCCAACCCGGCAACCCTGCCGACTGGCCTTGGGTACAGTATTTCGTTTGGAGTGGACTGACATGGACCTTGCCCAGGAACGCCTCGACACGCTCATCCAGGCGCGCGATGCCCGCCGCCGTGCGGTGATGCATTACCAGATCGATATCGACAATTTCACCGCCGCGATCGCGCTGATCGGCCGCGAGCACGGTGACGATCCGGCGTTGCAGGCATTCGGCAACGAGCTGGTCGATCTGCTGGCAACGACGATGCACCAGCAGGACCGCGAACGGGTGATCCTGCGCGTGATCGAAGCACAACTGGAGCCTGGTCATGTGGGTTAAGGTCAGCGAAGGCGCGGCCCAGCGCATCACCATTACCGACCTGCGATTGGCCGAGCCGGACTGGAGCTTTGCCGAAGCTCCGAGCGCAGAGTCGCTGGCGGAGTTCGATATCTATCCTCTGGCCGCTGTAGAGCCACCCGAGGCCGGGTTCGGCCAGCGCATCGAGGAAGGCGCGCCCGAACTTGTCGATGGCGAATGGCGGCAGACCTGGAATGTCACTGATATTCCTGCCGAAGAAATCCGTGCTGCAATCAGGCCCATAACCATGCGCCAGGCGAGGTTGGCGCTATTGGCGGCGGGGGTGCTTGGTGATGTTGCGCCAGCATTGGCCGCACTGCCGTCACCGCATCGCGATGCCGCCGAAATTGAGTGGGAATATGCGTCCGAAGTACGCCGTGACGCCCCATTGATCGCCGCGATCGGTAGCGCGTTGGGCCTTACCGAAGATCAGATTGACGATCTATTTGAGGCCGCGGCGGTGCTATGATCCGGCGCTACATTCTCAATAACCTGATTGCACTGGATCAGTGGGGTAATGTGTTGCTGGGTGGCAACAATCCCGACGAGACGATCAGCAGCGCTGTGGGCCGCCGGGCTATAAGGGGTAAAAGGTGGGCGCGGTGGGCTGAGCAGGCCATTGATGCGTTGTTTGTATTGCTTGGATCGAAGCCGGGCCATTGTCAGCGCATGATCGAGTGGGAAGAATACAATGCAAGATGAACCGGACGAAGCGCCAACGCCACGGAGCCTTATGACAAAATCGGAATGGGGCGTTGTGTTCTCCGTACTCGCCAGCGCAGGCAGCATCGTGTTTTCGGCGGGCGTCGTCTATGGCGACCTGCGGGATCACGAGCGCCGTCTTGAAATCCAGGAAGTCAAGATGGACGGGATTATCCCGAAGGTCGAGCGGATCGACGCCAATGTGACGTTCCTGGCTGAACAGGCGCGTGATGAACGGAGCGCAGGGAAGTGAAACTCATAGCCCACTGGCGCCTGTGGTGGCGGCGCGCATCGACCTGGCTGGCGGCGCTCAACGCGCTGTTCGTGGCCTACGTGTTCAGCCAGCCAGTGCTGGTTGTGGGGCTGATCGGGTTCGCGCCGGGCGAATGGATCGTGCCGATCGCGGTCGTCGCGGCATTGCTGGCGTTCGGTCTGCCTGTGCTGGTGGCGCAAATCAAGCAACCGAAACTGGCGGAAAAGCGCAAGGAGATTGACGATGCGTCTGCTTGACCTGTTCAGCCGCCGCTATGACGGGCGCGCGGGGCATATGATGCCGCCTGCACCCCGTGCTGGCGCGCGTCTGCCGCCGGGGCGCACAAAGCTGGCGGCCATTGTCGGCACCGCTGCCGCTGGCCTGATCGCTGTTGTCGCGCAGTGGGAAGGCAAGCGGAATGAGCCCTATCAAGACATCGTGGGCGTCTGGACGGTCTGCTACGGCGAGACCAACACCACCATGCGCCGCTACTCCGATGACGAGTGCAAGGACATGCTGGCGGGATCGCTCGCAGGCTATGCCGAGGCCGTCCTGAAGCGCAATCCGGAACTGCGCGGGCATGACCCGCAAGTGATCGCCGCGACGTCCCTCGCCTACAATATCGGACCTGTGGCCTATTCGCGGTCCACGGTCGCCAAGCGGTTCTCTGCCGGCGACTGGCGCGGGGCCTGCGATGCGTTTCTGGCGTGGTCCTTCGCAGGTGGGAAGCAAGTCCAGGGCCTGCTGAATCGGCGGCGGGCGGAACGTGATATCTGCATGAGGAATCTGCCATGACCGCGATCCCATTCCTCGCCCGCCATTGGAAGTTGATCGGCATTGGTATGCTGGCCATCGCCATGACCATCGCCATCGTGCGCGGCAATCACTGGCGCGATATCGCCCACCGCTGGCAGTCCGAAGCCCAAACCGTCGTCATCGCCCTGCGTGAGGCATCGGGCAATGATAAGGTCGCATGGGACACCGCTGCCGGCCAGATTGTCGCCATGGGCGAAAGCGCCAAGGCCAAGGATGCAGCCATTGCGCTCCAGAACGAGCGCATCGACGATCTTGCCCGCCGCGCTGTGCAGGCCCGTGCGCGCGCCGACGAACTGCGCCGCATTGCCGATCGGGCGGAAGCGCAGAAGGCTTCGGCGCTGCGGCGGCTGTCGTCGATGGCTGCCACGCCGGGCACGCGCGACGATTGTATGACGCTGATCCGCGAGGCCGACGAAGCGTTGAACCTGGTTCG
>OFRO01000236.1_pt1 | contig 21168 bp, 31 predicted proteins | sample 1543091 | NCBI WGS metagenome assembly OFRO01 (sample SAMN07774217, study PRJEB24372) | wastewater metagenome | isolation source: Exp Tend NO 10WW | collected 2016-02
GCTGGATTATCGGAACAGGGAGCATTACGCTGCGCGACTTGACGCTCCGCACGCAAAGCGCGCTGACCAGTGATCAGAGCATGTACGGGGTCCGGTTGAATCTGGATGGGACCGGGATTACTGGTGGGCGACGGCTCACGGTCTCACACTGCCGGCTTGACGGCTGGAACGGCCCGTTCTATTGCGATGGGGGATCCGGCTACGGTGTGGAACTCGCGTCGATTGAGCATTCGATTGTGCGCCCAGGTGGCGCGCCCAATACGCATCACAATGGATCCGGGATCATGATGAACCGCGTCCAGAACGGACTGATTCGCCACAATAACCTGGATCAGAATAACACCGGGGAACATGGCATCTACTGCTTTGCGAACCGGAGCCTGAGCATCATCCAGAACGAGATCAAAAACGCAAGTGTGGCCACAGTCCAGGCAGTCAAGGTGGTCGGCGACGGGGTCTCGTCAACGGGGCAATTCCGCCGATGGCGCATCCATGATCTGTCGTTCGATAACTGCCGACACGGGATCCTGTTCGGGTCATTCGGGACGGAACGGGTTGACACCATCGAGGCTCAGAATATCACGGGGAGCAATATCCCCGGGAGCAGTGCGGTCCTTGGCGGACTGATTACGGTCTCTGTCGCCGGGACCAGCATCGTCGACGTGGCGCGCTTCATCGGGCTCAAGGGGTCCGAGCTCGGCTTTCAGGCGGTGCATTTTACCGGCGGCGGCGGGGCCAAAGTGCGCGCGGCAAAGATTGACATGCTCACGCTGTCGGGATGGGGCCGCGATTCAAGCGGGACCTATACGGCCTTGGGGGCATCGGGTAGCGCGCAAGTCGTCGACGTGCTGGAGCTCGGCACGATCACGGCTGACGGGGGCGGCGATGGCCGGACCATCTGGACGCCGAATGGATTCGGGGGCTACGGCACGGAAAAGATCGGCAAGCTTCGGATCACTGGGGAGTTGACCGAAGCGAATACGACCTCGCCGAGTCCGATCCCCTCCATCGAGCCTGGTGTGGCCACGCCGGACCTCCGCTTTGGGAAGAAGTACCTGCTCACGAATCCGAGCGCGCAGAACGTGACGGGGTTCGAGAGTATGACGGTGGGCGAAGAGTATGAATTCGAAGTCACGAACGGGAACACGACGCTCAAGGAAGGCGCGAACCTTCGCATGTATAATAATACGGATTGGGCGCCGGCTGCGACCGATGTCTTCAGATGCAAAGCTTCCACGGCCACTGCGGCGATCGAATCCGGACGCAGCGACAATACCTAGAAGCAATTCGTATAGACACTCCCGCCGATCTGATTATCGAAGCACGTCATCCTTGGCCCATAGGTCGGCTGGGGCGCGGCCGAAGCCGACGGCGCCTTGAAGATCGGCCCTCCGGACAGGGCCAACCCCAAGGCTTGCAGCCGTGCGGCCTCCAATCGAATCCGCTGATCAGGCGTCAGGGATCGTTCCCACGCGGCTTGTTCGATGTCCGCTTGACGACTCGCTGCCGACTGGCAGGAAACCAGCGTGCTCAGGCACAGCAGGAGCAGCATACAGGCTCTCATAGGGAATCTCCTTTCGTAAGACCCACAGTGCGTCGGCGTGGTCCTGGAGTGCCGTCGCGATCCGTTTGTACTGCGTCCGCATATAGATTTCCGTGATGCTGTTGGGCCGATGGTTCAAGACGGCTTTGACCAGCATGACGTCTTTCGTCTGTTCGTAGACCCGCGAGCCCACTGTTCGACGAATATCATGGAGCGTCAAGTCTTGCAAGCCCGGCCCCTTTCGAAAGATGCCCCAGGCCTTTTCGGCGCCACAGCGGGACCAGCATCGGCCGTACAGTCCCATAAACACATAGTCCCCCTCGCGGGACATGGCTTCCAGTGACGCGATCGCTTGACGGGAGAGCGGAATCCGCTGCGACATGCCGTTCTTCGTGGTCGGCTTGAGCCAGAGCCCTTGCACCAGGTCCACATGCGCCCACTTCATCTGCCGGGCTTCGCTCATCCGGCATCCGGTGCAGAAGAGGATGGTGAGAAACGTATCGAGTTTCTGGCTCGCAAAACTGAGGTACGTGAACAGCTGCATCAGATCGAGATCCGTGTAGATGCGTTCACGACTCTCTTGTCGATGGCGCTGGACGTTGGCCGCGGGATTCTCACCCTCCCATAGGGCCTTCTTGCCCGTGGCGTCGCCGTTGCGCTGGGCCCAATTATACATAGCCTTGAGGAAGCCCAGCGCTTTGTTGGCGTGCGCTGGCGTGAGCTCCAACCCATCATGCCACGTCTTCAACTCAAAGCAGGTCTTATGCTCCGTCCAGGTCGCAAAGAGCTGCTTATAGAGCCGTCGATAGTAACGATATGACGACTTCTTGAGAAGATGCTGTTCAAAATATAGCGCTGACAATTCCTGAAACATGATCATGTGACCGCCCTCCATGTGGTGTCTTGCGTTCGCCTTGCAAACGCATTGCGTTCTGTTGTGAAGCATACCGCCTAGTGCCAGCACTGTCAAGTAAAATATGCCTGGGAACGTAAGTAGGATTTCTAGAGCCGAAATGGTGGTAAATATTTCTTGACAAGTGCCAGTGCTAGCACTAGACTGCGTTCGCCTTGCATATGCAAGACACGAACGGAGGTCAATATGAAGAAACCGATCCCAGTGATGAAGAGCTGCACGATCCGCCTGCCGGAAGACCAGATCAAGCACATCAAGAAACGTGCCAAGGACCAACGGCACTATAAGATGTCAGAGGTCGTTCGGCGCCTGGTTGCGTCCGATATGGTTGGGGCAGCAAACTAGCACCAGTACTAGGAGACGTCATGCCCTATCGTATTGCGTTCCTCTCCGTGGTCTGTCTCTGGGCGCTGTGGACCATCTACGAAGTGGCCTGCGAAGCCTGGAAGAAGATCGTTGTCAGGCGCCGGCAGCAACGGCTGCAGATTGAACAACTCTGTGCGCATGGGCTGCTCTGGAAGGTGTCGCGATGAACTGTCACGTCTTCCTCGCCGAGAACGTGCTCGCGATCCAGGCGCCGTACTACATGAAGGACGTCTGCAAGTCGATCCCCGGCGCCCGCTGGAAGCCAGAGCTCAAGATGTGGACCTACCCGGCAACGCCGTCGGCGGCGCGACAGATCTTCCTGACCTTGCCACACGCCGAGAGCTCCTGGGCGGATGAGGCGAAGATCCTGCTGGTCGAAGCCCATCGGATGGATGCGGCCCAAGCGCACAAGACGGCGGAAGACCTCCCGCTCCCAGCGATTACGCTCAAGAAACCTGCGCCATGGAAGCATCAGGTCCGGGGGTATCACTTCGCGAAAGACCTCCCCGCAAGCATGCTCGCCATGGAAATGCGAACCGGGAAGACCCGCGTGACGATCGACATTCTGGTAAACCGTGGGGCGCGGCTCGTGCTGGTGATTTGCCCGGCAAAAGTGTTGGAAGGAGAAGTCTGGAGCGAGCAATTCCGTCAATACTGTCTCGTGCCGCATTATGTGATGGAGCTCCGGGATGGGAGCGTCGCAGATCGGGCGAAGCAGCTCGCGCGGCAGGAAGAATTGTCGCGGTGCCGAGGGGAAATGCTGGTGGTCTGCCTCAACTTTCAGGCGATGTGGCGCTACCCTATGGACAACATGCTTCTGGCCATGAAATGGGACAGCGTGGTCCTCGATGAATCGCATCGGATCAAGTCCCCTGGTGGCAAGGCGTCGATGTTCGCCTCTCGATTGGGTGATCGCGTACCTCATCGGATGTGCTTGACCGGGACTCCCATGGCACACAGTCCGCTCGACGTCTACGGGCAGTACCGGTTCCTCGATAAAGGGATCTACGGGACCAGCTTCACGGCCTTCCGAGCGCGCTATGCCAAGATGGGCGGTTTTGGTGGGAAACAGGTGACTGGTTATCAGAACACCGACGATCTGCACGCGAAATTCTATTCTATTGCCTACCGTGTCCTGACTGAAGACGTTCTGGACCTGCCGCCGAAGCAGGACATTGTGAAGTACTGCCAGCTTAGCCCATATGCGAAGAAGGTCTACCAGGAGCTCGAAAAAGACTTCGTGGCAGAGGTCGGAGACGGCACGGTGACGGCCAGTAACGCCATGACTCGGCTCCTGCGTCTTCAACAGCTCACCAGCGGATACCTTCGGCAGGACCGTGACATCGAAACCGGCGAAGAGGGTGCCGTGGTTCGCGTTGACCACAGCAAGCAGGAGTTGCTGCATGAATTACTGGAAGACATCAATCCCGATGAGCCAGTCGTGGTGTATTGCCGATTCCATCATGACTTGGACGCAGTCCATGAAGTGGCCTCAGTCCTTGGTCGCTCTTCGTCCGAGTGTAGCGGTCGGCGGAATGAGCTCAAGGACTGGCAGCGTGGGAAGACGATCATTCTTGCGGTCCAGATTCAGAGCGGGAGCGAGGGGAACGACTTTGTCCGCGCGCATTACATGTTCTTCTACTCTATCGGCTATTCATTGAACGACTTCAAGCAGGCCTACATGAGAATTCGGAGCGGTGCGCAGAAGGATACCTGCTCGTACTTTTATCTCATTGCGAAGGGCACGAAGGACGAAGCGGTCTACACGGCGCTCGAGGCCCGGCAGGATGTGGTGGAGAGCGTGCTGAAAGGGGTGAAGGAATGAGTACTCAGAACTGGGTGTTTACGCTGGTGATCGCTGCCATTTATTCCGCGATCGCCGGCTATCGGCTTGGCGTGCTGGTCTCTATGTGCCGATAACAATGGGGTCGCGAAAAAAGGAGGGATTGTATGGCAGCGACGACTGCGGATTTGGTGAACCAGTTCATTGAGCTGGACAAACGCAAGAAACAAGCTGATGACGACCTGGAAGCCATCAAGGAGGAAATGGCCCAGCTGGAGCCGCAAATTATGGAGCGGTTCGAGAACGCCGGCATGCAGTCGATGAAGAGCAAGTCCGGCGTGGTGCTCTATATCCGCCGGCAGCTGTTCGCGGGCGCGGCAGAAGGGGCCACAGTGCTCCTCTCCGAATCGCTCAAGTCGGCAGGATTGGGTGATTTAGTGAAGGAAGCCGTCAACGCACAGCGGCTCTCGTCCTGGGTGACGGAATTCGAAGCCGAGCATTTCAACGGGTCCAAGGTCCGGCCGGAAGACATCATTCAGGCCATGCCGGAAGAACTGCGGGAGTCGCTGAAGGTAACGGAGAAGTATAGCCTTCGGACAAAGAAGGGGTAAGCGTTTCAGTAGCTAACGAGCACTAGTACTATGAAAGGGGAGTCCATGGGAAAGCCGAAAGAAGAAGCGGTCTCAATCAGTAAGGGTGATGTGGCCACGGTTCCGAGCGGGGAGTTGATCCCGTCAAGCTATAAAGCGTTGTCGGTCGACACGAAGCAGCTGACGACGTTCATGCGGGACAACCTGGGCGGGCAGGGGTTCAGGCTGACGGACTTGGACAAGATCAAGGTCCCCTCCGGTGGGGGCAGTACGTGGGAAGTGCCGACGCTGCAGGGGAACAAACCCTATCAGGTGCTCGAAGGGATCGTCCTGCATTTCAAGGATGTGCGCGCCTACTGGAAAGAGAAGGACGGTGGGAACAAACCGCCGGACTGCAGTTCCTCGGACAGCCTGCACGGCGTCGGCGATCCTGGCGGTGATTGCCAGAAATGCCCGTTCGCACAGTTCGGCTCGGCGACGGACGACGGCGGCAATCCGTCCGGCGGACAGGCGTGTAAGGCCATGCGGCTCTTCCTGTTCCTCCGCGAGGACGACATGATCCCCATGATCGTCGCGCTTCCGCCGACCTCCCTCCAGAACGCGAAAAAGTATTTCCTCCGGCTTGTGGCGAACGGCTATCCCTATTACGGGGTGACCACGCAGATTCGGCTGGAGCAGCTGAAGAACCCGAAAGGCAAGCCTTACAGCAAAGCGGTCCTGGACATGGGTCGCAAGCTCGAGCCGGAAGAGTACCAGAAGGCTCAGGCGATCGGGCAGGCGATGAAAGACCTCTTCGACCAGGCCTCACAGGTAATCGATGCCGACAGCGTCGCCGAATAGCGAGCTGGAATCATTCCTGACGGCGCTGTTCCCGGACATCGGGGAGCGCTGGCTCCTCATCTGGGGCGCGCCGTCAAAGAAGTCGGCCTGGGTCCAGGCCCTCACGCCAGAGGTTCTGGGCTCCATCGACAAGGTCGCGGCGCGGGAGAACGTCTACCTGGGGTGCGCGCTCCGTGGCGCGAACCTCGGGCCGACGGAGCGGGGGAAGAAGCCGGATTGTGTGGCGATCCCTGGCGTGTGGCTAGACGTCGATTATGGGTCGGAGCATAAGAAACCGAATCTGCCGCCGACGGAAGACGATGCGATGCAGCTGCTGCGCGAGATGGGGCCGGCGCCGTCGATGATCATCCACAGTGGCCGCGGGCTGCAAGCCTGGTGGCTGTTTCATGAGCTGTGGGCCTTCGAGTCGGATGAGGACCGGGCCAAGGCGGAACAGTTGACCATGGGCTGGTGCTCGACCTTGCGGGCGCGGGCCAAGGTGCACGGCTGGGACGCCGACCAGGTGGGCGACTTGACCCGGGTGATGCGACTCCCGGGCACCTGGAATCGAAAAGGGGTCGCGAAAAAAACGCGGCTCCTGGAGATGAACGACCATCGGTATGAGCCGAGCGACCTGGAGGCGTATCTCCTCCCGGAGACCGAGGAGAAGGGGGCCACGGCCGACCTCAAGTGGGAATTCGATCTCACCCCCGCGGCGGAACCGCCGGCCGAGAAATTCATGCGGCTGTGCGAAATCGACAGCGCGTTCAAAAGTGCCTGGGAACATACCCGGACGGATCTCCAGGACCAGTCGGCGAGCTCTTACGATCTCAGTCTCGCCACAAAGGCCTTTGCGGCCTCCTGGACGGGCCAGGAAGTGGTCAACCTGCTCATTGCCCACCGTCGGCGCCGCAACGCCGACCTGAAGCTCAGGAAGGACTATTACGAGCGCACATTGAACCTCGCCATGGCTGGCAAGGGTGTCGAGGAACGGCGGGCGCTGGTCGACGACCTGAAAGCCGGGAAACAGCTTCCCGAGGAGATGGCAAAGGACCCGGCGGAAATCCTTGCCGTCTTATCTGAACGGCTGGGGGTGTCCCTTACAAAGATCGTGCGGTATCGGAGCGAGGGCAACACCTACCAGCTCGAAATCAACGGGAAGATGATCAACGCCGGGACGATTGATAACTTCGATTCGCAAACCCGGTTCCGGCGGATCATTTTCGACCATACGGACCACCGGATCGTCCAGTTCAAAGAAGACGCCTGGCACCATATTCTGCAGCATCTCTTTCGGGCCGTCGAGAACGTGGACGTGCAGAGCGGGACGAACAAGGGGGCCTTTGAGAACTGGATCGAGCTGTATCTTTCCGACGGCGTGGCCACAGAAGAGGGCTGGCAGAAGGCGGCAATCGATAACAGTCCGTTCAAGTTGAAAGGGGAAACCTACATCGTCGCCGAGGGGTTTCGCCGGTTCCTTCTCAGTCACATGCAGGAACGGATCACGTCGCAGGATTTGACCATGCAATTGACGAAACTTGGCTACCAATATGAACGAAAAAACGTGAAAAATCATAAGGGTGTGAACACCAAGCGAAGCGTATGGAAAATATTTTAGGGCAGTCAGAGAAGTCAGAGAAAAGTCAGAGAAAAGTCAGTAACTTGCGACGGGTGTGTCTTTTTGGCTACCAGCAAAATCAACGACTTGCGACATCTCTCTTGAGCAAGGTTTATGCCAGAAAAGCAGTCAGAGAGTCAGAGAAAAAAATCAACTGGGCTGGTCATGAAAAAACCTCTGACTCTGACTGCTTTTCTTATAACTCGTTAGAAATACAAGCGAAGTACCGAAGTCAGAGGCAGTCAGAGACCATCTAACACATTGAAAACATAGGAAGTCAAAGTAACCATGTCTGACTATAAGGAAACGCGCATCTTCGGGCCTCCAGGGACCGGGAAAACGACTTCGTTGTCTGGGTTGATTGCGACGGCCTGCCGGGATGTCGGCAGCGAAGCGGTCCTGGTGTCGAGTTTCACGAAAGCCGCTGCGAGGGAGTTGGTCGGTCGACAGCTCCCACTGAACGACGACCAGGTTGGCACGCTCCACGCGCTCTGCTTTCGGGCGCTGGATCGTCCGAAGCTGGTGACGTCTGCCCTGCTGAAAGATTGGAACGCCGAGCATCCAACGAAAGCCTTTGGAGGGATTGGGACGGACGTGGACGATCCGTATGGGAATTTTGAGTCGGACGATGCCGGCCAGGGGGATGAACTCCTGCAAGAGCTCAATCGGCTCCGCGGGCTCCAGGTCGACGAATCGATGTGGCCGATCCGGGTGCAATCCTTCGCCGAGGACTGGAAGGACTTCAAGTCGAACACCTGGACGATGGACTTTACCGATCTAATCGAGCGCTGCGTGGATGAACGGGCTACGATCCCCCATGCGGCGCGGGTCTTGTTTCTCGATGAAGTCCAGGATTTCAGCCCCCTGGAGCTCTCCTTAGCCCGCTGGTGGGGTTCGCAGTGTGAACAGCTCTATCTGGCGGGGGATGACGATCAATGTCTCTATCGGTTCAAGGGCGCCACGCCTGACGCCTTCCTCTCGCCGGCACTCCCGGCGGACCAGGTTCGGATCCTGGGGCAGTCGTATCGGGTGCCTCGAGCGGTGCATGCCGCCGCGGTGCGGTGGGTCGAGCAGATCGAGACCCGGATGCCGAAAGCCTACCAGCCGCGAGACTTCGAGGGGGCTGTGGAACAGATTCCCATGGACTATCAATATCCGCTCTGGATCAAGACTCGGCTCAATGAGTGGATTGATCAGGGGAAGACCGTCGCCTTCCTCGCCTCGTGTAGTTACTTCCTGGAACCGCTCAAGAAACAGCTCAGAGAGTGGGGTGTCCCGTTCCATAACCCCTACCGGCTGAAACGTGGCGACTGGAATCCCTTGGGGCATAAATCGTTCCGTGGCACCGAAGCGAAAGCCGCCTGCCTCGCGTCCGATCGCATCCTGGCCTACAAACGGCCGTCCTTGCCTCCAGAGCATCGATTGTCTGGATGGTGGACCTACAGGGACCTGTGGGACTGGGCGGGCATCCTGGAAGCCGAGGGACTGTTTCGGCATGGTGCGAAGACGGAAATGCGACGCAAGGCCGAACACCACGACACTGGGGGGCTTGCAGTGGAGGCCGACGACCTGGAGAAGTGGATCTGTGATCCGACGGCCGCGGAGATGGCCACAGCGGGGGACCTGGGTTGGTATCGGGGGAAGTTCCTCAAGAGCCATGAACGGCCGATGCAGTATGCCTGCAACGTGCTGGAACATCGGGGCATCGAAGGGCTGGAGAAGAAACCGCAGGTGATTTTAGGCACGATCCATTGCTCGCCTGGTGATGAGATGATCCTCACGACTGATGGATACGTTCCTATCTCGGAGTTACATCCAGGCGTACATCGATTGGCGAGCTATATGGATAACTGTAATCGGCTTGTCTGGGGTGGCAGAAACAGCGCGAAAGGGGAAGATAGAAAAGGGATGGGCTATCCGTTTGTGGTTGCGAAGAACTCTTACGATGGGATCCTGTTGACGATCACGACAAAAGGCAGTCGTACCCGCGTGACGCCGACGCATCGTATGCAGGTTAGATTTACGGAGTCATTTTTCAACAAGTGGATTGTCTATCTTATGAAACGCGGGAATTGGTGGCGCGTGGGGATGTGTACCTCCGGAAAGCGTCCTTACAAGAGTGGAGGGCTAAAAGGGCGCCTCGCTACGGAACGCGCAGACGCTGGATGGATTCTTGGGGTCTATGAGACGGCGCGGGAGGCATACATTGCCGAGATGCACATTCAGTGTCGGTATGGATTGCCAGGGCTCACCTTTGAGGCATGCAAGTCTCGATCGTTCGAGTCGGAGGAGTTGCATGCTATTCACGACAGCCTGACCACCGAAGATCTTCATGGCCGTGCCTCTAAATTACTCGCAGATCGTGGGCTACTCGAATCAGATCCGCTCTGCACACGTGGACGGGAACGGGCCAATCAGCGGGGCATGTTTCTCACGGTGGCGGCGAATGTAATCGACCACTACATGGAAATCCCGGTGATCTCAGATTCCTTCTTCCGCAGACAGGAGAAATGGGACAAGAAACCGATCTGGATGACTCTCACTCGTCGCGATTCGTTTTTTTCTGGCCATGTATACAGTCTAGAAGTCCTGCCCCATCATCACTACATATCTGGAGGGGCTGTCGTTCACAATTCCGTGAAAGGGGGAGAGGCGGACGTGGTGATCCTATTTCCAGATATCAGTGCCGCCGGGTTCCGGGAATGGTCGACGCCGGGCGAAGCCCGGGATTCGGTGCGGCGGTGCTTTTATGTCGGGATGACGCGCGCGAAGGAAGAACTGTATTGGGCGCAACCGGTAGGGATGAGTATCGGGGGCTATTTATGACCACCTGGGCAGCAAAGAAGGCCGAACTGGCCTTAGATTGGGGGTACGCATGGCGGGAGATTGCGCAGTGGACGGAGGGAGTGCAGTCGCCGGAGGTCCTAGCACTGGTGCTCGTGCTCGACGATCGGTATCACGCGGTCGACAAGACGGGGTTCGTCCAGTCAAGGGAACAGTTAAAGAGGCTGTTATTACCGGCAAAATCCTCAAGTACCTCAACGGACTCGTCGGGTGCTATGCCCGAAAAGTCCACGGGGGCTTCTTCTCCAGCGGATGGCCGGACGTGGTCGGATGCTACGCAGGCCGGTCTTTTTTGATCGAAGTGAAACGGCCGGGCGGGAAGACCACGTCGCTCCAGGATCAGGAGTTGAAACGGTGGGGCGCCGCGGGGGCGCGCACCCTGGTGGCCTACAGCGTCGACGACGTGGTGCAGTTCATGGCCGGCTATCACGAAGGGGGGAAATGATGCGACCACTGAAGATTCTCGAGTGGGGCCAGCGGTTCATTGTGACCGAAGGCGGGCAGGCCTGGGAGAAGCGAGACCATCAGCGGACCTACACGCTGACGGCGACGCACCTGATTCCTGTCAAGGCGATGCTGAAAAGGATGGGGTGGTGAGATGGCTGGATCATTTCAACATTTAATGAATGATGACATGACGTTGCGGCTGGACTTGATAGAGAATTTGAGGGACGCAGGGCAGGCACTCGAAGAATGCTACGACATGATTATGTTTCTGACTGGTGGAGACAAGATGGCTATTTATAACGCGTGGTTCAACGGACACCAAAAAAAGCGTGTCCCGAACTACGACCCCGATGTGTCTACATATTCTGAGTATTGGGGCAAATCCTAGCCCCACGAAAGGAGCGCGGCATGGGTGAGGGGAGACGTGCACAGGAAAACAAATCCATTCGTCAGTCAATGCGAGAGATGGGGCTTGATGATGTGATTGAGGACGGCGACCGTGAGGAATTGCTAGATGCGTACAAAACCATTGCATTACTTCGCAAGCAAGTTGCCAAGCTCACGGAGGATCGTGACGCCTACAAGGGGTTGTATAGGCGGGCACAGGCTGTAATGTCGAAGCCTTGTCTTAACTGTAAGTATGCGCAGAAGAAAGTTGCCGTAAATGCATCGCGAACCAAGGCCGGTGCCCCATGACTGACGCGGGGTGGGCGGAACGGAAGGTGGTAACGGCAACAACTGGATATCACTGGAATGCAAGAAGAAGGAAATCAACGGTCATTTTGCCTGCTCTAGCCGCCAAGCTCCTCCTTGCCGAACACCGGCGGGCCGTGCGGGTGGTGACGGCGGAAATAAAGCGGGTGAAGTTGGATCGGCACAATTACAGCGTGGTGACGAGGGCGGAAATGACGAAGTGTTTAGACCGCCTGCTCGCCGCGCTGCAGAAAGGCCGCACATGAGGGAAGTCAACTACGACGAACGATGGAAGGTGGCTCGTGATCTCGCGTGCAAGATCAACCTATGGCCTACCGTTGAGAACCTACGGCATCTCGACGCCGCCCTGCGACGCGCCAAGGCGGAGGTGTGGAGGGAGGCGGCAACGCACGTTCTGACATGTATGCATGCAGTAGATGCTGCAAACGAACTCGACGCCCGCGCCGCACAGATTGAGGAGGGGGAGGAGAAACAATCATGAGTCAATTAGGCATGGGGGTGATGATTAACATGCTTGGTGGCAATGAAGAGTCAGTGAAAGCTCTTCAGAGTGCTATAGGTAAAAAGATTACGGGAATCGTCGTGAAGGACGATACGCTGTCGATCACCTTTACTGACAAAACAATTCTGTATCTGAAAGACGATGGGCAGAGCTGTTGTGAATCTCGCTACATGGTGTGTGATGACAAGCTCGATAAGTATGTTGGCGGGAAATTGATGGAAGTGAGGACGGAAGCCGCACCAGATCCACCCAAGAAAAGTGAATGGGAGGAGTCACACGAAGCCCAGTTTTTACATGTCAAGACAAGCAAGGGGTCATTCACCGTCTCGAATCATGTTGAGCATAACGGGTACTACGGCGGCTTCTGGATAGTAGCATCCACTGGCACTGAGCAGTGACCTGACACGAAAGGCAATCGAGGAGGGGGCGTGATGGCTGTTATGCGAGTGCGTTATACGAAACTTGGTGGGCATTATCATTGCCGAGTGTTTACAGCGAGGCAGGAGAATCAGACCTTTGCGAACTGCGGGGAATTGGTATTCGACGAAACTGAATGGGAGTCAGTCAAGGAGTTGATGGCCGGTGCTGAGTTTGTGGCTGACAGGCAGTGACCTGACACGAAAGGCAGATCGAGGAGGGGGAGTGATGCGAGTGACATGCACAGCCGGTCAGCCGTGGGTACCCTCATCTGGTGAGCGTGCCATTCATCCTGACGCGGTGATTGTGGATTCAGCCTGTGATTGCTGCGAGGCATATCGATGCCCACATTGTAACCAGACATTCAAGGTCGAACTACCTGAGTGACCTGACACGAAAGGCAGATCGAGGAGGGGGAGTGATGGGACTAAAAGAAGACTTGTGGGCCAAAGTGCAGTTGTACGACATCGACAAGATGGACGAGCCGAAGCGGAAACGCATTGCTAAATGGCTAATAGATCAGGCCGAGATATTACTGAAAGAGCACAGCAGCCTCGATAAACGGTATCGAGCGCGGTATTGGAAGTGAGCCGGCCTAACCGCAGGAAGGGGGCGTGATGCTAGAGCCAGGCGAATTACTCTCTACGATGGATGCCAAGGTGTGGGCGGATGAGTTCATGGAAACCAAAGCACGTCTAGGCGAAAAGGAATTTGACCATGCCATGATGCTCGGGTGGTTTGCGAATGCGATTATGGCCGGATTCGATGAAGCGACTCGACGGCAACAAGCCACCATCGCCGACCTCCAGGGACAGCTTAAGGCGGCAAAAGCTCCGCGCATGTATGATTGCGGGTCGTGCGCGATCGGGAAAGGGTTTGAGCAGCGCGTGGCCCAGTTGGAGGGGGAGAAGCAGGAGTATATGCAGGCAGCGACAAATGAACCACTCAACGAGCCATTAACCTATGGTGCGCTGAAGGCCGCGCGTTTTGTGGCGAAGCGGGCATTTCAAGAGCTAGTGAAAGCTCGGGCCGATCGCGCCAGCCTACTCTGTCAGGAGAAACAACGGCTCGCATTGCCGATGCCAAAACGCACAGTCTTAGAGCCGTTTGGAGAAAAGGCGTCTAGGTTTACAATCCATTACGACGGCGGGCATCCTGGCTGTAAGGTGGTAATAGAATCCGCTGACGGGGCACTCGATGCCATCGCAGAGTTGTTGACGGATGAATACCGAAAACAGTCCAGCCTGCCCGCGCATCGAGCGAAGCTAGCGCAAGGGGGTGCTGCATCGAAACCAGTGACGACATGCAACCGGCATTCTGACTGTGATGCTGCCGACGAAAAGGCAAGGGCGAAAGGGGCGTTACATGCCGACCATTGTCACGACGACTGCTGTAGTGAGTGCTTTGGAAATTGACACCGAAGGGGAGACGCGAGCATGAGTGAGACGTACACGACAGTCGGGCATGAAGTGGGTAGAAGAATATAGCTGTGGGTGCTTCGGGTCTGCGCCGAGCAAGAAACGGCTCGTCGGGTATTGCGCCAAGCATGGGCACGATAGGCGAAATCTGTATAAAGAAACCGGCGATGATCGAGTGCTGATACCGATTGAACGAACGATCACCCCACACGACCAGGAGGCGGGATGCTATGAATAAAATTGAAGATCAGGTAGGGAGTGCCGCGTGGGAGACTGCCCCTGTATGGTGCAGGATCGCAATTGTTGCCATGGAGCAAGCGTTGAAAGATTGCGATATGTTAGCAAGGCGAAAAATGAACGGAGACCCTTCATGGTTAAACATACGGCGATTCTGTCAACAAGCTGGTATCAATAGTGAAGAAGGAGTGCTTAAATCATGACCGACACGGCGCAGCGGAGGGCGGAGGCGTGGATGATTCAGCATGGGTGTTATGGCGGAACGATGCTGGCCGATCTAGTCAGTCTACTGCAACAAGCCCGCCGTGCCGCGCTGGAGGAGGCGAGTAAGCTTGCAAGAGAGCACAGCAAGCGAGCAGCCGTGGCGAAATACAATGTCTTTAAAGGTGAGAAGTTTGAATTTCGAGCGGAGCGCATTGGGAACGAGATTGCCGACGCACTCGACCGGCTGCGGGAGGGGGTGGGGAAGTGAGGCAATTACCAGAACCACGACACACGTTTATTGGTGAGCTTGAACAGGTGATTAATAAATACAGTCAAGAGAACCAATCGAACACGCCCGACTTCATCTTGGCTGGATACTTAGAGGACTGCCTGAACGCGTATAACAGGGCATTGCAAGCGCGGGAGAAGTGGTACGGCAGGCCAATCGGCAGTGAGTACAAGCATATCGCTGATGGTCCCATTGAGCCCGACGCCCGCGAGGGGAGGTGAGGGATGACACCCGCACACAATTTTGGCATACTTGCCCTATGAACCAATCGAGCGTACCCGTCAAAAAGCTCTCTCCGCGCCATGATCGCATCGCCCTGCTCAAAGCGAACGGCCTCACCAATAACGCCATCGCCGCCACCATCGACATGACCCCCTCGCGAGTCAGTGTCCTGCTCAGTGACCCGCGCATCATTGCGAGGATGAGCGAATACCAACAACTTATTGCCGGCGAGCAAGTCGAGCAAGCCGCAGTCCTGCTCAATCAACAAACTCTCCCGACCTTGCGCAAAGTGATCGAGCACCGCGACAGCAACGACGCCACCGCCAGCCTCAAAGCCTGCGACATGATCCTCTCTCGCACTATGCCGGCTGTGCGCAAATCTGAGGAGGACCGCACCATCAGGATCATTCTCAGCACCGAGGAGCAAAAGCGCATCGCCGCCGCCGACGACGAGATGAAAATTGTGGACGCGATCGGCACAGTGGAATAAGCCATCTCTCTATGGGCCTCAAATTCAAATCAGCCCCGCCGCCCCCACCTCCTCCCACGACCATTGAACAGGCGCTCGACCAAGGCGCCCCAGAAATTGTCATCGACAGCCGAGGGTATGCGCGCCAGGCCGGCAGCGAACCCACCCAAGAAGGCGCCACTGTCATGGCCATGCGCGCCAAGGCTGAAGCCTCCCTGTACTACTTCTGGAAATATGTGCTGGCCCTCAACCGCCCCAATATCATATCTCCAAAATTACATGGTTGGCTCTGCAACTCACTCCAAAAAACCCCACCCTACCGCAAAATGCGCCTCATCCCTCGCGGCCACCTCAAATCGACTGTGACCAGCGAAGCCCTGCCCATGCACATCCTCCTCCAAGACCGCGCCTCGAACTGTTACTGGCCTGGCCTCGACGGGAGCGAAATGCGCATCCTTCTCATCGGCGAGAAGCAAGAACTCATGTCCGCGCACCTCCGCTGGATCGAGAACCAGTTCTCCAACAACAAGCTTATTCGCGCCTTTTGGGGCCACCGCTTGTGGGACGACCCCAAGCGCCAAGCCAAAAAGTGGAACGAGATCGAAATGCTGCTGCCCCGCGAAGCCACCAACGATTACGCCGACCCCTCGATTCGTGTCATTGGTGTCGGCGGCGCGATCACCGGCGCGCACCCCAACGTGCTCATCAAAGACGACTTGGTGTCACTCGAAGCGGCTAACAGCCCTGTGGTCATGCAAACCGCGATCGACTACCACAAGTCCAGCCGCGCCCTTCTTGCCCCTAACGAGGACACCGGCCTGGAGTTCATCATCGGGACTCGCTGGGCTGTGATGGATCTCTACGAGCACATCATCAAAACTGATCCCTCTGTCGATGTCGAAGTGCGCTCCATCGTCGAGGACGGCGCCCCCATCTGGCCTGAACAAATCTCGATGGACTACATCGAAGCCCTCAAAAAAGATCACGGCTCGATGTTCTGGCTGCTGTATATGAACTCGGCCGCTGACCCCGAGCTGACCGATTTTCATGAAAAGGACTTTCGCTACTACACAGTCAACGATCTGGGCCAGTTCGTGCTGGAGGAAGATCGCCGCGACGCCATCATCGCCGCTCGCCTGGCCCCTCCTGCCGACGACGAATCGACCGTCGCCCCCATCCCCGACATCACTGGCAAACTCCTCACCCCCGCCCTCTACAACGAGCTCGCCGAACGTCGCCAAGGGTGGAGATTTCGTTCATGAGCGAGCCACTCAAGCTAGACCAGCTAGACATTTATGCATTTTTGGACCCGGCCGGCAAGAAAAAGGGGGCCGACGCGCTCAAAAAGGTCCGAGCCAACGCCGCCATTGCCATCGTCGGAGTCGATCATCTCAGCCGCGTGCTGGTCCTCGAAGCTTGGCGCGGCAAAACATCGGCCGAAGCGACCAAACACAAGGTATTCGAATTGAACGAGCGGTGGCGTCCCAAGGTCTTTGGTGTCGAAGCCAACGCCATGCAGGAACTCTACGCCGACATGCTCATTTTGGAGGCCCAACGTCTCTCCGTCCAAATCAACCTCCAAGCGATCTATCAACCCACCAATGTCGATAAACATTGGCGCATTAGAAGTATTTTGAACCCCATCATCAACCACGGCCGCCTGGTCATGCAGCGCACCCAGTACGACCTCATCCGCGAACTGACCAACTTCCCCATGTCACCTCTCGTCGATCTGGTCGATGCTCTCGCCTCGGCCTGCCATATGATCCCCCCGCGCAAGCAAGCGGCCATCCCTACCACCACCGGCGACACCGCCACCGAACTCGCCAAGCACCTCCGCAACCAAGGCGTCGCCCCCTACCTCATCGAACAACGCCTGGCTCAGCTCGCCGCGACCGGCCGCTAGCTCACCCCCATCGCCACTTTTCACTCTCCACTTGCCCCTCTGCACATTTCCTCGTATAGTAGCTCCATCTAGGCAATTTACCTTCGCCAAATCTACGTGTCACCAAGGAGGACTCCCATGAGCGACAAAGAAGCCGGCCTCAACCGAGTGTCCAACATCGAGAGCAATGACCAGAAAAAGTCGGACTCTGGCGTAGCTTGGAAAAAGTTCTCGGACGGCGCCCCCGCTACCAAGTCCAACCCGACTTCTAACGGCAAAATCAAGCGCTAGCCTGGAGGTGCGCAGTGGTCACACGCAAAGAACTCCACGCCTTCCAGCGGCAAGAAATCACTTTCAAGCTCTCCAATGGTATGAGCATGAAAGCCCCCGCCATGGCCTGTATCGTGGCGATCCTGAATGTCTTTACGCCGGAGCAGCAAACCCGAGTCTTCAACATCCTCACTCGGCAAGGCGTGGGGCCGGTGGCTCGTGGCGCGATGATCGACATCCCAGACATTTCACATCTCAAAGGAGTCCTCAATGGGCACACCTTCTAAGCCAGCCGAAGCCAAGCCGCCCGCGCACAAACCCGACGCCAAACCAGAACCCGAGCGTCAGGCCAGCGTCACCGGCAAAGGCCCAGCGCCACGCTTCGGCAAAGCACAACACATTCGCAGCTATAAGTACTAACCCTCACTCTCAAAGGAGCGCACCCATGTCTGGACTGCCCATCAATGATCTCGCCAAAGCTATTGCCGACGCAACCGGCTGGGTGCAGCATATCGCCAAACTGACCGCCGCCGCAGGAGGATCTGCGAATGTTGAACCGAAGTAAGTTCATCACGCTGCTAGTGTTGGTCTGTGTGTGGCCTGCTCTCGCCTGGGGGCAGCAAGAGATGCGCTCCTCCACCAAGGGCACGTCCACCCCATTGCCCATCACCGGCACGGCTATCGACGCCGACCACAACGCCCTTGATGTCAATATCCTTAGTGAAAGCGGCGGTGGTCATGTCTCAACGCTCACTATCGCGTCTGGGGTGACGACCAACACGACATCTACGCCGGTCGCGGGGGTTACCGGCACTAAAACGATCTGGGGCGAAGTGGTGTGTTCCTCTGGGGCCTGTGCGCAGACGCAAGCCATCTATGGGGCACGCGAGAATGGCGCAGCCAATGGCCTGCTTCTCTGTACACTCGCGCTCTCAGGAACCGCACGCGCTCAAGATGTCTGTACCGGAGTGACGGCGGATTATCCCTATCTGTATGTGATCACGACGAATACGTCTGGAACAGCGGCGGAGGGAGGGACCTATGTATTTCCATAAAATAGCGCTAGCCGTATTGCTGACGCTCTGCGTGTCACCCGCTTGGGCGGATGGCGTGACGACTTCTGCGGCCGGCAGTCCTTACGGGACGCTCGGGCAGAACCAAACGATTTTCACGGCCAGCGGCACTTTCGCGGTGCCTGCCAACATCAACAAGATTTGGGTGTCCGGTTGTGGCGCAGGCTCCGGTGGAGCAGGAGGCCATTCGGCTGACCCCGGTGGCGGGGGCGGCGGCGGCGCGCCAGGTATTGCAGTCTCGAATGCACTGATCCAAGTGGCGCCAAGCTCAACGCTAACGATTACGATCGGCACAGCCGGAGTGGGAGGTGCTGCGGGATCTGCTGGTGGTGGAGTGAACACCGATACCACCATTGCGAGTCTTCCGATCGGTACGTATACGCTGGGTGGACAAACGAGTGCGTCCGGTGTGGGCACGGTAACGAACGGTGGGTCGGGGGGACGGAATCGAGATTCCTTAGCGACAAGCGGCGGCTCGGGTGCCGGGACGGCGAGTACCGCCGTTGCGTCCAAGACATCCGGTGGGGATGCGCTCTGGACGGTATCGGGGGGCGCGGGAGGAGGAGCGACCGGGCCTGGGGCGGGAGGGGCCTCATCGCCTACTGGTAACTATCACACGTCCAACATCGCTGGTGGAGCAGCAAGCGGCACAAAAGGCGGCGGTGGGGCCGGTGGGTCGTCCCCGTTTGGATCTGGTGGCGCTGGCGGCACGAACAGTATAGGGTCAAATGCGACAGGATATTGCAGTGGTGGAGGCGGTGGAGCGGCCACGTTTGCAGGCGGCAATGGGTCAGGCGGGTATTTGGTGATTCGGTACTAATGCGTTACCTTAGCGTGCTCATCATCTTTCTGTGCAGTGTGTCGACCGGCTGGGCCATGGGCGATCAGGAAGTGCTGTATGTGCGCCCGGTGGGAGCCTGTTCATTTAGTGGGAATGGGACGGCCTACGGTTGCGCCGCGTCGACGAATGCTGCGGGAGCCTTCATTGGGCTGAATAAGCCCCTATGGTCGGCGACAGACGCGCAAGTTAGCAAGATAGACCCGAATGACATCCTCTATGTCTGTGGGACGCATGATGCGTCCAACGCCTCATTTCGACTCGCCCCCACGACGGATGGGAATGCGACAGATGGACATATCATTCTGGACGGCGCGTGCCCAAATGATCCTGGCGTGATTGACGGCAAAGGCGCTGGTGTTCGTTTGGTCCAGCTCGACACTCGGCATTACTTCTGGACGAGGAATCTCACGATTCAGAATGCCAGCGGGCAGGACTATGCCATGAGTATTTACTATGGCGGTTCGCGCTTCGAGAATCGCTTTATGATTGTCGAGAATTGCCGATTCCTCAATAACGCGACCCTCTCTGTGATTGACTTCTGGGGGCATGAGCTGATTGTCACCGGGAACTATTTCGATGGGGCCGGCAGTGATGTGGTGCATATCGAGGGCGGAAAGAATGTCACCTATACAGACAACATTTGCATCAATTTTTCGCAAGTCGACCATAACGGAGATTGCCTGCAATTCAACAGCACCATGCTGTCTGATACCGGCACCACCTTGATTCAACGGAATTACTGCAAGAAAGAAACAGACCTCAAGTACTGCTTCCTTGTTGGAGATCGTACCGGCTACACGGAGATTAGCGACAACTACACGGAATGTCCATTTGCCACAGCGAATCCGATTGGGTGTAGCCCCATCCTCGTGGAAGGGAAGTCTGGGAACACAACCTTTCAGATTCGCGTGTGGCGAAACACGATCAAGTATGGGCATCGGTGTCTCACCTTATATGGCGGCAACAACCCCAACGACCGACAGCAAGTGATCGGGAACGTGATCATCGGATGTGGGTCCATGGGGGTATGGGTCAACAGCACGACCGATAACGTGCTCATTGCGAACAACACGATTGCGGAAAACGGCCTCTTGCACATCACGGCGCTGGGAGAACATGGCGTGTATATCGGCAAACAAAATTCCACTGCCGTCACCGTGATCAACAATCTGTTCTATGGAAATTATTCAGGGATCTTCTATACCGGTACTATTGGGGCCACGCCGACCTATAACGGCTATTACGGGCAGGTGGGGTTCAACATCCACAAAGCCGGGACGGGCTCAATTGCCGTGGATGCGTCTGAGAAAACAGAAGATCCGAAACCGCTACCAAACGGAGCGAGGCCGTATCGTCTCGATGGCCCATCGCCGTTACGGAAAGGTGGGACGGCGGTGGACGAGTGCCTATCACGAGACGGTCAACTATGTAATAGCCCGCCAGATATCGGAGCGTATCAAGCGCATCATGGTGGAGTGGCGACTGGCGTTTCGACATACGCGGCAGGACCGAAACAATGAGGAACCACAAAGAGGGCACATGTTCAAGAAGGGTGAGCTACCGCTGAGCGCCGTCGCCAGGGCCGTTTCGCGGATACCTCACAGAGTCCTGGCGGGACGCGGTCGAAGTGGCGCGAGTGCCGACCGCCAGTTACAAAGACCTGGTGATTCCGGCTGCCATTCAAGGGGCCTTTACCTTTGGTGG
>OFRO01000238.1_pt1 | contig 21064 bp, 45 predicted proteins | sample 1543091 | NCBI WGS metagenome assembly OFRO01 (sample SAMN07774217, study PRJEB24372) | wastewater metagenome | isolation source: Exp Tend NO 10WW | collected 2016-02
TTGTGCTGTGAGTGTGTGCTGTTGGGCTGGCGAGGCTTGATTTTAGCGGGTTGTCGTGGCGGTGTCTACTTTGACTGCCGGTCAACTCATTCCCCATGCCCACAGCACAATCAGCAGCACCGATACGATCACCGCAGCCATCGCCAGAACCAACGGCTGACCGTCGCGCAAGTCTTCCCGGTGCGTCACGCCCGGTGGCACTCGGCACTGGCAGGCCGTGTATTCCTCATCCGACATGCGATACCAGCCGATGGCGTCGGTGCGCTCCCATACGCCGCCACGAATGGCGCGGTAAACGTGTGAGTCTGAAAGGTGCATTCCATTTCTCCCGTTGTCCGGCATGTGTCTACCGATTAGGTGTTGCCCGGCTGGTGGGCCGGGCGGGGTGGTTAGGCGGATGCCGGTTCGTTTGCGTTGCTCATGTCCAGTTCTCCACCTTGGCGTCGTATTTCAGTTTTGCTTCAAGTTCTTGCCTGTCTTTCTGTTCGCACGGCAGGCAAATGATTGTCGGTTCTTTCATCCAGTGCTCGTGTGCGCGCATTAGCGCAGAGCCGCAGACTTTGCACTTACCGTGTGGTGCCGGGTTATTCATGCGCATAGTGCAGCCCGTCATTCCTGCCGCAAATACCGCAAGCATTCGGCCCGCCAATAAGTTCTTCAACGGGGTGTATAAACTCGGCACCGCCCTTTTTAACAGAGGCGAGTTCTGACTCGGCGGCGGTAAGGCGGGCACGGAGGGTTTCGATGTAGTTAATCTCCGCGTTAAGGTTTATGACAAAGGCCGGGTCGCTGAATCTGTTTCGGTCGCGGCTTCCGCGAAGCAGGTTTAGTGATACGTCAATGTTCATGGCTCTATCCTCATGCTGACTCAAGGCGGTAAGCGCCTTCCTGCATCGGATACCAGCGGCCTTTCGGTGCGCGGCCAGTGGAGGCCATTTCTACGGCAAGACCGGCGGCTTCCTGTTTTGTATCTGCCCAAACAAAACCTTGCGGGGCGTAAGAAATTGACCGGTATGTCATTTTCACAATGAAGCCCCATGTGCTGGACTTGCATGTGTTTCCGATAGTCCAACCGTTTACTGATGCTTTCATGTCTCTCTCCCGGTCGTTAGCAGCACTGCGCTGCCGATGTGAGAACTCTAACCACTCACACCGTTACCCTCAACTAGAACCCGACAAACGGCAGTCGCGTAGTCGGTTTGTCTCGGCTCGGTAATGCGATTTGATGGCTTCCAGTTCTTCGCGGCTGTACTTGCGGACAGTGGTCACTTGCAGGCGGTCAACCTCGGATTGGCCTACCCTGCGGATCAGTTCGGGCAGGTATCCTTCGTGCAGCCCGCCGCCGCCGTAGACGTTACATTGCATACACGAGCAGTGAATGTTGCTTTCGTCGTAGCGGATGTCGGGCCTAGCCTTAATCGTTTTCCAGTGACCCGCGTGTCGCTGGTGCGTCCCGTCGTCGGGCCTGCCGCACGATATGCACGGCTTTCCACGGTCACGCTCACGGATGTAGGCGTTGCAGGCTGCTTGCGCCTCTCTGCGCAGTTCTGGCAGCGTCTTGACGGCTTCCCTGGCCTTCCGGTGATCCTTGCGGGCTTGCTTGTCCTTGGCCTGCCGCGCCTTTGCAACCTTTGCCATGTACACGGCATGGCCGCATTCCGGAGAACACCACCATTCGTTTTCTCGGTGCGCCAGAAACCGAGACTTGCACGACTTGCAGTTCCGGTGCTTGGGCTTCCACTGAATCACGCCGGTTCCTTTTCGTCCGACCACACCACACCCAACTCCGCACCAATCTGATACGCCGCCTCTATCGCATCGCAGTATTGCGCCTTCCGTAGATTCTCCGACGATGGCCGAACGCTGATAAGCCCGCCGTGATAGCCGGGCACAAAACGGTCTTGCATCGCTGCGCTGACAAGGATGGCCTTCCACGAATCAAATACCTGGCCCTTGCTGGTTCCCAACGTAGCGCCCCGAAACGTCGTCGAGTGCTTCGTCAGGTCGCCTATCATCGCGTGCAACTTGCCGCGCATTTCGTCCGTAGGGCCGTCGAACGACTCAACGATCAGCCTGCCGGTGCTTCCCGTTGCCAGAATGCGGCCTAGGCATTCCTCGGCCCAGCGCAGGGCGTTGCGCATTCCGCCGTTGCCCATGACTTCCTTGCGGGCCTTCACCGCGCAGGCTCCCCACTAGGCTTCCGGCGGCGAACCTTTGGAACCTTGGCGTTGTACGTCTCGTACTTGTCAGCACTGCGACCAACCCACTCGGCAATGTAGTAATCCGGCTGTGGGTGCTTTCTGTCGCTGATAACTGGCAGTCTGTGCATGGCCTACCTCGCCGCGTCCGGTGATGCCTTCCGGCGCTCCCTGCGGATGTGCGCTACGCCAGCCTCTAGGTCAGACCGCTTATGCCCGTAGGCGTGCGCAGTCTGCGTCAGAAGCCTATCGGCGTCGTCTCGCAGGGACTTTTCGATAAACCGAACAGCGCAGCACAGTTTTTTCAGGTCGCGTGCGCCGTATTCCTTGTCGCAATCTTCGCAGGTCATGACTTCCTCGCCTCCCTCAACCATGCGTAAAGAGTCCAGCGGCACACGCCCAACTGAAACGCCAACTTCTCGCCGGTCGTCTCTGCGTACATCCGTAACAGGTAGTCGCCGGGCGGTCGCATCGTCTTGACGCGATTGAAGGCGCGGCGCTGGTAGTACAGGGAGTGTCTGCGCTCGGTCATACCGCCAACCCGAACAGACCCTGCTGCTCTTTCGACGCATCGGCAATGTTTTGGCAAGCCAGCTCCCAATACTGCGGCTTCAATTCAGATCCGACAAATCGGCGACCCATGCGGACAGCGCAATAGCCCTCGCTGCCGATGCCGGTGAACGGGCTGAATACCAGATCGCCGGGATTCGTCCACAAGTGAATGCACCGCTCGATAACGTCCAACTGCAGCGGACACATGTGCTTTTCGTCGTTCTCGTCGCGGGCCGGCAGTTTGTTAAGTGTGCGGCCTTGATTGATGTCATCCCAGATCGGGCTGGCGTATTTCTGCCACATTGCGACGGGAAGGTCATCGCCGTGCGTGACTCGCTCAACAATCTCGCCGGGCTTGCGCATGGTGACAACGTAGTCAGGCAGACCCATGCGGCTCATGGTCGCATTCTCGCGGATGGTCTTGTGCAGCAACCCGAGAGCCTTCGTGCGCTGCATTGCGACTACCGGGTCTTTCCAGATTGCGACCTCGGCATGGTAAATGAATCCAGCATCCTGGAATGCGCGTATCAGGTCGCCACGGAAATCCCGCAAACCGATATAGCCTTGGCGCATCTTCGTCGTCGGCAGGTTCATGCAATGGAACGACACGTTATGCCCCGGCTTCAACACGCGAAACAACTCACCGATCAGGAACCGCAACTGCGCCACGAACTCGGCGTCATCCTTGCAGTTACCCATATCGTGATCCATGTTTGAGTAGACGAACAGATCAGCGAACGGCGGCGAGAATACCGAATAGTCGATGCTGTTATCTTCCATCGACTGCGCCAGTTTCACGCAATCGGACAGGTGAACGGTGAACCCGTCGCCGTGGTACACGTCTTCCCGATATTCTTCTTTCACGTTATGCGTCCCCTTGAGTTCTTGATTCATGATGTCTCGCATGTGTTCGACCATTTGCGCGCTCATTTCGTGGTGCTGTCTTTCTTTGCGCTTGATGTTGTTCAGAATCTGGCCTTCGTTCTCGGCGGTGAAGATGTGGACGTGAACCGGTCGCGTCTGGCCGAACCGATGGCATCGGCGGACTGCCTGATAGAACTTCTCGAACGAATCATCCAGCCCCACAAACGCCATCCGTGCGCAATGCTGCCAGTTCATCCCGTACCCGCATATCTTCGGCTTGCTGGCCAGAATGCGCAGGTCGCCGTGCGTGAACGCCATCATGTGTTTAGTCTTGACTTCCGGCGAGTCCGAACCTTGGACGTTGATGCAGTCAGTCAGGATTGACTCGATCAGATCCGCCTCGTCATTCAGGTGCGTCCAAATCAGCCACGGCTCGTTGGGTTCTGCGTTGACGACAGCGGCAAGCGCATGGCACCTGGCCTCGATACTGTCACGCTGCGCCTTGCGCCGCTCGGTCATGGTCTGCGCAGGCTTGGCAAACAAGTCCCCGGTCTGCTCCGTCTCTACAACGTGCTCGTGATAGACGGGTTCCGGCAGGTTGTACTTGCTGCCGTCAAAACCCAAGTCGGCAGGATTGCGCAGAACAACAGACCACGACGCCATCCACTCCCAGAACTTGGACGCGCCCCAACCCTTGAGACGCCATGTGCCGGTGTCGCCGGTATCGTTGACAAAGTACGTTGCCAGCATTTCAGTGCGTGACATGACGCCGAGGAACTCGCACTGGTTCCCGAGTTCCTCAAAGTCGTTCGGCGAAGGCGTGGCCGTACATGACAGCCGATACGGGACACCCTGCGACAGCGCGATAATCTTGCCGCGGGTCTTTCCGTCGTGAGCCTTGAGAATGCTCGACTCATCCAGAACAATCCCGGACAACTCGCACTCGAACGCGGCATCCATGCGCTCGTAGTTCGTGATCCAGACGCCCGGATGACTTGGGGCGCATCCGTTCTGTACGCGGTGGACCTCGATGCCGAACGTGCGGCCCTGTTCAATAGTCTGTTCCGATACAGCCAGCGGGGCCAGAACAAGCACTATCCCTTTGGTATGACTGGCAACCTCGTCAGCCCATGCCAGTTGCATTAGCGTCTTGCCGAGACCGGTATCGGCAAAGATGGCGGCGCGGCCACGGCGGACAGCCCATGCAACGATTGCGTGCTGAAAGTCAAACATATACTCGTTGAGGTCGCCCGGATTGTGGCCAGTGGCAACTTCTGCGCGTTTCTTTGTGCGGATGAACTCTTCGTAATTCATGAAGCCCCCGTTGTTTTTGTATTGTGAGCCGCGACGTTATCCGCCCCTTTCGTTAGTGAGCAACCACTAACAAGCGAAAAACCGACTCCGCACTCGTTTTTTATCAGGCGCTCGACGCGGCGCTTGATGATTTCCCGCTCGGCACGCAGCAAACGGCGCAGGGCGCTGTAGTCTGCGTCGGTTATTCCGGTCATGATCATGCTCCAAATCCCTCCGTTCCCTTGTTCTTTGGCGCTCTCTTGTCCTTTGGCGCTTCAACTGGCGGACTCCAAAACTCATCAGGCTCGTTGAACCGGCTGAATGCGAAGTCGGCCATCAGGTAGTCAGTTCCTGGCTGCCCGCTGCGCATGGCCCGCGTGATGATCTCGCAATAGTTCTGCTCGGGGTCATCCTTGTGCGTGAAGCAAATCACGTCTGCGTCTTGCTCAATCGCTCCCGAGTCGCGGAGGTCAGACAGTACCGGCTTGCGCTTTTCGCGCTCAACGGCCCGGTTCATTTGGCACAGCAGGATCACAGGGCAGTCCGTCTCTTTTGCCAGCAACTTGATATCGCGGCTGATTTCCGCTACTTCGTCGTTCTTTGTCTTGCTGGTCGAATTGCTGCGGATCAGGCCAAGGTAGTCGATCATGATCAACCCCTTGCCGCGCTTCTTAACGAAGGCTTTCGAGTGCAGTCGGATGTAATCCATGGTCTGGCGTGGCGTCGCGTCGATGTACATTTTTGACCGCTTGAGCCGGTCAGCAGCGTCTACAAGGCTATCAAATGAATCCGGCTGCAACATGACTCCGTTGCGGATGTCATTGATGGCAATGCGTGACAGTGAGGAAACGGATCGGTCTACCAGCTCCTCCGCGCCCATTTCCATTTGGAAGATTGCGACCGGCGTCGTCATGCTCACGAACTCGGCAATGTTCACAGCCAGTGTCGTCTTGCCTGTTTTCGGTCGGCCAGCAATGACGATGACCTGTCCGCCTCGCAACCCACCCCATCGCTCGTTCAGGTTCTTGAACCCGATATTCAACCCGACAGCCTGATTACCCGACATGCGGGACTTAAATGACTCGTTCCAGTCGGCCATCAGGTCGCCAATGTGGATCGGGCCAGCGCCAACAATCGCGCCGTCCCCGATCTGCTCGAGCCTACGGACAGCACCCGTAATCACTTCGGTCGGTGCCATGCCGTCGTAGATGCTCGACATGGTATCCATGCACTCAACAAGCAAACGGCGCAGCACGGCCCTGTCACGCACGATGCCGGCGTATATCTTGACGTTGGCTGCGCTAGGCGTGTTCCTGGCGAGGTCGTTGATGTACTGCCGTTGCTCGATGCCATCAAACTTGAGCATCAGTGTCACAACGTCGCGGCCCGATTCGTCGGCCTTGATGATGGCCCACAGGTTGCGGTTGTCGGCGTAGTAGAAATCATGCTCGGTCAGAAACGAGACTTCATCGAAACATGCCGGCGACAGCAGCACAGAACCCAAGACGGCCTGTTCAGCCTCAAGGCTATGCGGGGGTTGTTTCAGGTTGTCACTCATGGGCGCGGCGCTCCTGTTCTCCGGTCGTTGTCAGCCGGCAGTCACCGTCTGCGTGGAAATACCACAGTTTCAGCCAGTTCTGGCGGACGGCGTTGCGGTAGGTGGCCCGCCAGTCCTGTTGTGGCTTCTTGGCCTTCCAGTCCCGCAGGAACACAACCCAAGCCAGCCGCAGGTAGTCAACAGGGATTCCAGCATCGGCAGCCCACTCGAATATCGGATCGGTAGCCGGCATGGTCTTTTCATCCTTGGCTTTACAGTCGGCCAGCCATTCGTCAATCGTCATCAGGGGCTTTCGCTGGCCAACCGCTTTTGGCTTACGAGCCTTCCCGGTAGCAAGGGGCGGAGCGTCAGCGACGGGAGGCGTAGCCGACTGCTCTTGATGTGGCTTTGTAGGTGTTGTTGAAGGTGAAGGTGAAGGGCATTGCTCAAGCACATGCTCTGGCAATGCTTGAAGCATCCGTGCCTTCTCCCATTTTGCCTTGGCAGCCTTGGATGCCTTGTCGTGAGCGGTGGCCCTGTTGCGCTTGGCTTTCTCCATTTCCACTTCTACGCGCTTGTGAATCCAGAACCCTTCGCATACCTCGAAGTAGCGCACAAGCACAGCCCGTGCAATGCTCCAAGCATCGGGAGCCATCTTCACAAGAGATGCCAGGATTGCGTCGTTATCCGGCGGAGGCCCGTTGCGCCAGTAGGCCATCAGCAACAGCAGGTATGCACCGTGCTGCTCGGTCGTCAGGTAGGGCGTGTCGGCCACGTAGTCTGCCACGTAGAGCGGCATCCATATGTCAGCCTTGGGCTGATCGCTTTTCATCGTGAGTCCAAAAAAAAGGACTTCGGCACCCCAGTCACCTATGGCTTTCGGGCCTTTGGTGTTGGCGGACAGGCTGGATTGGCCTGCACTGGGGTATCGAAGTCCTACCCATTTTCTACCCGCCAAGGTAGACCGGAGCATTCCGGCGTCGCAATTCTCTCACAGCCGCATCCGCGCCGCAATCCGAACCATCGCAGCCTGATACTGTTCAGGCGTACAGGTAGGGTTGCGCATGATCCAGACCTGCTTGGCGATTTCGTAGTCGGCGTAGGTGTAGCGGCGTCTCACCGGCACACCCGCTCGCGCATCCGCATGATGTTCCAGCCAGTCACCCACGGAATCCGCGAGCGGGAGCCATCCAGGTACCGGCTGATCGAATCGGTATCGACGCCAATTTCCTCGGCAATGTCTGCGCGCTTGACGCCGTGGCCGATCAGTTCATTGAGAGCTGCGACAAGGTTTGGCGCATCCCCGGTGTATCGTTTCTGTTTCTTCATTGCGGTTACCTCCTTTCGGTAGGGTGGATAATACGCACGGCGGAAAACTAGCCAACCGGAACCCGACGAGCGGTATAGCAAGACACTTGCAACGGACGACAGTTGGCATACTATGGCGTCTCGGAAGCAAGCAACACAATGGAGCAACATCATGGACAAGCCCGCAATCCTTCCCCTTCACGCCTACGGCTGGCGTCGTCCTGCTGCTGGCCGCAATGAACAGTGGATGGAGACATCCGCAGACCTTGGCGGCGATGACTTTGAGGACGTGAGCGTTCTGGTCGCTGTCGATTCGTTCGACGACAGCATCGAAATCCGCGACGTGCGCGACTTCAAGGGCCACGACCGCATCGACGACCTGACTGCAAAGGTGCGTGACGCGCTGGAAATCGAAGCGGTCGAGTACGTGCGTGATTGCCGCGCTGCCGCGAAGGAAGCAGCTGATGAAGCACGCGCCGAAGACCGCATGTTGGAGCGTGGACTGTGAACAACTCAAACAATGGAGCATCAAGCATGAAAATTGAAAAACCGACGCAAATGGTAGCCGTGTATTTCAGCGCGGAATACGGCTGGCAATCTGTTCTGCCCTACACGGAAGGCGAAAGTGACTCCGGTAGTTACGTCCGCATATCCGAGCCGGTAACGATCACATTTGAGAGCCGCAAGGACGCGATGCCGATGGATGCAATCGTGGCTGCCTTCGACGCAAAGATTGCCGAGGCGCAGCAGGTTGTCCGCAACCTTGAGCAGAAGAAAGCCGAACTTCTGGCGCTGCCGGCACCGGAGTCCGCATGAAAACCGAACTGGAAATCACCACAACAATGCGCGCCACGCCGGAACAACTGGCGGCCCTGTTCTGGAATATGGGCAGCGAAGATCAGGCGCGGTTTTTTGCGGCACTGGCCGCCGAAACGAAAGCAGAATATGAGCGCGCACAAGCGGACAGGGCAGCCGGCAGAAAGACGTTTTGCGCACTGTTCGACGAGTACGGAACTGGCCAGTGGTACTACCTGCGCCAAGACCTGTTGAAGATTGACGGCGGCACGGTTGGCGATGCAACGAAGGCGCTGATGTCGATTGCCGCGCCCGCATACGTCCACTGGCGCGGAGAGTTCTGACCATGACCATCTGCCTCACAACCGAGCGCATCGTCGCCGGCATCGCCATCCTGCTGACGCTGATGATCATGTCGGCAGACCCGAGGGAAAGGCCGGACGGGTCGATTGAAACTGTTGTTAATGGAGAGACGAAATGAGCAACGAACTTGCGACGTTTGACACGATGGAACGCATGGCGCATTCCATGGTTAAGTCGAAACTGTTTGGCGTTAAGACGCCCGACGAAGCACTGGCGCTGATGATGGTGGCGCAGGCAGAAGGCCAGCACCCTGCGACGATTGTGCAGGACTACGACATCATCCAGGGCCGCGCAGCCCGCAAGACGCACAGCGTACTAGCGCGCTTCCAGCAGGCCGGTGGCCGCGTTGAATGGCACGAACTGTCCGATACCAAGGCAGAGGCGACATTCTCACACCAGCAGGGCATTGCGCGGATTGCTTGGACGATTGATCAGGCCAAGCGCATTGGTCTGACGAACAAGGACAACTGGAAGAACTATCCCCGCGCCATGCTGCGCGCCCGCTGCATTGCGGAAGGCGTCCGCGCTGCGTTCCCTGCGGCCATCGGCGGAATGCTTGTCACCGAGGAAGCGCAGGACATTGAGCCGCGTGATATGGGCGCAGTCACGGTCATTCGTGACACGCCTGCGGCCAAGGAAGTGCTGTCTGCCGAGCGTTTCGAGAAAGCCCTCGCCGCAGTCAACGCCGGCACGTTCAGCCGCGACAAGTTGCTGTCTGACTACGCGCTGACCGAGGCACAGATTGCCCGCGTTAGCGAGCCGCCGGTTGTTGCGGAGGCTGCGGAATGAACCTGCTGATCCGCTGTTCGTCACTCGGCAAGATCATGACCGAGCCGAAATCGAAATCGGAGGTTTTGTCCGTAGGCGCGCAGACGTACCTGCTCAACCTCGCAAAGCAGGGCGTCTACGGCTATCAGGAACAGATCACGTCGAAGTATCTCGACAAGGGCATAACCGTGGAGAACGACGGCATCACCCTGTACAACGACGTGAACTTCACCAGCCTGACCAAAAATACCGAGCGCCGCGAAGACGACTACATCACGGGCGAATGTGACCTGATAATTCCAAACGTGCGCGGCATCGACGTGAAGTGCCCTTGGTCGCTGGCGACTTTCCCGGTCGTTACCGAGGACTGCCACGACAAGGAATACGAATGGCAGTGCCGTGGCTACATGCGCCTGTGGGACGTTCCGGAATGGGAAGTCGCTTACTGCATGGTATCGACGCCGGAAGAACTGATCCGGTACGAACAGGTTGAACTGCACCAGGTTGACCACATCCCGAAGCACATGCGGGTTACGTCGATCCGGTACAAGCGTGACTCTTCTGCCGAGGGAAAGATTATCGAGAAGTGTACAGCGGCAAAGGCGTTTTACGCCGAAGCGGTGCAGCGCATTCTGCAAAACCACGGAGCGTAAACATGGCTTACGAACAACGGCCCGGTCAGTTTTCCCTGTTCAAGAACGACAAGGAAGGCAACGACAAGCGGCCCGACTACAAAGGCGACGGTATGGACTTGAACGGCAACCTTGTGCGCGTTAGCGCGTGGCTGCGCGACGGGTCGAAAGGCAAGTTTCTGTCGTGCAAGTTTGAGCTGAAGGACGAGCAGGCCGCAAAGCCTGCCCAGGCACGCAGAACACCGCCGCCGGCACCGAGCAATGACTTTGAGGACGACATCCCGTTTTGAGCGCAAGCAGCGGGTAGAGATCAAGTAACGGTGCGCATACGTCATGCGCGTGAAGGGGGGTGTGTGATATGAGCGGTCTTGTTCCTGATGGCGATGTGAGGTTGACGGCCAATATCCGCAAGGAATTGCACTTGAAGTTGAAGATGGCTTCCGCAATGACGCGCACAACGATGGGCGACCTTATCGAGCAGCTTATCGCCAAGCAGTTGGACGACATGCTGACACGCGGACTCAAGAAGTAACACGGTGCGCCTGCTACGGCGGGCGCATTCGGGATCGGCATTGAGGATGGCGACCCTCGTTAAAAACGTCGATCAGCACCGACTGATCCGGGGAACCGCAGCAGCAGGGGTGTTTCGCCCTACCGACAGTTGCGGAGAGACCTGTAACAACCGGGAACAGTGCCGATCCACGAATGCGAACCACAAGGAGAATGGAATGCTCGTACTGACACGCCGCGTAGGCGAAAAAATCCGCATCGGCGACGACGTAGTGATAACGCTGCTCGGCGTTCGCGGCAACCAGTACAAGATCGGCATTGATGCGCCGCGCTCGGTGAGCGTTGACCGGGAGGAGATTCACCAGATGAAGGTGGCGAACGGGCAGAAGGTGGTGGCGTGACTTCTTCCGACATTCACTACCGCAAGGTGCTGATGACGCAGGCCCGCGTGTTCAAGCAGCGCGGGATGCCGTTCTACAAGACGCTGGTCATGTGGGCGCGTCGTCGGGGTCGGTCGGTGCCGTATGTGATCGAGCAGAACCAGGTGCAACTAGACCTATTCGCATAATGCCGTCTGTCGGATACCGATAGCCCGCTAATGACGCGCCGCGACTGTCGTGTATAGTTTGCCAATCGGCATATTTCTTCCGGCATGAAAACCAACACCGCCGCGCTTGCGGCTAACGAGGGGTGCGGACTTATCACCCGCCCGGCCCCATTCGAGGACAAGTAAATGAGTGAGTTGAACATTCCCGGCTTCATTGCCTTTCTCCGTGGTGAAGTGACGATTGATGGCCACTGGTTTGGCGGCGACGGCCCTATCCGTGGCGGTATCAGGCGCAACTTCTGGTGGCGCGAACATTTGCCGAAACTGTCAGCCCACATTGAGCGGCAGGACGCAGAGATAGCACAACTCCGCGCAGACCTGTCCGAGTCCCGCCGCCTGCTGGACGAGGCGCGGGCGCAGAAGCCGGCAATTTTTTTCCCGCGCCAGCCTAATGGCGACGGTGGATGGGTTATCGACGCCAACTACGTCGCGGCGATTCGCAAGGACTGCTTCCCGATTGAGTGGCAACCGTGCGAAGAAGAAGTTGAAGCCGTACTACTCGCAGTCGAACGCGCCGCCCCCGTGCCAGCGCAGCCAGCCGATTACGTTGGCTGGTACTGCGCGCATTGCCAGACCGGCGTTGATTCGCGCGACGTTACTTTCAGCGAGCAGCACAACGCTTGCGGTCGGGTCATAACGGATGACAGGCCACCCGCAGCGCAGCCAGCCGCGCCCGATTTCATTCCCGCCCTATACAGTTGGCTTGCGCGAGCGCATTTCGACCGCCAGCAGGATGAAGTTACTGCCAGCAGGTTTGGTCAGCAGTTGCACGCATGGATTACAGCGCAGCCAGCAGTTTGTGATGATTGCGGCGCGCTATGCACGCCAGCAAACAACGCAAAGAGCCATATCAAGCGGTGCGCTGCGTGCCAGTCTGCTTTTGTTGCCTCGCTTGATTCCGCAATAACTGCGCAGCCTGCCGTGCCGGAAGCGGTGGCGAAGGATGCGGCGCGGCTGGATTTTCTGATTGCGGAGCGCGCAATTGTTCAGAATCACATATTTACGGAAGGCGCTCGATTTTGGGTTTCGTGGCCCGTTCTTGGCGAAGACCAGCGCAACCTATACAAGTCTCCACGCGAAGCAATCGACGCCGCCATCCTCTCCGCAGCCGATACCGAGGTGAAGAAAGATGATGGACGCTGACCAATACTGTCCGCAGTGCGCAGAAGACGCTGGAATGTGCGTGTGCATTACACCGACACCAAAGAGGGCCGCAGCAATGGCTGATACGAATGAACGCGAATTAGCAGAACAGCGATACGTTGAACTCGCGCACGACTACGAGAAGAATCCGATTGGCTCACGCGACTGGGTTATTTTCTGGAATGGCTGGCGCGAACGGTCAGAAGTGAAAGCCACCCCGCCGGCAGACGCGGCGCTGGCTGATGTTCTGAAGATAGTCGAATCGCAGTTAGGTCACGCTGCCGACGTGGGCGCGACTTACGTTGCGTTCACGCGAGACGAAACTATTCGTATAGCCGCCCGACTCCGCGCCCTGTCGCAGCCCGCGACGGTAGCGCAGGTTCCGGAGTTGTATTGCGTAGGTCGTGCGAACTATCCACCCAGAGGCGGAAACGTCGGCATCAACTGGCATGTAGTCGGCGTTGCAGATGTTCCATATCGCACATGCGTACCAAAGAATGGCGAGTTACTTTTTGTGCTCGCCGCCAGCCAGTCCGCCACGGGAGGTGCGTGTCCTGACTGTAACGGTGACGGGCAGTATTTTTACGGCGAAACAGATAGCCCTGTTGCCGTGCAATGCGAACGATGCCTTGGAACCGGATCGTTGTCAGCCAGCCAGTCCGCCGACGTGAAGGCAGGGGGGTGAGATGATCGCAGCACGAAACACCAAAGAGGGCCGCAGCAATGGCTGATGCGAATGAACTGGACTTGCTTGTAGGGTTCGCGCAGAACTACATGGCAGGCCGTCGCGCAGGGTTTACCGAGACGGCGAACGATAGCCGCGATGCTGAACGGCTGATTGAGCGCCTCGCCAAGTACAAAGCCACCCCGCTGCCGGCAGACGCGGCGCTGGCTGATGCTGTGGCATTACTGCGGCGAACATATCAAAACCACTGGCCGTCAACAGAGATCAAGGCATTTCTTGCCAAGATCGACGCGATGCCTGACGCGGCCCTCCGCGCCCTGTCGCAGCCAGAGGTAGCGGAGGTGCCGGAAGGGTTTGTGCTGGTTCCGATTGAGCCGACCGAAGCAATGATTATCGCAGGTGACGGGTGGTCAATTACCAAGCGCGGAGAACTGCGAACGGTATACCGCGCCATGCTCTCCGCCGCCCGTCTGCCAAGGGAGGTGAGGGATGAGCGGCAACATTCAAGTTGGCGACAGGGTGCGAACAGGTGTTTATGTTCTCGGTGAATGGGAGCCGATGGCTGAAGGAATTGTTAAATGGGTTTCCGCTGACGGTTCAATCGCTGATGTTGATGTAATGAGTTTGCACGGCGGCGCTCCGTGGATACGCACAGAAGCAACTAGCAGCCTGCGAAAAGAGCAGTCCGCCGACGTGAAGGCAGGGGGGTGAGATGTGGCCGTTTAAGCAGAAGGAAGAAAAGCCTGCGCCGGTAGTTTTCGCACCGTGCGGAATGAGCGCGGAACACAACTATTGGACAAATAAGGGATGGGCCTGTCCGGCCTGCGCCGCTGAAAGCAAGGCGAGGAGAGAGCAGAACGAAAAGGACGCACAGGCAGAGAACATCGCAAGACGTGTTGTGCGCTTACTCAACGAGCAGTCCGCAGGAGAGAAGCCGTGAGCGATATGATATGGGTTGCGGAAGACCCGACATTACCGGGAACGGCATTTGCTGCCCTTGTCCCCGACAACTCGCGCCGCGTATCGGATGCGAAGACGTTAGACAGTTGGGAGAAGCGCGGCGGAATTGTGCGTCTTGTCGATAGAGAAACGTCGGCAAAGATGTTGCGCGCATGGATTCGACCAGTGAACAGAACGCCTGACCTATTCGCATCGGAGGACGCACAATGACCACCCAGGAATCGCTGCTGGCGCTGGCGACGCAGACCTATAAGAATAAGGCCGTGACTAACGACTCGCTTGGCATTCGCGTGTGGAATGGCGGGTCGGACGGAACATTCCCGGTAAAGTTCGACCCCGCCAACAACTCCGAGCAGGCTATGGAGGTGCTGTGCTGGCTTGCGACGCGCAATGAGTTTCGGTCGATTGGCCGCAAAAATGTGAACTTCACGAAGATGGTTATGGCGCGTGTGGATCAAGATGGCCGGCACGCGTTGCGCCCAGGATTGCAGTCAATATCGCACGACAACACCCCCGCCTCCCTCCGCGCAGCAATCGTGCAGGCCGCTTGCAGGGTGGTGCAGTCGTGAATTACATCCTATGGCTACTGTTCGGATGGGCAGCCTACGAACTTACCGCAAGCAAGTTGCCGCTGTGGGCTGTCCCTGCTGCGCTCGCAAGTGGCCCCATCGGGTTCATTCTAGCCATGTGCCTGCGCCGTTCTGTACCAGGCTGGGCTGTTCTGGCATCCTTCGTGCTGATGTGCTGGGGACTGACGCCATGATCGATCACGACGTACTTGCAAAGGAATCGGCGCGCGACGAACTGGCGCGCAAGATGGCCGAATGGGAGTCCAAGCATGGGCCGGTCGTGACGCAGCCGCCTAGCGTGTATCGTGAGTCACCGATGATGCATGTACCGGATGGCGCGACTTTTACGCAGTCCGCTGAAAAGATGCGCGCTGCTAGGACTCGCGGAGGTATTGCGGGGAACCGTAGCAGGAAGGTATGATTCATTTCCGCCGAAACAGTCAGCGATGACGGGCGAACCGATATGCTCCCAGCCGGTTGACGCCGGCACTAAACGCCCCACTTCCTCCCGGTCGATGGGGCGTCTTTTTGTGTATAATTCCCTTGTCCCGAGAACGCCGCAACGGACTGGTTGTTACCGGTCGGGCGCACCAGCAGACCTGAACTGACAGGTATCACCTAGCAGACGTGTTAGGAGTCGGGCATTTTCTTAACGCGTGAGCCGAATAGCGCAGGCAATCGGCTCAATCCGGCATACTATCCAGCAAGTCCGCCTGCCAAGATTCTTCCAGCGAATCGCAGACAAACCGCAGGCACATGATCACGTCAGCCTCTGACAGCGAATAGCCTTCCTCTACCGGCGCAACCTTCGCCTCATCGTCGGCGCACGTCACGACGCAGCCGAAAACGCCTATCACGGTGCCTTGACGGGCGAGCGCGGCCAGACCTTCAAAGTATTCCGCAAGGTCTTCCTGATCGGTGTCTAGTGCGGTGACGTTGCTCATGGCTTGAGCCCTTCCATCATCCGGTTGATGTACCAGCGCGCTTTCTCAAGGTCTTGCTTGCCGCCCTTCTGTTTCCAGCGCCACAGGTACTTGATGGCGTTGCCGGTGCAGACCGCTTCAATTCCTGACAGTTCGCACGTCGCTGACTCGATGGCGTCGATGCACTCGATCCCGCCGGACGTGTAGTGCTTCGGGTGGTTTACTTGGTCGGTCATTTCAGCATCTCCGGTCGGATTGTCACGCGGGAAACCTCACCAAAACGGGCATGGCAGGTAATGACCTTGGCCGAACGGTGCGACATAAACCCGTGACGGCTGGCGTAGGCGTCCTTGGCCGATAGCGTTTCGTGCTGTTCGATGTGCATCAGATTGGACTCCCTGACCTTATCGTGGTGCAGGTGTCCCGTGTGGCAGTAGTGGTACTTGGTCTGACCGTAGTCCTCGCGGAACTTGGCGACCATTACGCTGTCCACGTTGCTGACGTTTCGCTTGTGGCCGTGGTGGTACATCATCAGCACGTCACCGAACCGCACGGCGTAGTAACTGTCGGGGGAGTTATCGACCGTCACCCGCGATTCATCGGAGTAGAACTCTGCCAGCATTTCGCGCATCCAGACACCGGAGGCCGGGTCGTGGTTAGCGTCGGCCATGATGACGTTCAACGTGTCGTGGCGGGTCAGCAGGAGGGCAATGATTCGACGGATCAGCCGGATTGCTGCGCGGACTACCTTGGGGAATCTGGTATCGGCATCCAGGATGTGCTTGCTTGCCGGCGTGACGGCATCCAGACCATCCCAATGGATAAAGTCACCGAGCTGCGCAAACGTCGCGCTGGCGGCCCGTGGAGCGGCCACGATTGCGGCCTCAAACCAGCGGTACAGAAGTTCCTCGGCCTTGGCCAAGTCCCAATCCTCTCCGCATTCCTCGCCCCATGCCAGCATGCCGAGGTGATAGTCGGTGATGATGTAGGCGTTATGCAGGTCAGCGTTGCCGTGTTTGTCGGGTTTTTGCACCTTGGCGGCGCGGGGTATTTCGTCTTTCAGACCTTCGACAACGGCGCGGATTTGCTCGCCGATCGACTCGGCAACGCGGTCAGTCTTGACCCACTGGCCGGCCTGCACGCCGTCGCGGTTGTAGTAGGTGCTGGTTCCCTTGAGGAAATGCGTCGGCGGGGTTGGGTGGGTCATGCCATGCGCGGGGCTGTACCCCCTTTGCGCCGCTTGTAGCCTGATTCTGGCAAGCGTCTTTTCCAGTGTGCGGATGTTGACGCCGAGGGCTTGCGCGCACTTGATATTAGAGCCGACCCTCACCCATTCCTTGACTACCTGCCGCTGCCGATCAGATATACAGAACTCAAGGTATGACGCATCCATAACCGACCCCTTTTTATTGGACTGTCAGTGTAAGTACAGACAAACGGCAGGAAAGTCAACTAAATGCGACAGGCGCAACTCGCCCTTGTTCATCCCGTGATATACCGGCCATGCGGTTATCGCGGTGCCTAGCGAGGCAAACAGCCAAAAGGCTGCCGATTACTGGTCGTTGTGTGCCGTAGCACCGCACCTTTCCCGTAGGTACGTCATCCTGACAGGTTTAGCCGCCTGTCACCTTTGCCGGTTACCGCTATCGTGGGTTTTCACCGGCTAGGCATGATCGGCACCGTGGTATCACGGTCGCGGGTCGGCAAGGGAACCGTTGCCCGCACTGGTAACGCACCACAAACTAGACTTTTCTCCGCCAGAACCCGACCTAATACGGGCATTGCCTAACGCGGGCGGAACGTGCGAGGGATTGCAGCGGGAAGGGTTGGCATGAAAATTGCCGGCAGGACGTTGACAGGATGGGGCAAAACTTGGTAGTTTCTGTCCATCGTATCGAGTGTCTTTGCACCGATACCGCGCCCGGAGGCTCGCAACCTGCCGGGTTTTTTATTTATCCCACGGAACGTCGATACTGTCAAGATGTACAGTGGTTTGCGCATAGGCCATGCGCATGATTTCCCGCAGTTTTTGCGGTATTTCGCAGCGCCCGCAGCACGGGCATTCGTGGTAGGTGATACGGCACTTGCTGCGTTCTTCGGTTACCGCGCCACATTCACAGATCATGGCTGCCTATCCTCGGTCTAGGGACTGCGGACAGTACCAAGCGCGTTACTTGTCAGCAACTAACGAGGCTGGTATCAGAACCGCACAAGCGCCCGATACCTGACCTCGCCGTCGCCAATCGACACGCCAACACGGGCGCGGCCAAGGTCGCGGTCTATCGCAAGCGCGTGACCGTCTATTCCGATTGCCCACTTGAACGGGATCGGCTGAATGAGCGGGGAAATGGGGTAATCGGCGGCGTCAACTACCGAGCCGTTCTTGGCAATCACCGAGGCGCGGATGCCGTCCTTGTACTGGTCTAGGTCGATGCGGAGGTTGACAGGTTCGCAGGGTTGTGTGTTTTTTGTTCCTTGTTCCGGAACCGGGTCTGGCTTGACGGTGACCTCTACGGTGCGGATCGTCTTGCCTCCTTTCGGCTTCGACGGTGCGGGCAACTTGGGCTTGGCGTCAACAACGCGGGCCGCCGTAACGCTGCCGTCCTGCCACGTCACAGACGGGGCGGGCGTTTCAATGACAACCTCGTCAGTCGTGCCCCATATCGCATAGCCCAGCGCAAGGCCGAGCAGACCGCAGGCAAGCGCCAGGATTGCGTCACGATTCATCATCGTCAGGACTCACAACCCCGACGCACCACATGCACGCCAGCACCATCAGTCCCGCGATGAACAGGATCAGCATGGCGAACGCTGTGACGTAGAACCACACGTTATTCAGAAAACTGAAGCGGCGCATGACATGCCACCCGTAGCGACACCGCAGAAGAACACGATGGCGTTATAGACGAGGAAGGCCAGCAGCGCCATCCAGCGGTCAGCGGGTTTCATTTTCATGGAATGCCTGCTTGATGACGCGAGCCACAAGGATGACCCCGAACGCAACCCCGTACCAGTACGGCGGAAGAGCCGACTTTAGCGCGGGAATGAACGGCTCAAGGCCGGCGATTGCAATTGCAGCGCCAAGCAGTCGAACGCTCCATGCCTTGCTGATGTTGTCTGCGAGTTTCATCGGAATCCCTCATGCTCAAGTGAAAAATGGTTTCCATCACCGCCTTTGAAGCGGCCGCCCCACGAACCGCCGATTGACTCCCAGTATAAACCGAGTGGCAGATAGTCGTCAGTGCCGGTCAGGTACTTGCCGTCCTTGAACAGATTGAAGTCAACGGCCAGTCGGATCTTGTGGCAACTGTTCGGCGCACCGTAGCCGCCTTTCTTACCCATCTCGCCGTGTAACCGAGGATCACGGTAGGCGTCCCCGAATGTCAATTCGTAGCCTTGCTGGTAGGCGTGTTCGATCAGCAGCCCGACCATGCGGACGAAGTTGCGTTGCTTGCTGGATAGGCTCATGGCGGGTTCCCCTGATGGCTGATGGCGGCCAGAACAATGCCGGCAGCGGCAGCAATCGCACCGACGACCATTGCCACGCCCCTGCCGAGTTTCGCCATGCCGCCACGTTCGTTTTCAGCAGCGGTCAGGGCGTTGATACTGGCGATAATTTCCTTGTGCTGTGTTTCGGCCTTTTCAGCGCGCTCACGGACCAGTCCGGTCAGGTTGCGAACTTCGGCCGACATCTCCGCGTGATCAGCGCGCATGCCAGCAATCAGGTCGCCGTGCTTCTCAAGGCGCTCCCAGATTGCTTCCTGTTCCGCTGCGCTCATCGTCAGTTCTCCGCAGCAGGATCCGGCAGTGCATCGCCCGGCTGATAGCACAGGTAAAATCCCGGTTCGATGTCGCCCCGGATTTCGATAGCGTCAGCCGGGAACGGTTCAGCAGGCTGGTGGATTCCGTCCTTTTCAACTATGGCAATTTTTTTCATTGCACACCTCAATCAAAAACAACAATATCAACAGTTGCCGACACCATTATCATAGAGTCCCCTGCCGTTGCCTTCGTAACGCTCAATGTCCAGTCTGTCTGGTTTTGAGTCTTAATATCCTTTTGTGCAGTTGAAAACGAAGTGTACGAAGGCGGCATGTTTGCGAGCAGGAACTGCTGTGCGGTCTTGGAGTTCATGTTCATTATTGAAAACTGGTTTCTGGCAATATTATAATTCGCCACGTTCGCGGCTGTAGCCGCCACTGTGGTTGTCTGGTCATATACATCCAATGCAATAGTTTTTGCGTTTGCGTTATTGGTCATTGTGATGGCGTACCAGATCAACACCTGCCCGTTCTCCCCGATGAAATCCGGAGGGATGCTGAAAGACAACATTGCGTTCTTGTTCGTATCAGTAGGGGCCGTGATGTTCACGCTTGTTTGGAGAATACGCTGTGGCCCTGCTGCCGTCCGACGCCAGCCAACACTCGGCACATAGGTAAACGTGTGTGCCCCGCCGGGGGGAATGTACCGGCCGTACATGAAGAAGCCGGCCGTGCCCGTGTTGCGGATGACTTTCTGCTGGGACAACAGATTGGTCGGCGCGTCAATCGTGAGTGCTTTCCACGCGGTTGTCTGCGCGACGTTTGCGATTTCCCAAGCATCACAGGCACCGATGCTACCACCGCTTGCGAAGTCGCCGAGGGAGGTGAGGCGGTTCAGCAACTGATCGCGCATGACCGCGCCGGTAAGCTTCTTCCATACTCCCGATACCGAGAGTCCGAACAAGTCAGCGTCTGCAATGCTGGTCGCCGCCGAGCGGGTTGAAACTGCTACAGGTGCATTTGCCATGATTTACGCTCCGATTAAATAGTCGCCCGAGCCATCGACGAGGTAATCGCCACTGCCATCGGTAAGGTACAGGGATGCGACGAGGTCGCCGTTGAAGTCCGTCGCACCCGTCGTGTAGCCGAGTTGCATGTCGGCACCGACCGGGACAAGGGTAATGCTGGCGGTCTGGCCAGCGGCGGTCGTTCCTGCGTCTACCGCATTCATGCCCATTGTTACTTGAGTGCCGGGCGTGAAGGTTTGTGTGGTCGCGGTTGAACCATCGGATGAACGGTAAGTGACTGTCCCGTCGTTGCCGTTAAATTCCACGCCGATGCGGAAACCTGCGGGCGACGAGACCATTGGTATTGGATTCAGCAGACCATTACCATCCCAAAAGTTTTGACCGAGGTATCGGTAGATAGCCGTCCAGCACGGCAGCAACGGCTGCGGAAATCGGCATATCGACGCCGAGTTCAGTTGCCAGACGGTCCACTTCGCGGGCCGTGTAAACGCCTTCGGCGACATGCCCCAGTTCCTCTAGAATCTGCGGCAGCGACTTGTTTTCGGCCAGCGCCAGTCCGACGCGGCGG
>OFRO01000239.1_pt1 | contig 21023 bp, 20 predicted proteins | sample 1543091 | NCBI WGS metagenome assembly OFRO01 (sample SAMN07774217, study PRJEB24372) | wastewater metagenome | isolation source: Exp Tend NO 10WW | collected 2016-02
GCTTCCACCCGAGCCAAGTACACGTTGATTTCATCGGTAGCCCGTTTAGTTTTTGCCATGTTCCGTTCCTAGTTGCGGTGTTAGATGAACTCGTAGGCTTGATGGGTTAGCTTGTGCCGGACTTGCCGAATGGAATACCTTGACTGCGTAAGTTATTCATGATCTCGCGCATCGTGTCAGGATCAACTGTAGTGTCCTCGTAGAGGCTGCCACGGCCTTCGCATTGATCGCAGTCCGGGTTAGGCACGTCATTGGTGACGCACTCGCAACTGACTGCCGTCAGTTTTGCGCGATCCTCTGGCGGCAATTGGTCATAGACTTGTGGTCCGTAGACTAGTTTCATATCATTCTCTCCTTCGCCCGTAGGCTTCCTTGCGTTAGTGATGGGCGGCTTTGACTTGCTTCTCGATCTCGCGCAGCGTGGCCTTGGCGTCGATCGCCGCGCGCTTCTCGGCCAGCGTGCGAGCCTTCTCGGCCGCCTGCTGCTGGCGCGGCAGCGCTGGCACGCCCGCGTCGTTGAGCATCCGCTCGGCGTGCGCCAGCATGTTGTCGCTCGTCCGACCAGGCAGGCGCGCGTCGTCCGCGTTCTGCGCCATGTAGATCAGGTCGCCGAGCGACTGCTGCCCGAGCAGGTCGCGGACTTGCTGGCGCGTGCGGCTGTCTCCCACCTTCTCGCGCACGACGGCAAGGCGGTCTTGGAACGTCTCCTGCGGCAGTTCGACGGGTACTCGCGTCGGTGCCGTCGACGGGTTGCCCTGGGCGGTCGTTCGGGCCTGCTCGATCGCCGTCTGACTCGACGTCACATCGGGCGTAATGCTTGCATTCGGCGTCGTGGCGGACTGTTCTCCGCTCAACGCCGCGGAGACGACCCCGGCCGGCGTTTCGGCCTGGACCTGCGCTGCCGGCAGCGTGACGGTCGGCATCGAGTTCGACCGGTCGCGCAGCATGTTCTCGTCGTTGTCGCGCATGCGCTCCATGCGAGCCATCGCGCCTTCGGCGTCGAACTTCTCCGGCATCTTCGGCGGGATGTACGTGCGCTCGAATGCCGCGAGCGCTTCGTCCGGGGTCTGCGCGGTGGCGATGTCGTCGAGCGCCTGATTCGAGCGCGCAACCGCTGCTGGATCGCCGTGCTTGCCGCCATGCATCAGGCCAGAGCCGCCGCCGATCGCCGCGCCACCGACAGCACCCAGGCCCGCCGAGTTGATGATGTCCTTGAGCCCGGCTTCGTCGGCGATCGGTTGTCCGGCGCCGTAGTGCTCGATCGCCGTCTGCACGCCTTCGGTCGCCGCCTCGGTCGCGGCGCCACCGACGCCAAGCGCAAGGCCCTGGCCGATCCTGCTGCTCGCGCCGGGCAGCTTGATCTTGCCCATCGCGGCGTCGATGCCGAGCTTGTCGGTCAGGCCCTCGATGCCGCCCGCGACGAGGCCGGAGCCCCAGACGCGCGCGATGTCCATGCCGTTGAGCGTGCGGCCTTCCTTGGCGGCCTGCTCTTCGGCATCCGGATAGATGCTGCCGAGTTCCTGCCCGGTGCCGTAGGCCAGAATCGCCGAGGTCGAGCCGATTTCTTTCGCGATGTTGCGCGTGGCGATCTTGACGGCTTCGTCGGCCGCGATCTTGCCGGCGCCCTTGGCGACGATATCGTTGGCTTCCTTGATGACCGCGCGCTGGATCATCCCCTGCGCGGCCTCTTTCACCGCACCTTTGGCAACCAAGCCCGTGATGGCACCGCCCGCGCCGGTCACAGCGCTGGCCGGTGTACCGCCGCCGAGCGCAGCACCTGCAGCGCCGCCAACCAGCGACGTGAGCAGCGCCTCGCCGCCCTGGCCGATCGCGTAGCCGATGCCGTACTGCGCCCAGTCGAGCAGCGCACCGAGGTCGCCGCCCTTGGCCTTGTCCCAGGCCGTGGTCAGTTCGTCGGTGTCGCGCTGCAGCGGCTGCAGCTTCTCCATCCCGGCCTTGTAGCCGTTCAGGCCCCACTGCTTGACGCCAGTCCAGATGCCGCCCTCGCCGAAGGCCTTCTCACCCGTCGCGCCCGCGAGCCCGACGACACCCTTGGCGATCGGGACGGTCTGCCCGAGCGCGACATCAATGCCGCGCGATACGTCGCCCTGTTCCTTCGGCTTCGGCGCGTTGGGGTCGAACTGATCGAAGAAGTTGGCGCGCGGCGCGCCGCTCGTGTCTTGCGGCGTGTCGAACTGATCGAAGAAGTTGCCCGGCATCACTCGTCCACAAGGTGCGTTGGAGCACCCGCGCGCGGGCGCTGCCGCGGCGGGTTGTCGACGAGGATGCTATCGCTATTCACCAGACGAGGCCCAGTTCTTTCGCCATCTCGGCCGGCGACAGCAGCGGTCCGGTGCCGCCCTGCTGGAACATATTGCCCCGGCGGGTGTATCCCTTCGCTGCGCCTGCTTGCGTCAGCCGCTCCAGGCCCTGCTGGTCGCTTGGCGTCATCGCCTGCTGCATCAACGGCGCGGGCTTGGCGGCCTGCGGGCTCGACCCGAGCACCTTGGCAGACGCCCCGGGCCCGAACTTGGCGTCGTAGTCGGCGGCCTTGTCCGGGTTCTTCTTGAGCGCGTCGATCGCGGCCTGGGGAGGCGGCGCGTAGCGCGCTGCGCTCAGATCCACGCCGGCGCGCTTGGCTGCGCTCTCGATCAGCACGTTGGACTGTCGAATCTGGCGTTGCGCCTCTTCCTTCGCGTCCTGGGTCGCAAGCGGGTCCGACAGCACCTTGTTGGCAGACGCGGTGCCGGCCATCGCGCGCTCGGCGATCTGATAGAACTTGTCGACCTTGCCGCCCTTGCCGTCGAGCGCATCCAGCTGTGCCTGAATGTCGTCGGCGGCCTCCTTGTTGCCGGTGGTCTGCGCTTCGGCGAGTTGCTGGCGCAGGTCGGCCATGTTCTTCGCCTGCCCGAGTTGGAACTGCGCGAGTTGAGCCTGCGCGATCGAGCCCGCCGACTCGATGTGACGCGCGAGAGCGAGCTTGCGCTCCGCGCTGATGTACTCGGGGTTCGTGATGCGCTTGAGCTCGGCCGCGACCTGAGCCTCTGCCGTGGCCTTCGTGACCGCACCAGCCTCTGCCGCCTTGTTGTCGACGCGGGCCTTGTTGAGCGCCGGGTCCGTCTCCTGCGCTCGCAAGCCTTCGAGTTGGACCTTGTTGCGTGCTCCGCCTTCGGCCTCGATGTCGGCGACCTTGTTGCCTCGATCGCGCGCGATGCGCATCGGGTCGTTGTTGAACGCGTCCGACTGCTCGCGGATCGTCTGGGCGGTCTGCACCTGAATCGCGGCCAGCGCTGCGGCTCGCTCCTGCGCAAGCGACTCGTCGATGTACTTGTTGGCGAGGTTCGACGACGCCTCGCCGAGTCCGTAGAGCGCCCTGGACATGAAGCTCATGGCATCTGCTCCTGATCATCGGGTTGCGCCTGTGCCTGCTGCGCGAGCGGCACCTGCGCGCCGCCGCCCTGTTGCGCTTGCTGCTGGCCTTGCGCCGCGATCGTCGGGTCGACACCCTGGGCCGCTGCCGCCTGCGCTGCTGGCCCGTCCGGGGGTGCGCCGCCGTTGGCCTGCTGGTCTGGCGGCAGCGCCTTGTTCGCAGCGTCCATGATCTGCGCCTCGTTCATGCCCATCTTGTGACTGATGAGCACAAAGGTCGTTTGCATGGCCGTCTTGAAGTCGTCCTGCGTGACCTCGCGTCCGGCCTGCACCATCGCATCGGCCGCATCGCCGAGCAGTTCGATGGCTGCCGGCAGCACGGCCTCGGGCGGGATGCCGTTGCCCTTGGTCTTGCTCGCCGTGCGGTCGAGGATCAGCATCAGGCCGGTGACGTTCTCGGCCAGCACCTGGGCGGTCGGGTCCTTGCTCTGCACGGCCTCGCGCAGCTTGTCGCGCATGTTGGGCCCATACATGAGCTTCATGCCGGCTGCGACGATGCGCTGCACCACGTCGACCATGTTCGGCGGGATCGCCTTGCTGATATCGGGCTTCGTGAACGAGCCAGATCCTTCGCCTTCGGCCGCCTCGTCGTCCGGCGTCGTCTCGGTGGACTCGTTGTCGGGACCCTCGGTCGATTCGGTGTCGGGCGCAGTCTCGGTGGACTCTTCGTCCGGAGCCGCGTTCGCTTGATCCATCAGGGACTTGGTAGCCATGCGTCAACCCTTCTTGACCTGCCCGAGTACGACGGGCGAGTTGTAGTTTCGGTACGCCCGATCCATCAGCGACTTCTGGTACTCCAGCGCTTCGCTCGACGGGTTGTAGACGCTCTTGAGGATGTCGCCGCCGAGCGATATCAACTCCTTGTTCTCCTTGACGAACTTGCCGACCTTGCCCGCGGCGTTGGATGCCTTCGAGAACCACGCCTGCAGGTCGCCCGCGTTGTACTGCTGGCCCACGCTGTCGACGGCATAGGACCCAGGCGCATTCGGCGCCGGCTGGATCGCGGTCGTTGGCTGCACGCTTGATCCACCAGTCGCGCCGATCGCGCGCTCCATCAGCGACTGATCGGGTGGTGCGGTCTGCGCGAGGTCGGTCGAGACGCCCGCATTCACCGGGTCGGGCACCTTCGTGGCTTGCTCGGCACCTCGCGCCGCCTGGTCGGCCAGCGACTCCCCATCTGCCCCGCTCGACGTTCGGATCAGGTCGGCCTGCTGCGCTTGTTCGGCGAGGCTGGCGTTGGCGACGCTGCTGGATGCCGGAGCATCAGCGGCGATGTCCATGCCGCTCAGGCCGCTCGAAGCGCCGTCTTCAGCCGCGCCGGCGGCAGCGGTGGTCGCCCCCTCCGCGCCGCCGATCAGACTGGCCGCCCCGCCGACGATCCCCACGATCGCCCCGACGCGCTGCAGGTCCTTGTTGCCGGTCACGGCTCCTGCAACCGCCAGCACGGCACTCGCGACCGTGGCATAGGCCGCGAACGTCGCGGTGCCGGCGACAACCGCTCCGACAGCGCCTGTTGCGAAGGCCGCGATGACTGGAATGACGAACGGCATCTCAGGCCCCCTTTTGATACATGAACGTGTTGAACGACTCGCCGAACCCGATGCGCTGTGCGACCTTGGCGATACGCGGGTCGAAGCCAGCGTTCATGCCCCACGAGACGCGCTTGATCCGGGTGTCGGCCTGCACCCATTGCATGAGGCGGCGCAGGATCGCCCGGCCTGCGCCTGGACGTTCGCTGAAGCAGAAGGCGATCGTCCCCTCGCCACCCTTGAATATCGGCATCTCGGTGACAAGCATCGCCACGCCCGCGACCGGCTCGTCACCGTCGAATGCGGCCAGCTGGAAGTGCTCGTGATGCACCGCGAAGAACGTCGCCATCTGAACGATTTTCTCGAGACTCACTTCATACGGTGCGCACGACACCGCGCGCATCGCGAGGCGGCTGATCGCCTGCACGTCCATCGGTCGGATGCGGCGGTATTCGAGCATCAGGAGCCTCCGGCGTTGCCGGTGCCGTTGCCGTCTGGGTCGTTCGGGTTCACGTACTGGCCGTTGTAGTACCCGCCGTTGTTGGTGCCGCCGCCGCCCGTCGTCGGCGTCGTGACGATGTTGAAGTTCAGCAGGTCGGTGATGTCGGTGTTGTTGTCCGGGTTGTTCTTCTTCCAGAACTCGGCGAACGACTGGAAGGACTCGATGTTGTTGCGGATCAGCGTCTCTTTGGCCGCCTGGTCGAGGTTCGGGTTGTTCTGGATCGTGGCGATCTGCTGCATGGTGTTCGACCACGCTCCGGCGATGTTGGTGCTCGACTGGATGTCGTTCTTGTAGCTCGACTCGATTTCGGCGACCTTGAGCGACGTGTCGGCGTTCAGCTGCGACTGCCATTTCTGCGTGTCGGACTGCAGGGTGGCGAGTTGCTTCTGTTGGACGAGGTTGTCGTAGAACTGCTGCTGCTGGGTCGTGAGCGTGTCGCGGCGCAGCGCGAGGTCGGCCGCGGTCATTCCGAGGGACTGCGCGAACTGCTGCATCTGGTTGTCGATCTGCTGCTGACCCTGCCCGGCCTGCACGTCGAACTGCTTCTGCTGCTGCTGGAGTGTCTTGTCCTGCTGCAGGTTGCTGTTCTCCAGGCCGAGCGCCTGCCCTGCAAGGCTCGTGGCGTTGTTGGCGTTGCTCGTGGCCGCCGCGTTCTTCGCGGATAGGTTGGCGAGGTCGGTCGTGCTCGACAGTTGGGCGTCGGTCTGGGCAATCGGCGTGACCTTGTCGATCACTGCGGCCTGTGAGGCTTGCGCCGCGAGGCTGGAGTTCGTCAGGCCGCGCGCCGCCGCGAGTTGCGTACCGGACGTGCGGGCCTGCTCCATCAGCGGAGAGCCGGAATCGATGATGTTCGCGACACGCGACGCCGTCGACTTCGTTTCATCGAAGTCATTCGTCATCGGCTCGATCTTGTTCTTGGTCGCAATCTCTTGCGCTGCGTCCATCAAAGATGCCATGCCGTACTCCAGTAGTTACGCCGTGCCGACAGACTCTTCGAGCTTTTCTTCCAACTCGGCGATGCGAGCCTGCAAGGCCGCGATCGACTGGTTGAGTTGGTTGATCTGCTCGTGCGCATCGTTCAAGGCGTGTTCGAACGACGTCGCCGTGGCCTGGGCCATCGCCATGCCCGACATCGCCTCGTTGCGCTGCTGCTCGGTCGTGCGCAGGATGTGCGTCAGATGCACGCCGACGCGCTGCTTCTGCTCTTGCTGCTTGGACTGTGCCGCCATCGCGTCCTGCGCCGCTTTCTCGACCATCGCAGCCTTGCGCTCCAGATCGCCGGGCTCGGGTCCGGCCTTGCGGTGCTCGGTCATGCGCGCTGCGTTCGCGATGTTCGTGAGTTTGGTTGCGGGCTTCTTCGTCGTCATTTCAAGGCTCCTGGGGGCTTCCGCCATGCCGTGGCGGCGTCGGGCGCGTCAGCGCAGTTGGCGAATTGTCATGCTGTTGTTGTCGGCGTTGGCCTGCCCGGCTCCATTGATCCGGTTGCAGAACATTTCGACGACATCGGCGGCGTTGAGCGACATGATCGACTCGCCCGAGATTGTGACCAAATCTCCCGATCCTGAGGACGTTCCGGCACCGACGAGCGGTACATAACTGACGTTGTTCTTGCGGATCTGCACGCCCATCGTCGCGGCGCCGCCCGTGGCCTCGTGCGTGATGTTGTATGCGACCAGGTACAGGCCGTTGGTCGGCGCCGTGAACCCCGTCGTGCTCATGTTGTTGCTGACATCGAGGTCTTCGACATCCCACGTCACGCGCGTGTAGGTCGCCGACGTGTAGGCATCAACACCGCCGCGATGCACGACCACGGTTGGCGTCACCGTCGCCGAACCGACATAGCCGGCATCATTGGTGAACTGGCTGACGTTGCCCGAGGTGAGGTATCCGTTGAACGACGGCGCGTTCACGATCGAGCCGAAGTTCGCGCTCGTGACCGTTGCACCTGACCGACCGAACGTCAGCGCAGTCGTTGCCGCGCCGTATGCGTCGTTCACTGCCCGAATGCTGAGGGTGTTCGTGTCGGCGAACATTTCCCATATCTTGGCGTCGGCGCCGCCGCCGGTCAGCCCGAAGTAGATCGACGGCTGACCAGTGCTCAGGCGGCCGATCCGGACGGCTCCAGAGGACGGTATGGCGGTCGGGTACGAGCCGAATCCGCTGATGCCGCCGCCTGACGCATTGCCTGTCGAAAACCCGCCTTTGACGAGCAGGTCGTTCTCCATGACAACGCCACCGGCCGACGTGATCGTCATCCGCAGCGTGCCATTGGTGCCGAACACGACGGCATAGGGGCCGTTCTGCCACACGGCTCCTGCGTAGGTCGACCCGAACACGCCGCCAGCGGAGTTGTCGACCCCGAAGAACACGCCGCTGCCGGCGCCGTTGATGAATTTCAGGTGGCCCTGGTTGGTCGGCGTGGTGGACGTGGCGACGATCTGCGCCGTCGCCGACGCGAGGTCCATCATCTGCGACGGCGTGGTCACGTTCAGTCCGAACTGACCCGTCGCTGACAGGATCGCGCGCTCGGCGCCGCCTGCGCTGAAATGGATGTCGGCGGCCGATGCGATCCCGATGCCGTTGCTGCTGAACTGGTACAGCGAGCCGACCGTGACGCCGGAACGCTGCAGGCGCAGATACTCGTCTCCGCTTGCCGCGCTGCCGTTGTGGCCTACCTGGGCAACGATGCCGCCAACGTAGGGCTCGAAGGTCGCGCCGTTGACGTTGGACCCGCCGAACACTGCCGTGTTGATGCCGACCTGACCAGACGCAGAGACGCGCATGCGCTCGGTCGCGTTCGTGGACAGCGCCAGGGCAGCGTTGAGGTCGTTGACCAGCGTGATCGTGTCGTCGGCCGCGCCGATGTAGCCGACGCGCCCCTTGCGGCCGGTCGGGTCGTTGAACGACAGGTAGTTCGATCCGCTGCCGCGCGCTACGGTCGTCTCCAGGCGTGCCACCTCGGGACCGGAGCCGACTGCGTGGATGCGTGCCGCGGGTGACAGGGTGCCAACACCAAGCGACGTGTTGACCGTCAGCGTCGAGAACGCGCCCGTCGACGGGTTGGTAGAGCCGATCGGGGTGCCGTCGATCGATGTCGCCGCCTCGAAGCCTGTCTCGCCGACGTTGACGCGCACGAGCTTGCCGCCGTTGCCAGTGAGGTCGGGGAACAGGTCGAGCGCCGCCGCGATGAGTACGAACTCGGCGCGGATCGTCGCGCTTGAGCCGGGCGACCTGTTGGCCGGCGCTCCAGTCGGGTTGTAAAGCGGCATGGCTAGCTCCTACTTCTTGTGCGCCTTGCGCGCGAGGTATTGAAGGATCACGCTGTTGATCGTGAACGGCTGGTAGGCGTCGCTGTCGACATCGACCCGGAGCGCGACGTTGACCTCGGTCCCGCGCATCTCGCATTCCGCCGGCGCGAGCGATCGGCCGTCCCAGATGAACTCGTCCCACGTGAAGGTGTCCCAGTACGACGGCGCGAGCGGCAGGTCGACAGGGACAGGGCTGTCTCCCTGCGGTCGATCGATGCCGCCATAGCCCATGTCGTACGTGAAGTTGAAGCGAGCAAACCCGCCGCCCTGCACCTCGAAGCTGGCGCCCGTCCAGCGCTTGAAAATTCTCGAGTTGCCCTGGAACGCGTACGTGGTTGTGAAGTGGGCCTCGATGCTCTCGCCGTCGAAGCTGGTCCCGCAATCGGTCTGGTAGACGAACCCGTCGATCGACCCAAAGTAGGCCGTCTCGACGTTGCCGACCTTCTCTCCCGGGCACGCGCAATTCACGATGTGCTTGAACTGCTGCGGCATGGAGCCGATCACGCGCCCGTTCACCATCGTGATGTAGAGCGCATAGCCGTCGCTGTAGTAGACGCGGTACTGGCTCTTCTCGCGATTGACCACCGACGCTACAGCGGTGTCGCTACGCGTCTGGGTGAATGGGCGCAGGCGCAGCGTCATCGACGAGGGCTCGAAGTTGCCGAACTGCTGCGCAGCAGAGACGGACATCGCTCCCATGTCGGAGAAGACGATCGACTGGCCGCCCAGGCGCTGCGCGGTGTACTTCTTGGCCCCCGCAGACTCTTCGAACGGCACCAGCTGGAAGTCCGCGGCGCTCTTGCCGTACAGCACCGAGGTCGCGTTCTCGGTCAGCACCGCCATCGCGCCTGCCGACTGGTCGCCGGACTGCCGGAGCATCGACGTGATGATCCCGGGCATGCGCCACGCGAGCGAGCCGGCCAGGGCGGTCCAGTTGAACGGGGTCGTGATGCCCGAGTTCTGCGCGTTGGTCCCGAACGAGAAGAACAGATGGTCGCGATGCACCGTGACGTTGTTGGGCACGTCTGGCACGTTGCCGGTGACGATGGGTGCGTAGGTGTCGCCGTCGAACTCGAAGCCGCGGCCCACGTTGTCGCACCCATAGAGCTTGGGCGTGCCCGAGAAGTTGCCGATATCGGTCTGCACGCGTCCGCCAGGAGGGATCGTGATGGCCGTCTCGACTCCGGCCAGCGTGGCGCCACCTGCAGGTGTCCCCGTGGCCGCACCAGCCGCGAAGTGACCCGTACCGCCGGTTGGCGTGGCGATGATGAGGCGCCCGGCCGCCGTGGTGCCCCAGGAGCCCGATTGCAGGCAGACCTGTTTGATCACAGCGGAAACCGCGCCCTGCACGACCGTGCCACCGACGACGAATGCGGCGGTGCCGGACGAGAAGGAGAGCTCGAACAGCATCGGCACGAGCGCCCAGCCCGTGTTCGTCGACTTGTAGATCGCCATCGCGGTGCCGCCGACGTTGTTGCGCCACGCGTAGGTGACGCCATTCAGCCGCGCAACCCCGCGCACAGGTCCGGATCCAGGCACCGCGGCAATGAGCGCTCGATACACGTTGGCCGCGAGCGCGGTCATGCGCGCGTCGTAATCCGCCCCGGCACCAGCGCCGCCAATCTCGACGATGATGCCCTGCACCACCGCGGCAACGGTCACGTTCTCACCGTTCAGGAACCCGCCGGTCAGCTGGGTGTATGCGTAGACATCGCCCTCGATGTCGATGACCTTGCCGGTCGCGCCAGACACGGCCCCGGTGATCGTGGCGCCGACTGCGATCGCGCCGACCGAAGCGAGGCGGATCGTCCCGTAGCTGGCGAGGCTCGGGCGACCAGGCCGACCGTCATAGCGCTCGTACCCACCGCACCGCGAATACCCGCCATTGATGCTGTGCTCGAAGTTGATCGCGTCGCGCACATAGCCCGGCTTGAGCTTGAGCGGAGGCGTCAGGAGGTCATAGCCTCCCTCCAGCACGATGTACTCATACGCCGTGCTCGATGCGGGCATCGCGATCTGGCGAGTCACGGCGCTCGCTCCTTACTGGAAGTAGCCGCCCAGCACCTTGACCTGATTGGCTGCGACAGCGGTCGTGTCGGAGTCTGCAACGAGGTTGGTGATCGCCAGACCGAGGCCGAGCATGAAGGGCGGGCCCAAGTCGCCGATCGCCAGCGACAGGACCGAACTCGCGGGCACCGGGATCGTCAGCGCAGGGACGTCTGTGCCTGCGACCGGCGCGGTCGCCTTGTCGTAGAGCTTCACGAACGCCGCAGCGCCGCCGGCGTTGCTGATCACAAGGCTCGCGAGCGCCGCCTTGCCGGCGGCGATGAGCGTGTTGTTGACGCTGTTGGCCGAGTTGACCTTGATCTGGCTCTGACGGTGGATGTCGTACATTGGCGCCCCTCAGCAGTCGAGCAGCATGTTGCCGCTCAGGTTGAGCCGGTACTCCGGCAGGCAGCGCTGACGCAGCGCCTCGGTCATGGTCTTGATTTCGTCGACGGCCACCTTGCGCTGGTTGCCGGCCTCGTCGTAGCCCGCGTACTTCTTGAGCGCGACCCACACGATCAGCATGTGCAGATCCGTGGGCAGCGGGGGGATATCGCCGTCGACCGACATCAGCGTCGGGTTCTTCCAGCGCTGCACGTTGATCGAGGTCGCGTTCGTCACCTTCGAGTTCAGGATGAAGGCATTGTCAGGCCGCACGCTCCAGACCGTGGCGCCGTCGTCGGCAATCAGCGTCCGGTAGTTGGCGTTGAACTCGTCCCAGACCATGTATTCGAGCCACCGCTCGGGCTGGCCTGGGAGTTGGATGTAGCTCTGGTCCTTGTCCCACCGAGACACGGGGATCGTCGTCGCGACGAGGTTGGCGCCAGCGGGCACCACCACGTCGGTCTGCTCCCAGAGGAAGTTCCAGAGCTTGGTCCCAAGGATCTCGCGCAGGCCGTCGTTCACCCAGTCGACGAGACGCTTGTTCTCGCCCGTCTGGCCGGCGACAGTGGCCGGGTTGATCCCGTTCACTGCCGCCTCTTGCGCGAGGCGCTGCGCGAGTTCCTTGAAGTTCATCTCAGGTGCTCTGCTTCGTGACGCGGAGCAGCCAGCGGCGCGCGAGTTTCTTGTCCTTATGGCTGTCGTGGATGATCGAGAAGCCGTAGGACTGCGCCTGCTTGGAGCGCACCGGGCGCTCGTTGTCGGCCTCTTCGGTGGCGTTGATCTTCGGCGTGCGGAAGGTGCGCTCTTGGCTCTGCGCCAACCGCTCGACGAACTTGCGCGGCAGCCGGATCGGCACGCCGCGCGGCAGCCAGCGGGTGTCGCCGTTGACGCCGACGAACACGACCGGCGAAGCGCGATCGTCGTTCGTCTCGTTGATCATCACGACCACGGGTTCCTGCATGAAGGCCTCGTAAGCCATCGAGCGGCCGGGGTTGTCGATGCCGGTCACTTCGTCGGGGATCGTGTCGTACTCGAACTCTCGCTCGGTGATCACTTCGAGGTGGCGCAGGCGCTCCGGCGACGACATGCCGGTGTGCATCATGTCGATGATGCGCTCGGTGCCCGTGCCGTCGAAGAAGTCGGCCGAGGTGTGCTCGATGCGATGGGTTTCTCGAGACTGGACTTGCGGGGATGCTGCGGACATTGGGTTCTCCTTGAAGAGCCGCCCCCGAAGGGGCGGCGAGGTCCGGTGGATCAGTACGGGATCGGCGAACCGAGGTCGGTCGCGAAATCGTAGTACGTGGTCGTCTGGTTGGCCGCGTTGAGCGCGGTGGTCCCAGGCGTGAACGCACCCGACGCGTTGGTCACGACCTTGTACGCGCCGATCAGCGCGTAGCCGGGCCGCTCGGGCGGCGTCTCGAAGCAGCCGGGCTTGTACCCGTTGCCCGTCGCCGACACCGGAGCGTCCAGCGCGCCCGCGCGAACTGCCGGGTCCACCACCACCGAGCCGTCCGAGGCCTTGATGTAGATGAAATGGCAGGTCGCCTTGCTCGCGCCGATCGCTGCGGCGGCGAGGTTGGCCAGGACGGAGAAGGTCGCCAGGGCGGGGGCGATGTTGTCCGTCGCCGCCTTGGTCTTCATCGCACCGTCCACCGTGTACGACAGCAGGTTCGAGGTCTTGAACTGACCACCCGCCGGCGTGCCCGCGACTGCGAAGCCAGCGGCCCCCAGTGCGTAGTTGTCGCGCTTCGTCATCATGACGAGGCTCCTTTCTCAGGACGGGGCCGGCTTGCGGCCCCTTGGTTGAAACACCGATCAGGCAGGATTACAGCGACGAGCACGCCACCTCGACCACGGCCATGTACTGCTCGTTCAGGCGCACGGCGGCCATGTAGGTGCTGGCACCCACGTAGCCGCGCTGCCCGAGCGGGTCGTCCTTGGTCTTGGTCTTGGCGCTGATCATCGTCACGTCCCAGCCTTCCATGCCGCGCAGCATCACGTCGCCGAAGCACTCTTCCGAGAGCACCAGCATCGGATACACGTCGCACAGTTCGGAACCCGCCGAGTTCGGGACGTTGTTGGCCAGCCGCGTGCTCGCCGTGGCCGTCGCGCCTGCGAGCAGGTACGGCGCCAGTTCCGGCGAGGTCACGAATCGGAACTGCTCCCACGAGCCCAGTTCGTTCTCGTGCATCGGCTTGCGCGAGCCGTACTCCGAAATGTGGATGAAGTTCGGCAGCTGCGAGCGGATGTCGGCTTCGAGGTCGGTCGAGCACACGACGATGAACGCCGCCTCGATCGGCTGCGTGCCGACGTCGGCCGAGCCCGACAGAATCCGGGTGATCTTCATCGCCCGGTTGATCGACAGGCCGCGCGCGACGTTGCGCAGCAGGTTCGCCGACACGAGGCCGTTGACCAGGCTGCGCGAGGCGACGTTGCCGGCTCGGTAGACGTTCGTTCCGGCCTTGAGCACGCCGTAACGGATCATCTCCATCAGCAGGCCCATGCGCTCGCCGGCCAGCCGCTTCATCTCGGTCGGGATGTCGTCCTCGTACATGTCGACGACACGATTCGAGAACCGGTAGAGCACCCCGTACTCGACCAGCGACACCGTGATGTCCTGCGCCAGGATCTGGTCGCTGTTCGGCGTCTCGCCTTCGGCCAGTTGGTGCGTGGTCGGGTCGACCGCCCAGACGTTCGGATTGCTCGTCGACGCGCCCTTCGGCAGCCAGCGGCGGAAGATCACCGTATCGCTGGAGTTCTGCGGGATGCGCTTCTTGACGGACGCACCGACGCGGCCGATGACCTCCTGCGGGATTGCGTGCCGCAGAATTTCACCCTTCCAGCGGCCGATCCGCTGCGATTGGGTCGTGTAGTTGTTGCCAGACATCGCTGGCTCCTTTCAGAGGGGTGTGACGCTACCCGGAGAATCCCTCCAAGAACGCGTCGTGGTCCGACTGTTGAGCGCTCGATCCACCACCCGGACGACCCCTCGGGGCGACCGAGCGCTCAAGGCGCCGCGAGCGAGTCCGTTCAGACTGCTCGGCAAGGCGCCGCTGGTTTTCCTTGAAGCGGGTGATTTCCGCACCCACCTCGCCAGCGTCGTTGCTCCCATTGATCCTCGCCGAGTGTTCAGCCCCCTGAGCGGAGACGAACAGCCGGAAATCCGCCGACTTCATGACCTCGCGCCAGTCCTTGTGGGATGCTTCGAGCAGCGCCGCCGGGTCTTGCCCGCGCGCGCCCTGTTGCCCACTGTTGGCGTTGCCCGCGTCGTCGCCGCCGTTGCCGGGAACCTCTCGGGTTGCCGGCCGTGCTCGCGATTCGCGTTCGGCCAGTGCATCCTGCACCGCTGATTCGATCGCATCCGCCACCTCGGGGAGTTCGCCTCGGACCTTCTCGACCTTGGCGTTCTTCTTCGGGGGTGTGGCCTCGCCTGGGTCGCGTCCGCGGCGCAGTTCCTCGTTCTCCCGGCGAAGGGTTTCGAGTTGCTGTTGCGTCGGAGCCAGTCGGCCATGCAGTGCGCTGTAGCGATGCTGGAGCGTGTCGTAATCCGCGAGCTTTTCGCGGATCTTCGGATCGAGTCCCGCATAGGGATCATCGACGATGGTGTTGTCCTTGCCCTTGTCGTCACCGGCAGGCTTGCCCCGGCTACCTTCGCCCTTGTCGGCATCCGCGGCCTGTCCCTTCGCATCGGGAGAGGGCGTGCTGCCGCCGTTGGGGTCGTCGTTGGTGCGGCTCAAACCAGCGTCGAGCGAGTCGGAGCCAAACGCAAGCTGGAAGGCTTCATTGGCGGCTGCTGCACCGGCAATGCGCTCTTCCTCGCTCGCAGGCTGCGGCAAGTCGGCGTCGTTGATCGATAGGTCTTCGGACGGGTCCATTTTCATACCTCGCTTGGTGGTTGATCCCCGCGGCTCAGGTACGAGGCGCGGGCCTCTTGCGACATTTCCATCGCCAGAATCGAGCGAAGCAGTCGGCATTGTCCGCGAATGGATGCCGTCTGCTCCGAGCTATTTGCATCGTTCTCGAGCCGCTTGCGCTGGCGCTCCAGCAGCGCGGCCAGTTGGGGCTTGAGGTGGCGCCAGACCGCGTTGTTCGACACGGCGCCAGGGAACGGGGTCAGGTTGTGCGAGGGTTCGCGGTACTCGGTGCGGTCGTCGGCCATGTCAGATGCCCAGGTGAGATTGGTTTGCCGGGTCGAGCTTGAGGTTCATCTCGTCCGACTTCATGCGGTTGCCCATCGCGTCGGTTGCCAGCTTGACCTTGAGCGCCACCATCGCCTTGCGGTCCTCGCCCTGCAGCCGATCATCGGCAATGAGCTTGTCGATCTGCTTGAGCGCGCGCTCGTGCATCTGCTGGCGCTCGTCCTGCTGCTCCTGGAACTGCCGCTCCTGCTGGCCTTCCGCCTGCTGCGCCTGGAGTTGCATGCCGACCGTCTCCTTGCGGATGCGCGCCGCCGCGACCTGGGGCGCCTCGGGCTGGCCCTTCTGAGCCTGCTCCTGCTCCCACTGCGCCTGCTCGTCCTTCGTGCGCTGGATGCGCGTCAGGTCGAACCCGTTGCTGCGCGCCATCTCCTCGACGAGCTTGGACTTGTTGATGCGCAGCGCCGGATCGTCGGCCTGCGGGTACAGCTGCATCAGGAAGATGCGGCCTTCCTCGCGCTGGAGCATGGCGGTCGAGCCGAGCCCCACGACGTCCATGTCCCCGCCCTTGATTGACTCGGGCCCGTGCTCCTGCCCGTAGTCGTGCCAACGCTTGATGTGCGGCACCATGAGCTTGTCGTCCCACCCCTTGGCGATGACTCGCAGCGGGCTCATGGCGTTGTCGAAGAACAGCTTGCGCCCGCCGAGCGTCTCGGGCGCGTCTCCAGGCTGCTGGTCGCCCTGCATCAACATCGGCATGTTGGTGAGCCGATCGGACAGGTCCAGCGCGTACTGGATGATCGCCGACAGGTCGGCCTGCACGCTGGGAATCTCGAAGACGTTGAACGCCTTGCGCACGTCGTCGATGCCCGTCTCTTCGGGGTTGAAGTCCCACCCCTTGGGCGAGGTCACCTCGTACTTGCCATCCCACGGCGTCACGGCGCCCTTGGTGATGACGATCTGCACGCCGGCCGCCAGACCAGCGTTCTGCAGCAGGCGCCGCGTAGCCACGTTGAGCATGCGCTGCGCCACGCCCATCTGCCGCGGAATGCCACGGCCCCACGGCTGGCCCTTGACGGGCTCCCACGGGAAGAAGTCGAACGGGAACTTGCCGGTGGCCAACGGATTGACCTCGCAGCGCACCGGCCGACCGTGGATCATCGTCACGATCACGGGCACGCTCTGCAGGTAGAGCAGATCCTCGTCGCTCAGGACGCCCTTGAGCGGGTCGTCGTCGATGTCCATCGTCTCGGCATAGCCGCCGTCCTCGCCCGTCGCCGGCGTGTCGGCTGCTGCTGCCTCTGCGTTCTCGTCGTCGGTGCCCTCTTCCTTCGGGTACGGGTTCTCGCCGATCTTGAGAGCCCGCAGGTCCTCGGGCGTCATCTCGGCATAGACGTAGAACACCTCGAACAGCTTGCTGTCGTACGTGGTGTCGCCGATCTTGACGCGCTCGGTGCTCATGCGCCGCTTGGTGTAGGGCATCGGCCCCTCTTTCAAGCAGTCGACGATGCACTTCGGGTCGTAGCCCGGCAGACGCGCCAGCCCCTTGAGCGCCTTGCCCGTCAGGTAGTCGCGGAACACGAAGTACGCGCCGTCGTGAATGCTGTCGCCGCACGCCGGATCGGGATAGCAGTCCTGCGCGCGCACGCACACGCTGGTTGGCATGATTTCCTCGATCCGCACGAGGCGCACCACCTGCGCAGCGGCTCGGGCGACAGGCGTGGGCTGGATCGCTCCAGGCTGCCCGCCAGACTGCTCGCCGGACTGGAAAGGAGTGGTAAATTTTACCACCCCCGGAGTGGGCGCTTCGCCTGCAGGCCGCGCCGTTGAGCCAAACAGCGGAACGACGTTGCTCGGCATTCCGGCCGCCGCGGGGCCTCGATGCCACCGCTGCTTGAGCCTTGATACCGGGATCGGCCCGCGGATCACGCCGGTGCCGATGCGAGCGCTGTCGCGCAGCACTTGGCGCATGTGCCCGTAGACGTCGCCCTCGGTGAACTTGTCCTGAACCCACAGGCTCTCGGCCTCGGCGAACTCGCGGCACTTGTCCATGTGCATGGCTGCGACGAGTTGCGCCGGGGCGATCGTGCCGTCGCCGAGCGTGACCGTGGCGTCGGGGTCGCCGTTCTCGGCCATGTCTTCGAGTTCGGGGATGGGCGTCGGCTTGATTTCGAACGGAGGGCTGTTGTCGTTGGGCAGCAGCATCTCGGTGACGCGCGCAACAGCCGTGTCGGTCTTGGGCTTCGTGATGGGCACGAACACGCTGGCCTGCTTGTCGCTGCGCGGCACCTGCCCGCGGGTCTTGACATTGGCGTTGACGATGCTGCGCCCGTCGATGCCGTTGTACTGGTCGTCGTCCTCTGCCCAGATTTCCTCGATGCCCGAGGTTTCTCGAGCCGTGATGGCTTCGCGGATGTAGTTGTCGATCGTCGCGGTGATGACCGCGTAGCGATGCTCCATCGCCTGCTGCTCTGGCGTGCGCTTGTCGTTCGCGTCCTGCAGCGCTTGCGCGTCGGCCTCGCGCTGATCGGCTTTACCAGGCGCGATCGTCTCGCCCCTGCTCTTCTTCGTGGTCCGGTCGGCATAGCCGGGCTTGATACGTGGCACGGGCTTGGCTGTCGCCATGTTCACATCCCCATTTCTTCATCAACCGGATAGGTCGCTGCGCCGGGATTATGCGTGGACCGAGCGTCGGCCCCGGCGTAATTCGTCAGCTTCTCGACCACGATGGACAGGTAGCGGAAGGCGTCGGCGCCGTGGCTGGCCGCGTCGTGGACGGGCTGCTGGAACTCTTCGCTCTTTGTGTTCATGTTGCGCTTGTAGCGGCGCAGCGCGGACACCAGCGGCTCGCTGTGACGCTTGTCGAAGTAGCAGCGCTCCAGGCACAGCCGGGCGCGCTTGATGCCCGTCTCGACCGGCACGTTGGGCACGATGCGGACCTTGGTCCACCCCAACTCCAGCATGATCTGCTTGGTACTCTTGCCGGTCTTGAAGTCGCCATGCGTGCCGTCGTGCGGCAGCCAGACCGTGCCCCAGTTGTAGGGCAGCTTCTTGAGTTGGGCGCTGATCGCGTTCAGCGTCTCGTGGTCGAACTCGAAGGCGCCGATGATCCGGACCTCGGACAGCGAGCGCTGCGCGAGGATGACGAACATTTTGTCGTTCCACCCGAGGTCGAAGATCGGGTGAACAGCCAGCCGGTAGTCGTAGGGCACGACCGTGACGCGGCCCTGGGTGATCGCCTCGCTGATTTCGTCAGCGTAGATCGCGCCTTCGACGGCGTTGCGGCACTTGCCTTCCCATATGTTGTTGTACTCGTCCGGGCGCATCGTGCGCTTGGCGTGCACGCGCTCGCGCTCCAGCACGTCGGGGAACCACGGGTTATCCCGCCAGTTCATCTCGATCAGCACCGAGTTCGGCAGTTCGTCCTCGATGAACAGCCGGTACGTCGGGTCTGTCTCCAACTCCGGGTTCATCGACACCCAGATTTCGGAGTGCTTGCCCTTGCGGATCGTGGGCATCAGCAGCCGCCATGACGACATGCGCACGCTCGCGGCCTCTTCGACCCAGGCGATGTCGATGCCTTCGTACGACTTGATCGAGGCCGCTGTCTGCACCGACAGGCCGGCGAACATGATCAGCGTGCCGTTGGCGCCGATGATCGTCTCGGCCTGGACCGTGTAGAAGTCCTGCAGGCCCATCGCCTCGATCTGGTCCTTGAGCAGTTGGTGGACCGACTCCTTGATGTTCTTCTGAATCTCGCGGAAACAGCAGATCCGCAGCGGGCGGTTGGCGCCCTGGGTGAGCAGCGCGCGCGCGATGCCCCATGACTTCGCACCGCCACGACCGCCATAGACGATCTTGTAGCGGTACGGCATGAACAGCGGCTGCAGCTTGACCGGGAAGTCGGCGTTATCCACCCCCTCCAGTTCGCTCGCCTCGCGCTGGTGCTCCAGATCGCTCGCCCAGGCCGTGTACTCGGCATAGGCGGCCTCGACGTCCTGCGCCGTGAGCGTGCGCTCGAAGCGCCGATTGGGCTGCTGGGGCGCGACGCGCGGGCTGACTGAGGCTGCCATCAGTCGTCGCCCTTGCCAGCCGCTGCGGACGCGTCGCCGAGCTTCTTCAGCGGCTCCAGCGCATCGGGCGCAGGGTCTTGCTTCACCACGGCGTCGACGAAGCGGATGCCGATCGAGCGCGAGCGCCCGTTGGGGTCAGTCTCGGGCTCTTCCAGCCGGTACGCGTCTCGCTCCATGCCGATCACCTTGTACTGAGCTTCCACGAGGTCCTTGAACGCCTTCACGTTGCCCGGGAAGGCGATGATTTCGTGATAGAGCTCGTTCAGCTTGTCGATCCCCTTGTCGTCGGGTGCTTCCATCAGCTGCCCGAGGTTGCGCAGCGCGTCGCGCTGGGTGACCATCAGGCTGACATCCTCGAACAGCCGATCCATCAGGTCGCGCGATGCCCGCAGGCTGACCCGATGCTCCATCCGCGTCCGGGCGATCGCATGCGCCAGGGTTTCGATCAGCACGGCCTCGGTGGTCGAGACGATCGGGGTCTGCTCGACACGCACGACAGCATGGAATCCCGGCTGCTCGTTGGTGCTGACCCCATCGTTTGCGCCGGTTTTGGGCGTTTTGGGGGCTTGTTTGCGTTCCCGTAGGGCGTCTGGCAGGGGTGTGGACTCGTCGAGCGCCAGCGCCTCGCGGATCACCGTGGATCGCTTGTCTCGGGTCCATCCCTTCTCTTTGGCCTTGTTGCACAGGGTGGACTTGTGGCAGCCGAAGCGGCGGGCGAGGTCGACATCGCGCATGACGCCAGTACGGTAGATCGCCTCGACGGCTTCCCAGTCGGTTGGTGCCTTGACCTTGACTGTGATGAACTTGCCGCCTGGAGTGGGCACGTCGAACGGGATGCCGTCGTCGTCGGGCTTGCCGGCGAGGCGATCGGCGTCGATCTGTGCAGCCCGCGCTTCGATGGTTTCTCGAGAAAGCGTGGGCTTGGGCGGCTGCGCCTGGTCGGGGGTCTGCTTGGGCTGTAGCAGGCTGGCTCCGAAGCGGCGAGCGGGTGGCGCTGGATTGCCGGGGTGGTAAAGATTTCCACTATTTACCGGTTCAGCGGGTTCTGTCGGGAGCGGATCCTTTGGTCTGACCTTGGCCGACAGGAGGGCGGCGGCGGGCTTGGGGAAGAGCAGTTTGGTAGCGCGGGGGTCGTTGGCCGTCTTGGTCATGGCGGCGGTCCTGGGGCTTGGTTGCGGGGGTTTGGAGCCCGCATTGTGCGCCGGAGAGGGCCAGAACGACAAACGCCACCGGGTAGGTGGCGCTGCCGGAGCCGTTGTTCTGGTGGGAGGCGCCGTACGAAGCCTGCGCCTAACTTCATCCACCGTGCGGAGCATCGGCCGCACGATCACCCCTGCAGTTGTTCAACGTGGGCCGACCCGCATGTCGAGCCATCGCACCGCCTCAGCGGTGAGGATTCGCCTCACTGACCGGCCACCTGCCGCTGACCGGCCCCAAGCGTCTGCTTCGTCCTGGGGCTTGGCAGGTGCCCGTCCGATGCCAGTGTTGCGCCGTGGCGCGACCCTTGTTCTCGTTCGGTCCTGCGGTCGATGAGGCTCTGGCCGCTTGCCTTGGTGGCTCTCGTTGCGCCCGCTCCGCCTAGGCGCCCCGGTCTGCCGTTTGTTGCAGTGTAGTCA
>OFRO01000240.1_pt1 | contig 20972 bp, 34 predicted proteins | sample 1543091 | NCBI WGS metagenome assembly OFRO01 (sample SAMN07774217, study PRJEB24372) | wastewater metagenome | isolation source: Exp Tend NO 10WW | collected 2016-02
AAACAGGATGGATGCTTTAAAGAAAGAGGTTAAAATCATAGAGTCAATGAAGGGTACCAAAATTGATAAAAAAAAGGAAAGAGAATTAGAGAGGCAACAAAATGATATAGTCAATTGGGTAAAAAAAATGCCAAGTTCTATAAGCGAAATTGTAAAAACAATACCTAAACATTAATGGATAACCAGTTCGATAGTTGCTTTAAAATAAAATTCAACATACTCGACTATGCTGATGTTTATCCACCGCCACCCTCAGACATTACGGAGTACTTAAATTGGGATAAGCCCGAAAACGAATGCGTATGGAAACGCCACGTACCAGATGCAATAACTCCAAGGTATAAGCAGCAAGAAGCCATAAGGGTATTAAGAAATGGGGTATGGGTATTTATAAAAAAAATGCCGATCTGGATACCGCCAAATTACTATTTCTTCCTTCAATATTTTACAACCGGGGGTAAGCCACCGCAATTCAGATTAAAGAGGCTGAAGCAAATCTATTTTAAATTAAGGGTTAGGAATAATTCGAGGGCACTTGGTACCTATACGATAAAAAACAGGCAAGACGGGGAAACCACATTTGCCATGAGTGATTGCCTTTGGGAATGTGCAGACGGTAATATGGATTACGGTGCAATAGGTATTCAAAGTAAAACAAGAAAAACAGTTACGGAATCTTGCTGGAGAGCTTTGACAATGGGATGGAATAGTCTTGATGAATGGGTAAGAAAAAGCTTTTACCCCGATATTGTCAGTTCAGATATGATCGCTGAAAAATTAAAATTCCAGCGGCCCAAATCTTTACATGATGGCGGCAGGGATATATTACTTACTTATGGAGCATCAACACATAATGCTTTTGATAGTTTAAATAATATGCGTAAATGCGTATTGGACGAAGTAAATAAATGGGAGGAATGTTCTTTCTATGCCACGTTCCTTAACTATGAAAAATTCATTGCTCCAGGTACCGAAAGGAAAGGGATATTTGATATTTTTTCAAGTCCTGCGGATTCAGCAGGCCGTCACAATGATGAAGCATATTCTTTTTGGAAAAATAGTAACCCCGATGATTTAACCGATTTTGGATCTACAAAAACAAGGGTGTTTAGATATTACTCAAATCCGCTGGAAGGCATAGAAGGCTGTTATGATGAATATGGTGATGCCGATGGAGATGTGATCTACAAAATCATAATGCAAAAACGTGCAGATACCGACCCCGAATTTTTAATGGGAGAGATAAGAGGTTATCCGCTTAATGAAGCCGAAATGTTTGGCAGCACTGATCAGCAGGCAATATGGAGCAATACCGAAGGGTTAAAAACGAGGGCTATTTATTTGATAGGTACCAGATTTAAAAATGCTGTTACAAAAGAACCTATTAATGTATATGGCAACCTGGAAAGAATTGATGGCTATATTGATGGAGACGTAGAATTTAGAATGGCCGATGTACAAAGGTTTGATTTAAAGGATGCGAGATTTTGTATAAGCTATCTTCCACAAAATAAAGAGCCACTAAAGGATATTTTTAATCCACCAAATTATGTAGAAAATTGTTTAGGTATTGACCCCATACAAAAGAGACATCCAACCGGGAAGAAGTTTTCAAATGCCGCTATGGTAAATTGGAAATTCAGAGATATTTTAGATACCAAAATAATGAAGTGCCCAACACTTATTTATTGTTGCAGGCCGTCTCATGCGGAAGTATTTTATGAAGATGCAATAAAAGCAGCAATTTTTAACAGATCAATGGTGCAGGTTGAAAACATAAATGATAAAATCATTGATTGGTTTGAAGACAGAGGCTATATGAATTGGCTGCTATCAAAAATAGGCCAGCCAAAAAATTCATTTCAAAAAGGGGACTCACCTACCGGTGGCGGCAGAAATGCGTTTCTTGAAGAAATGCTTGGACTCATGGATGCGGTATTAAATACGCCACTTAATCCAGAAGACCCTTATTTGTTGGAATTAAATTGGTTTCTTGACTTGATAAATGATTTATTGAAATTTAATCCAAGGGATACACACGAAAATGATTTAAGTATGGCACTTGGTCAATCATTAATCGGGGCCGTAAAAATTACGTATAAAAAAATAAGAGAAAGAAATCCAATAACAGGCGGGGTATTAAATTATCTTTTAAATTAAAAATATGGCTACGTTAAAAGTATTATTACCAGACACCGAAACCGAGTTATTCCGAAATTGGGATGACACCGGTAACGAAGTCAGTGCAGTAAGTATGCTGTTTTGCAATACTTCTGCGAGTACGGTTAAGGTATGGGTAAGCTTTGTTGAATTAAGTGGGTTGTTTATTAATGGTGCGATATTCAGTGGATTTGATATAGCTGCCCATAGTTCAGAGTATAAAGAGATACCAAGGCGTTTATTGGCCGTTGATGAAAGCATAAGAGGGTATGCCGAAACCGCTGATGTAGTTTCTTTGTCTATTGACTTAATTGGGGTAGATCAGGATTTGGTTCAGGTTGATGTATAAATGATTAAATAACATTAAATTTGTGACATGAAAAATTTACTTTTATTATTTTTATGCCTGATGTCATTATCAGCTATTGGGCAGTTCCCGGTTACACAAAGTAGTGGTAGTGCAAGCACTTTGGTTTATAGCAAGGGCGCTTATGGAAGTGACAGCGGTTTTGTGTTCAGGGTTAAATATGTGGATACGTCTGCAGCAAATATTGGCTGGATTGATAACATACCAGGAATAGTCATCAGAGTAGGGGATAGTTTATTTCTTAGAAATAATACAGCTACTAAATGGATGCTTGTTAATGAGGGAGGTTCGGGCGGTGCATCTTCACGGTGGTCAATCCTCGGTAACTCCGGTACAACAGCCGGAACAAACTTTATTGGTACTACGGATAATCAGGCTTTATACCTAAAGACAAATAGTAATAATGCTGCAAGATTTTATACAACCGGAGCAATAGATTTTTGGAGTGGAACAACACCGGCTGCACCTTTTAACGCATCCCCTTTTAAATACTTTTACGACCAAAACGAAAGGTCAGATATTCATATAATTAATAGCAATAGCGGAGCAACCGCAAGGGCAGGATTTTCAGCATCAAGTAATACTAATAATTATATTCTTTATTCAGTAACAAGTTCAACCTTTTCCGTACCCGACTTAACCGACCCTACTTGTTGGGCAAATAAGGCAATATTTCAAACGTCAGGACTTGGAAAGGGGGTTGTGTTTACTTCAAATGAAGGTAGTATAATAATGAATACTTTGCCAGCAGATAGCACAGATTTGAATATAGATTATGATTATCCTCATATGGTTCTTGCTGGGTCAAATAGGCACAACGGAGATAGGACAAGCGCAATAGGAACTGTAGGTTTTGGTTTACATAATCCAAGAGCGGTAATAGATATAGCTGCCGGAACATTAGGTGATGGCGGCGGCTCTTTAAGTAGTGTTGATTATAAACAAATATTCAGAGGGTATGGTAAAATACCCTACACCGTATCAAGCAATTTTTCTGCTTTCACGATAGAAGTAGATAGTGCTAATACAACAAACAAATCAATATTTGAAGTAAAGAGTAACGGTACGCAAATATTCAGAATTGACGGAACGAATGTAGGGGTTGTAAATAAATTAGGGGTAGGTACTAATGCTCCCGCAAGCAAACTCCATGTTGTAGGCTCTATAAGAGGTACTGACAGTCTTTTATTAACGGGTATTGCAAGTTCAGCCGATACCTCCACATTTAAACCTTTAGGTATTAATAGCAGTGGGAATGTAAAACAGATGCCTTACTACCCAACAACAGGCTTATACCTCCCTCTCGCCGGAGGAACAATGACAGGTAAGATAAACCTTGCCACAGGAACTACTTCATTATCCCCTTTACAATTTACTTCGGGTTCGCCTACTACTACTCTTGCACAAGGAAACTTTATGTTCAGTAATGGGTTATGGATTGGAGATAGTTCAGCAGCAAAAAGAGATACATTCGCTACAAGGGATTGGGTAAGGAATAATACGAGTAGTGGGGGTGGGTCGCAATGGATTACAACAGGTAGTGATATTTACTATAATACTGGTAATGTAGGTATAGGAACTACAACGCCAACAGAAAAACTCGATGTTGATGGAACGATAAAAGTACATGAAGATATAAAGTTGGAGGGATTGACTGGAGTTACAGCGCAGCTTTCTCAGCCATCAGGAGGTAAACTATCTCTTTATGATCCTGTAGGTGTAGAGAATATAACCATAGAAGGAACAGCAGGAACTATTGATGCGGCGGGAGGTATAACATTTTCAGGATTATCTCTTTCAGATACAACAACAGTAAAACCCATAGGAGCAACAACTGGGGGAGGATTAAGGAGATTAGCTTACTGGCCCAGCGGTGGTGGTTCCCAATGGACTACATCGGGTAATGATATTTACAATAATAATATTGGTAAAGTTCATGTTAAACAAAACTTGCAAGCTGATAGTGGATTTTATTTGCTCAATAGCACGTCAGGATTAGGAGGTAATATTTATAAGAACAATTCTTTGTGGTTACACAATAGAGGGGATGCAAACAGTATTTTTTTAGGCATTGGTTCAGGCTCATCAAATGCAGGGTTATATAATTATGGGTTAGGATATGGTAGTTTAAATGCCAATACAACAGGTACATTTAATATTGCTATTGGAGTTGAAGCAATGAATATAGGCACTAATCACTCACAAAGTATTGCCATCGGTAATGGAGCAATGAAACATAGTACTAATACAAGTACTAATACGAATGCGATAGCAATTGGTTCAAGTGCTTTGGATAGTTTAAATACGGGATATTCATCAATCGGCATTGGTAAAATAAATAACCAACATTTTATATCCGGTACAGGTTTAGTTGCGATAGGTGCTTCACAGAATTGGAGGAGTGGAGATTTTAATACTTTATTTGGTAGTGATTTAGCAGCAGCAACACCACTCGGCGCAATAGGCAACTATAATACTTTAGGCGGTGGTTTCAGCAATTATAGCCGAAAATCAGGCAACTATAATACAGCATGGGGCAATCATACTTTAGTATCTGATACAATAGGAGATTATAATACAGCTATCGGTTCTTATGCAGGGACAAATAACAACGGTTCTTACAATGGGTTCTTTGGAAATCTTGCGGGGGCTTACCAAACAGCATCCACAGGTAAAATAATTTTAAACAGTATTGACAGGGGAACTTTTGCAAATGAAAATCTTTATTCCCCTTTAATTATTCAGCAATCATTTGGAGGCACAGGGCAAACAGCAATATTTAATACTGATTTAACTGTAACACAACTTTTAAGTACAACAGATACTTCTACCTATAAGCCTTTGGGTATTTCATCTACTGGATTAATTAAGAAGATGCCTTATTATCAGGCAGGAGGTGCAGCAATAGATACAGCGAATAAATGGGTTAATACAATTACAAGGACGGCAGGAAAGGACAGTATTATTTTTTATGTCGGTACAACAAGGTATGCAATCAAGGATAGTGTTGGTGGCGGAGCAGGGGCTTGGTCAACATCTGGCGATAATTATACTACTGGCAGATTATCGGTTGGAACAAGTTCTATTTATACAGGGGCAACACTGTCAATTAAAGGTGTAGATAATGATGCACTAAATGGCTTATTTTTTAAGCCAAATAACGAAAGTATTTCTACACAAATGGGATGGGGAGGGATAAGTTCAGGATGGGTATTTAATATATTGGGGGCTGGGCCTGTTTCTCTTGGAACTTCCGGTGCTTACGATGCAACATTTTTGACAAGTAATGCAGTAAGAATGACAATAGCAAGTGGAGGCTCCGTAGGCATCGGCACTACTTCCCCCGATAGTGCTTTAACTGTTAATACATCAGGGCATTTTAAAACAAATCTTCGTGTTGATAGTGCAGTAAATATTCAATCCACCCAAACAACAGTAAACTGCTCATCAAGTGGTACGGTAGTATTTTCACAGCCATTCAGAGGAAGCAGTTATAAAAAAGTAATTGTTTATCGTAATGCAGCATTGGGTACGGCAACATATACATTTCCAGTAGCATTTACTAATATACCAAAAGACGTTACAAATAACGGGGAGGTTACATCTTTAACAACAACATCAGTAACTATAACTGGTGCAACATCAACTGGATTTATAATAATTGAAGGATATTAAAACAAAAAACAATGACACCAACATTAACACAGTAAAGAATACTAATGATTTACTTACAAATACAAGATTTTAAAGGTTTATCCCAATACGGAGTACTTGGCATTTTCTGCCTTGCCATGATTTACATCATTTGGTACATGGAGAAAAGAAGAGTAGAACGGGAAAATCAGGTAATGGCAGAAAACCGGGAACTGAAAGCAAGGGTACTATCACTGGAAACAAAGTTTGAGAGTTATCAGAATGAAGATAAAAAAAGCATGATGGATCTGATTCACGAAAATATTTCTGTAATGGAAAGGGTGTGCTCAATTTTAGACAAACAATAAACATAAAAAAATGGCAAACGTAACATTAAGCCCAAATAATTTTAATAAGCCTGCGCCGAAATGGTTCAGGAAATTAAAGAAAGGAGTATGTATGATCCTTGTTCCGGCGGCAATCACCACACTTCAATCCTGCGGTGTAGATGATAGCAAGGCAACAAAACTGCAGGTTTTTTTATCGGTTGGCTTAGTTGCTCTTTTTGAATTTCTTGAAACTATACTTGCAAATGGAGATGATTATGTAAGTAACCAAAATATTGAGCCATGACAAACGACACTTATCCGGTTTATAAAAAAGGCATGAATCCAAAATTTCCTGCACTAATCATTTTGGTACTGGCATTGTGTATCTGTCTGGCCACTTGCCTTTCCTGCACCTCAGTAAAGAAGGTACAAAAGAGCCTTACCGAAACCTTTAAGATTGAAACGGTAAAATCAAAAGACAGTGGAGCAACGGTAGTGAAAGAAAGCACTACCAAGGCCAATGAGAATACAGAGGCCAGTAAGACTATCACCATTGAGTTTAATCCTTCCATTGATACGCCCATTTCATTCATAAGCAATCTTCCGGTTGATGCATGGGATTATTTAAAAGACTCTTTGGAATGGGTAGTAAAAGACCGTATAAATAAAAGTCAGTTAAGCATGGGATATTTTTCAAATAAGCCATTGCACATTGTTGGCAAAACAAGGCTGATTACCAACAAGCCTGCAGCAGTAAAGATCCATGCCAACGGAGATATTGAACTATCTGAACAGCCAAAGTCAATTACTGTAAAGGAAAACACCAGTAAACAAAAATCTGACAGCACCCATACCAAAGAAGCGGCCACTACCAATGTGAATGAGAAAGAAACTGCCGTTGTGGTTGCTGAGAAAAAAGAAGTGGAAAATAAAAAATCTGTTTTCCGGTTTTTTTCGTGGTGGTGGTTGCTGGCACTGATCCCGGTTGCCTATTTACTTAACAAAAAATTCAATATTTATGCTCATATCAAAAAGATCACTGGATAGCCTGGTAATGGAAGAAGTAAGCAGCCAGGCTGTTTACGAAAAAAAATACCGTGGCATTGTAGTTCCTCCCGGAGAAAGCGGCGGTACCATTGGCATTGGTTACGATCTTGGCCATGTAACACCAGATGATATACAACGCCACTGGAAGGCAGAACTGCCACAGGCAATGATAAACATCCTTAAAATGTTTGCTGGCCTTAAAGGCGATAAAGCCCGTAAAGCAATTGCTATTAACCAGGTGGCAAAAGAAGTAAACATACCTTTTCAATCCGCAATAAATGTTTTCAGCAAAATATCCCTTCCGGATTATGGCCGCAGGGCATTGGTAGTTTACCAGGGATTAGATAAACTTACCCCTGATGCAGTTGGTGCAATAGTAAGCCTGGTATATAACCGTGGTACCTCTTTGGATGGCGATCGCCGTAAAGAAATGAAAGCTATTGTACCATTGGTAAAGGCAAAGGATTATGATAGCATTGCAGCGCAATTAATAGCCATGAAAAGATTATGGGGCGATGACGCCAAGGGATTATTATTAAGGCGTGAACGTGAAGCTGCACTGGTAAAAGGCAGCAACCGACAGTACACTAATGATGAACTAATTGAAATGTAAAATACCCATCCACGGCAAGCCGATGGATGGGCTTTGATTAAAACAATTTATATTTTTCATTCTCTATTCGTTTAATGCTGTCATTGTAGTATTGTTCATTTTTCTCAATGCAGATGTAATTCCGGTTGTTCCTAATACAAGCAATAGCCGTTGTTCCACTTCCTGAACAGTTATCCAAAACTGTTTCGCCCTCATTGGTGTAGGTTTTTATCAACCATTCAAGATAAACAACTTTTAAACTTGGGATTTTTCCAACACTTACAATTTTCATCGTGGCTAATAGCTTGTTGTTTTTTCCAAAAGCCTCTTCCACACTCTGAATAATACCGTATTACTTTTTTTGCTATCATTTGAAATTCGTTGCTATCATTTGAAATTCGTTTTAATAAACCGTGCCTTCATATAACACGGGGTTTTGCAATATTGCCCCGAATATTTGTTATTTAAGTCCTCTTTCTGCCTTTGGGATAAAATTATATTTTTTCATAGCGTTTAATTTGCAATAGGGCTTTCCATATCATCTAAGGTTAATGGCCTCTGTCTTATGTATGTAGGGACATCTTCAATCCTATTTCTTTCAGTGATCTGCCATACTTCATCTACTTCAAGTATTGCAACCAGTACCCCGTTTTCCATGACTTCGAGTTTATAAAACGGATCTTCCTGCCATGAAATTCTTTTTGTAGTTATTTTAGTCCCTGGTAACTCATCCTTTATCCGGAATAAAAACATATCAATAGCCATTAAATCCGTCTTTTGCTTACCTGAGTTATGTTGGCCTATTATTGAGCAGATCGCCGGTATTGTGTCTCCATTGGCCTCAATAGTAATACTTAGTCTCGTTTCCATAAAAAATATTTAAAATGTGAAAAATGATTTCTTTATACAAATTTGTTCTTTTGGTATTTTAAAACCGATACCAGGAAGAGGGATATTTTTATTTGTCATTATAAACCTGTTAAATTCAGGCAATATAAAGTCAAGGTCTTTGGTGAAATTTCTGCCAATAAATACCCCGTCTATATTAGTTGAATAACAGTACTTTAAATTTACGCCATTGAAAAATTTATTAAACCCAAATATCTCATGGATCTGTGTCAATCTATCGGCAAAACTAAACCCCGTAAGGTGATGGTTATTTAAAACCAAAACATCTGTGATTATAAACCTGTCTTGGTTTGGCATTGATTTTACATTTTCATGTTTTGATAAATAATGCCCGGAATAAACACACCATTTCCGGAAAGGTGCAAGCGAAGTGAAATTAATATCTGAACTCACATCCCTTAGTATTTTATTGTCTTGGCCATAAACGTGAAGATCAAAGCCATTTGTAAATACAATACATTTTTTACCTCTGTAATCAGGACGTATTAAATACTCTCCGGTATCAAGTAATTTGATCATACTACGGGTACCCTTTGTTGACATCGGAAGTACCTGGGGAATGTATTTGAAGTTTTGATAGATCATAATGATTTATTGATTTTTTCCGCTAATGATTTAATCTTTTGTATTTTTTCTAAGAGTTTCTTTTCCTGCTCCCAGCTTCTTTTAAATTTGAGTTTCTTTATTAACCGGCCTCTTGGTACCTCATAAAATATAATATCTTGTATTCTCATGCCAATTCATTTTTACAAATTTCTATTAATTTTTTACAGGTCTCAACTCCAAACATACCGATATGGGTATATTCTGGAGGGGTATTAAGTTGTTCCGATAACCATTTATAAGCTGACTGCCTGGATTTTAAATTTGATTTCCAGATGGGGTCAAAAGCGGCATGGGCTTGTTTTTTATATTCCCTTAGTTCTGCATTTGCTAATCTGCCCAGCGCTTTATCAGTGCCTTCATGCACTCCACAATAAGCATCACAAGCTTTGCAGATATAGATCATGCCATAACTTTTGCCATAAATAAAACTGCTATCAATATATTCTGAAGGCCGCTTACAATAGGGGCAAATTTCACCGTTCATTATTTTATCTAAATCTATTGACTTTGGTTTAGGTTTAGAAGTGGTAACGATTTTACGCTTGGTATTTTTACAAGTTGGATAATTTATACAACCTAAAAACTCTTCACCACTGGATTTGTTTTTTCGTATCTGCCAATTACATCCACAAGGACATTTACCATACTGATCATTAAATCTTTTTTGTGCATTAAACTTTTTCTTTTCTTTAATGCTCATGTAGAATGTTTCAGGTGCCTTTCCCTCTTTAAGACCTTCCTTTGTGGCTATGCCATTACTTATGTTTTCAATACATTCATAGCAATTTATATCACCGATATAAATAGTCGTATCGGTATTGCCTGTAGATGGGTTATAATGGCTGCATTTATGGTTAGGGTTATGCTTAAACTGCTTACCACTGTAAGGCATTTTAGGTTCTCTCCACCAATATTCTGCTGTATCTGACATAGACATAATGAATATTTTTATTTAATCCAGTTTGTACGGGGGTCTAAGCCTTTCTGTGGTGAGTTCTTGGGTAGTATCTTATTCTTTGGTTGTCCCCAGTGTTTAATGTAGTTGTTTTCAGAAAGTATGTTTCCGTTTTCTAAAATATGCTGCACATCTCCATTATCATCTACAAATGATTCTGAAATAGCCGGTGCAGTGTAAGTGGTACGGCTTGGACGAAAATCTGTAATTGGTGTACGTCCTGTAAAGTGTGTGGTTGTTTTTTTCATAATAAAATATTTAAGTTTTTATTTTTTAATCCATTCGTCCCAGGTACAAATAAAATTGTATATTTTGACGGCAATAATTATTATCGTAATTGCAAGTAAGTATCTCATTTTCCCCAGGATTTAATTAGTTTTTTGCCTTTGAATGGTTTGCACTTATAACCTTGTTTTTTCAGATCATCATAAGTACTCCAGTAAGCATGATACCTGGTACTGCAGGAAAATATAAGAAGTACTGCTGCAATCATTAGTGCCAAAATTAATTTGCTGTGTGTCCTGTATGTTATCATTGTTTAAGTTTTAAAAGTTTTAAAATTGATAATTTTTAGTTTCCCGCCTTGCTTTTATTTGCCAATCCGTATTGTTTTGCTCTTGCAAACCAAAAGAAAGTTTGCTATTTCGTTTCTTCAATACAAGTCCTTCATAAAGCTGGGTATTAATAATGTTGTAATACAGTTCTTTGAAATTATTAAGATAAGCCGGGGCCTTGTAAATATTCTTTAACTCTGTGCAGCAAAGATGATCATAGATTTCAATACCTGTATCTTTTACAACTGATCTTTGGCATGGGTATATATTTTCTAACAAATGCAGGCGTTCCATTAATGTAGATCCAACCAGATACCTGCCATCCCATACCAGAACATCCCAAATTACAAACCTGTTATTTTCATTAATCCCGGTTTCACCCAATTTACTTTTATTCAGATATTCACCGGCATAAACAAACCAGTTTGAGGTTTTAGCTAATCCCCTGAAATCAATTTCTTTGTAGTCGGATAGCAAATTTAATTCCTCTTTATGCCGGTTGTATAATTGCAGTTCTTTGCCATTGGTAAATGTTACGCAAGCTGACCCATCATATTTAGGCATGGCTATGTATTCACCGTTATCGTATTTATCTAAATCCTCTGGTGAGCATTTATATTCAGGCCGGGGAGGGAAAATATAGCCGTTCTTTTTAAAGCTTTCGTATTTCATCAATAAGGCTTTAGGATCTTTATAATTGATTTTCCATTCCTTACGGCATCTACAACTCTACCTTCTACCACTCCTTCGTGTTCGGTTGCATGAATAAATTGCAATACAACATCTTTTAAACATTGTTTTTCAGCTTGAAGTTCTTTTACCTGTTGGGCCAATATATCATAGGCACCGGCTTTAGAAATATTTGATACTGTTTCAAAAAGTTGATCAAACGGCATAGTTTAAAGTTTAAAGATTAATTAAATACTTGTTCAAAGATTTCCTGATCATGCTCCCAGCGGATATTGAAAACAGGGTTAATACGCTTTGCGTTATGAAGATCAAAGGCAAGGTTTAAGCTATCAACACTGTTTGAATAAACCACATCATCCCGGCTTATTGGATTACTGCAAATGTAATCGTACAAATCCTGGTTAATGTACTTGGTAGCGGTATCCCAATATTCACCCAGGGACAACGTGGCCTCAAATTGATGGTGCTGGCCGGTATGATCTGAAGTGTTTAACTCATACCTTAGTTTATCATTAATTTTTAGCCACCATTCAAATTTATCCTGTGGTATTATAACAGGTATTGCAATGCTGTATTTTTCCAGAATAACAGTTATTTTATTTTCAGCTATTTCATAGCTTTCTATATTAAAATGTTTGTTCATAAAAAAAAATTAGGGGTTTATTTACGAAGCATTAAAATAGGGTTGATCAATTCAAATACCTGGGCTGGGTCTTCATACTGTAGCAATCTGTCAATACTGCCTTTCTTAACTGAGAATGTTTTTTCTCCGGATATTAAAAGCGGCTTGTCTTCATCTTCTATTTGCTTGCAGCCAATTATAAACTGGCTTAAAATGCCGCCATATTTAGCCACCAGATCAGCATTAAACTTGTACTCTATTTTCTCTTCCAGTAATCCATCAAAATTTTCAAGCATTGCCGCTTTGGTTTCATCCACTACAGTATATTTATCCTGCGCTATAAACTGGCATACGGCACCGGTTTCATCCTGCATTTTAAAATTTTCTGGTGTACTTCTTTGCCTTAAATACTCTGACATAAAAATTTCCTTTCCCTTCAGCTTTATATCTCCCTCAACCATTTTTAATTCCGCTGTTTGAGAATCAATAGAGGCTTTTAAGTTTTGGTAGTTTGTAATTTTGCCTCCAAGGTCATTGCACTTATGCAAAACCTTTTCAGTTTTCTTTGGTCCCGCTGGTTTTACTGTTGTCCCGGCGGTAAATAAATTAACTACTGGTTTTTTTGTTGCTGTTGTTGACATTGTTTTTAGTTTTAATTGTTTATAATTCGGGTTGCTTAATAATAGTTATCTGATTTTTACAACGGTAGCGTGTGTTGAAATATCCCAATCAATAACGCCTTCTTCATTTTTGGCTGTACTTTCATTTGAGCAGGATATATCACCTGCAACCATTCCCCAATCTCGGTTAACTATTTCTTTTGCATGGGCTTTACTTTCTGCATTTACTTTTACTGTGCCTGTAAAAGTGAACGATATTTTTACTTTATAATTTCTCATTGTATTAATTTAAAAATGGATTAAAAATGTTGTTTACTTAACTCTGGTAATTATCCGGCTGTTGCCTTTACATCCATACCCTGAACGGTAACAGGATGAAGCCATAATACAGATAAAAAGAATAAGTCCTAATAATGGGATAGTGAAATCAAAATCTTGCTTTTTCATTTTAGTTGTTTTTAGTTATTTAAAATAAACTTATTTGATTGGGGTTAACTGGTGCCTGGTCCTGCTGCTCTTCTGGTTCATTCTCCGGCCCAAAATTCAGTTCTCCGGCGGTGTCAATGGTACCCAGCCACTTGCCGGTTTTTGCGCTAAAAACCTGCTTCTTTGTATCTGCAAACAGGTCTTTGCTTATCATGTGGGTAAGTTGCCCGGAAGAATTTATTTTGGATCTGTGCATGATTTTTTTATTTAAAATATTGCTTTGTTCTTTTTGCAATTTCCTTGTTTATGGCTGTCAACCTGTTTTCTAACATTTGGCTGAAATTTGGGCCGGTTCCTTGTGCTAAAATGGCCTTACCTGCTGCATAGTGCAAAGTTGATAATGTGGCTGTTTTTATTTCACTTAGTTTCATTTTGTTAATAAATTTATTGTTAATTGATCAGTATTGTATTTTTTACAGTATGCGTTAAAGGCATTGTTAAAAGAACAATTCAGGTTTGCAATTTTGTTGCTTCTCTTTTCATCTGCATAAGTCATACGGCCCCAGGCACCTCTTTTTTTACCATATAAATATCTGGCTGAATTTCTCAGGCTATCCAGTTCTTTTGCCATTACAGTAAGTTTGTTTATATCCTGGGCCTGTTCATAGGAAATAGTATTTTTTAATTGTACTGGTTCCGCTGCCGGTATGGTAAACATTTGTATCTGCATTAGCTTTATTTTTTAATCGTTAATTGGTGCCAATACAATTCCAGTAGGCTTAGTATAATCTCTGTTGTCAATTTTTATTTCCCTGTTCACTGTAGCATTAATATCAAAATAAACATTGCTTTCACCGTAAATTTCCTTGTACTTCATAAATTCCTCTACTTCTTTTTCATTTAGCACTTTTATTTCAATATCCTTGCAGTTAACATGAAATCCAAAAGGGGTCATTGTGTTTGTTCTTATTCCTATCCAGTGTTTACCAGTGCAGCCACTTGCAAAAGGGTGTGTTGCTTCTCCTATAACTCCATTTAAGCAACTATCATTTTTATCTTTAATACTTGTAATAGCTACGATACTATTTACATCAATATTTGTTTGTCCTGCTTTCATTTTATTATTTTTTAAAGTTTTTAAAAAAGCAAAGGGTTTTCATCCGACATAAAAATATCCAGTACTCACCCATTTGCCTTGCTCTATTTACCACAATAGAAGATCTTTATGGTTTATCTAAAATTACCGTTATCGTGTTTACTCCTGTTGGCCTGAATGCACTTGCAAAGCTTCCCTGGGGGTTTGGCTCCCATGTACCGTATTGATCAACAAACTGCATAAAATCTTTTACCTTGGCTGTCTCCCTGCTTTTATTACCTGCCATTATTGCAACTATCCGGCCCCCTGGCTTTAATAAATGCCATGCATGGTTTACGTGGTCAATGTCCTGCAGGTTTTCAAATGGCGGGTTCATTATAATTTTATCGGGGTCTGCTCCAAATTGTGAAACATTGAAAAAATTATCGTGCCTTACGTTGTACCCTTTCAGTTTTAAGGCTTCGCAAAGATCACCGTTTTGCTCACCTACTAACAGGGTGTTACCTGGGTGCAGTTCGCTTATAATATCGGCTAAGTGGCCTAAGCCTGCTGACGGTTCCAAAATTATATCACCTTCAACAATACCGGCCTTTCTTACTATTTCGGCGGCAAGTTCTGGCGGTGTTGGGAAAAATCCGTCTATCTTCTTACCTACAAATTTTCTTTCCAGTTCCCTGATCTGCTGCATTTTCTTTTGTTCGTCTGTAATCTGTACCCCTTCTTTTATTCTTACCAGTTCCCGAAGTGCTGTCCTGAGTTCAAAAATTGTTGTAATCCCTAACCTCGTAATTCTTTGCAGCCGGATATTTGCGTTTTTGTATCTCTCGGTTTCGTATTTATCAATGCCTTTTGAACTTACACAAAGTACATTTTGAAAATCTTCTAAAGACTTGCCCGGAAAAACGGTTAAAAATTCCTGCTCCGGTTTCAGTGCCTTAATTCTTTTTGCTATCCTGAAAGTGGCTAATTTTTTGCCGCTGTCGTATTGTGTTTTATTTAGGATAGAAAAAATATGGTCATTATAAATTACGGGGTTAGGATATTCTGCGTATTCGATAACATCAGCGCTGAAAATAAAATCGTTTTCCCTGATTTTTTTATCTTGTATGTATTTCCATTTGCAGCGGCTCAAAATATATTCCAGTTCTTCAAGCTGGGCAATAGTGGTCAATTTCTCCAGGTGCTTAACGGTTCCGGCCTGTATGCCTTCGGCAATTTTATTTAAGGTAATAGAAAATACAATATCGGCGGCGGCTCTTTGTTCTGCATGGCTTGCCATTCTTGCCCGTCTTGCTGTATTATCTTGCCGGTCCCTGTTGAGTTCCTCGGTTGCTTTGTCGTTTATGCTTTCGGCCTTGGCCTGTAAATTTTCCGCTCTGTCCTGTGTCCGTTCTGCATTTATGGCCTTTCTTAATTCGCTGGCGTTTATATCTCCTTCCTTAATTTGTATAAATAATTCTGCGGCCTCTTTGCGCTCAAATGTAAAGCCCGGTATTGCTCCGCTCCCTTTGTAGCTGCTATAATATCCCCCTAACTGTTTGGCTCTGGTGTTAAGATCCTGGAAGATATATTTTTCAACTCTTTCACTTAACCTCACTACCCACAAAGGAATATTTTTTTTAGTGTGTACGGTTTCAATTATTATCATCTCGGTATCATCAAGGGCAACGGCTGAAATTTGGGCCTTTCTTTCTGCTGCTGCTGCTTTTTGTTCCTTGGTTATTCCTGTCCTTAATTCATCGAAAATTTCCCGCTGCTCTATAGTTAGTGCCGCTTCTCCTTTACGTTTTACAAAGGTGTTAAACTCCTGTAGCGTTTCGGGGTTCTCCATTGCCTTTTTAAATGCTGCTGCCTTGGCTCTTCTCTCGTCTTTCCATGCTTGGTACATTTCCGGCGTGGTGCTGTCAAAGCGGGCCTGTAATGCTTCCCGGCGTGGATCGCTTTTTTTCTCTTCTCCATAAGTCCAGCTATAAGATAACATACCTTCGCAAATATCAAAACTTTGGCTAATGGCCTCGGTCATGCTTTTAACCAATTGCGCTTTTTTACTGCCTGGGTGTGAAAAAATAAATGTGTTGATACTGGCAATTGTTAACCGGCTGACAATTTCGGCGGCTGTCTTGTCTTCATTATTAATAAAGTAGGTTTGCAGTTCCTTTAAGCGTTCAAAAGTTGTTTCTTCTTTTTTGATTTCTGAAATAGCGGCTTTAATATCTTCCATGTTATTGAAGATCAAATTTTCGGCTTTGGTTTGCTGTGGGGCTGTGTCAAATAATGTATTTTGCATCTGTGGTAAATTTTTGAGTTAATTAATATTCAATAAATTCTTTTGGTACATCTATACCGTAATAAATAACATCATGTTTTAAGATACCGGCAATATCCGGGTAATTTTCATCAATCCATTTTGTAGAATCAACAAAATGATATTTTTCATCAATCCCGCAGGCTGTCTTATGTGTTACCGGCGTTCCTGCTGGTACTATTATATCTCCAAAATGTTTAAATGATACTGTATAGGCTTTATTTGTTTTCATGTTTTTATTTTTTACTTCTTTGAAAAGCTGAGTTTTAAAGACATTTTTAAACTGTCCGGTAAATAACTGAATGTTTCCGGCGTATGGCCTTTGTCTTTTAAAAACTCTTTCCAGGTCTCCGGCCTTTCTTTATCGCTGTTAAAGGCTTTTGATAAATCTGTAAATGATCTGAATTTTTTTGTAGCTGGTTGCATAAAATTTTGTTTTGCGGTAAATAATTGATTGATATATAAAACTACTATTTGTATTTTGTTGCTGCAAGTGTTTTATGATAGGCGGTAAATATCAATGATGAACGGTATTTTTATTTGCATTACTATAATAATCCGGGTTTACGTTGTTCAGCAATTCGTGTGCCTCTCCTATCCATTGCGCTTCGGTGTCTCTGTCAAACTGGCTTAAACCGTCCTGGGTTAATCTTTTAATACATTGTTTTAGATCATAAACCATTTGTAAAAGTTCCGGGGCTGCTGCAATTAGCTGGGCGTTTGCTTTTACTTGTTCAATATCGGCCTTACTGTCTGCTTCCATTTCGCAAATGGTTTTTAAGTTGGGGGAAATAACCTTATATTCATAAATATTATTTCCTCTTGATTGTTTACTTTCCCATTTGCCGGGGGTATGCTTGTTATTCATAATTTTATTTTTTAACTGTTGGTTATTTTAAAAGTTCGTTATCGGTTGAAGTTTTATCAATACATTTAGATGGGCTGTAATTAAAATACCCTTCTGCATCGTTTACAATGCGCCCTGCTAAATCTTGCGGCGTGGCTGGTATTATATCTTCTGTGTCTGCGGTGTAATCCTGGCAGCTTGTCCATGCTTCCGGATCAAGATCGGCGGCTATTTCTTCGGCCTCTGCTGGGCTGTCTGCTTTTATATAGCAATATTCTGTGCTGCTTTCTTTTCTCCTTACTTCATAAATACCTGTAGGGCTATTGCATACTTTTTTATCCTGGTTTACTGGGGCTGAAAAATTTGATAGTGCAGCAAGTGCAGCATTAAAGCCTGTTAAAAATTTACTGGCTTCGTTGATCTTTGCATAATAAAGAAGATTATTTTGTGCGTGGCCTTTCTCTATTTGCTCCGGCGTTCCTATTTCAATAGTTACCCGCTTGCTTCTGTCGCTATCGTGTAACTGTGTCATAAATGCCAAACGAAACGGGGCTTTAATATGGTGCAAAATTTCGTTTGTTGCTTCTCTTTGTTTTACTACGTCTTTGAAGTTCATAAAATTATTTTTTAGTGTGTGGTAAATTAGTTTAGTAATTCTTTTATTGCCTGGTTCTGTGCTGCTGCTTCATCCGGCAAAAAATTGGGTTTGGTGCTGTTATTTCTGGCCCTTACTTCTTTTTTATATTTGTCCGTTCTTGGTGAAAACATTTTTTTCCAAAAATTTACTTTATCTCTCCAGGCTTTTATTTGTTCCTCGGTGTGCAGATCGGTATAAATAAAAACGCTTGGGGTGTATGGTTTGCCATGCAGATCGGGTTTGCCTTTTAATTGGTTGCTTAATACTTCAACTATTGCAACGGTTAAACCCTGGGCCTTTAATTCTGCGGCTCGGTGCCTTGCGTTCATGTTTGCAAGTGCTGAAGCGGCGGCGTACATTTTTAAAATAGTTCCGCTTATTTCTATTTGATCGGGGCAATAGGTTTTTTTGAATGTTTTCATTTTTTGTAAATTTTATTTTGTGGTAAATTATGCGGCTTTCATTTTTATAACCTTTGCCGGTTGGTACATTGTATGCCCTGAAGCTCTTAACTCTTGCAAAGCTTCTTCGTCCCATGTATCGGGTATATTTTGCTCTATTACCATTGCGTATATTTCGCTCTGGCTTTCCTCTTCTTCTTTGTCTTCCTGGCCTTCCTCGTCCTCTTCCTGTTCAGGTGTTGGGATGTAAAAAATACCGGCTTCAAAATAGGTTCCGAAGTCGTGGCCTGTGTTTTCAATTATAAAAAATTCGGCTCCGGGATCCGGCTGGCCTGCTTTCCTTATAAGCTGGTTTATCAATGCCGTGCATTCTTTTATTTGATCTTCCCGGTTCTGTCCTGCTGGTGTGCAGTTTTCATTGTGTGGGGTGCAGGTAAGCGGGAAAAATTCCAATTGCTCGCCGGTTTTTGCGGTTGCGTTATTCCAGTTAATTACGGGGTATGTTTGCATGATGGTAAAATTTAAAATATTCTGAATTTAATTTGTGCTAAGTTTCTTTTATTTACTTCTCTTTCAAAGTTTTTCCAGGCTCCTTTTTCTCTTTTAGTTAGTGCCTTTTGTCCGTATAATCCAGGAAATAAATATTGGCTTTCCTGTTCGTCCCGGCCTTTGCGCTTGATCTTATTAAACAGATCAATTTGCCGGTGTGTTAAACTAATTTGATTAAATACGTTATTCATTTCAGTAAAATTTATTGATTAAATAAAATTGTGCTTCTGGTGTTGTTTAGTCTTATCGTTTCAAAGGTGCTTTTCTCTACTGCCATATAAAAAAGCATTGTTTTGGGGTTCCCGGTGCTGTAGGTAGATTTTACAGTGTTTAAAAACTGCTGCTTTGTTTGGGGTTCTGGTGTTACCAGGTGCGCAAAGTTGCTTATCTGGTCAATAAAGAGCGGGTTTAAATTTGTTGCTGCTGTTTGCATTGTGGTAAAAGTTTAATAATTTAAAATGATTTTTATAACTCCCAAATTCTGCCTTTATCATACACAAAATAATGTCCTCTAATTTTTTGCAGTTTATCCAGATTTGCGCTGTTTGTGTATCGCTGCTCAAAGTGTGCAAATGATTGCTTTGTTTTAATATCGGTATAGTTCATTGATCTGGCTTTATAATGCAGCTCGTTTAAATTATTATAATAATTAAAGGTGCTGCTGTCTATTTTATAACCTAATTCAGCAAGCATTTGTAAAAAATCATCTTTGCGTATTTCTTCCATGCCTCTTTGTAGCATTTCGGCCCTGTATTTTTCTGTAGCTTCTTGTTGTATCTGCCTGTAAGATTGGTTAAATTTTGTAAAATCAATTATCTGGTTCATGTGTGGTAAATTTATTTAGATTATAAAAGTACTTTGTTGTTTTTACATTTTACCTGCCTAAATGATGGACGGTAAAATACTGTTATGAGTGGTATTAATAATCTTCGCAGGCAAAAAACCATATTTGATAATATGTAGCTGCTTTACTTTCGTTCTTTTCGTTTTCCCATTTGTTTTTTAAAAAACTGTCAAGGCTGCAAACTTGTTGATAATTGCCTTTATTATATTCTCTTACAAGCTGGGTATAAATTGCATCCTCTTGTTTTGTTAGTTGCTGTATCATTGTATTAAAATTTATTGGTTAAAATTATCCTTCGTTATTGCTTATAAATCTGTTTTCTATCTCTTTTATTTGCAGGTATTGTATTATTTCATTCAGTCCAAACAAGCGAAAGGACGGGTTTATATTTCTTAATTCGTAGTTAATATCCTGTTGGTCTTTCATAGCTTCGCCGGTTTTCATATTAAGATCAAAGTAAGTGTATATGTATGCTTTTTGTTCGTTCCAACTTAATGATAATTCAATACAAACTTTATCTTTTATAAAAATCTTACTTTCATTGTAGGTTACATTTTTATATCCGAAAAGTGTCCTGGCTGCGCTTAAAATTGAGTCGTAGGCTTTACTATCAAAAATATTTTCGCAGTCTCTTTTAAGTGTTTCAATATGAAAATTGAAATTTGAATTTATTTGCATTGTGGTAAGTTTGTGGCCCGGTTACTTTACTGGTTCCGGGCCTTGTTAAATTATGCTGTTAACTTATAATGGTTTGCGCTGCTTGTTATTGTCTGGCTCCCGTAC
>OFRO01000241.1_pt1 | contig 20970 bp, 40 predicted proteins | sample 1543091 | NCBI WGS metagenome assembly OFRO01 (sample SAMN07774217, study PRJEB24372) | wastewater metagenome | isolation source: Exp Tend NO 10WW | collected 2016-02
CGCCTCTGTTCATGTGTGCTTCCATGCTCTGTTCGCTTTCAGGTTTCCGACGTGCGCTCGGCTGATACCGAATTCCGCCGCGATAACGGATTGTTTGCGGGAATCGAGGCGGATGGCCTTAACTTGTTCTTCAGTTAGTTTTGCAGACCCTTGGCGTTCGCCACGGGCCTGATTGCGGCGACCCTTCAAATCTCGGTCGTCTACGTTCTGCTTTTGCGTACCGATAAACAGATGCTCTGGGTTTATGCAGCACGGATTATCGCACCTGTGGCATACGGTTACAGACTCCCCGACATCACCTATTTTGATATGTGCCATGATCCTGTGAGTGGCCCAGTAAGACCCGCCGAATTTAATCCGTCCGTATCCTTTGACTGACTTAGCCCCTTCCCACTCCCAACAACCGGTAGTAGAGAGGGAGACATTACGAAGGAGTCTCAGGAGAACATCTGCAAAGTCTTTAGCTGGGGCAGGCATATAGCTCCTACATATCTATCGGATCACGAAAGCCGAGCCACACAGGGTGGCGCGGGGCGGTTTTTACACCTATTGAAAAATACTTGAACTTGACAATCTTCCCGACCAACTCGTCACGTTTGCCCCAGTATTCGAGCCGCTCGCCATCGGAAAACCCTGTGCCGCACGAGAACTCAATACCGTCGGAAGTACGTAGAACAAACCCGCCAAGGTCACCACGGCCCGTTTTACCGGCCTTAGCAGAACTGCGCTTTGTACGCCCAAGGGCACTTACCGTCGCTTCGTTTCCATTATGTTCTCTTTCGAAGTAGTTTACAATAGTCGCCTCGGCATCGGTAAAGCGTTTGAGTTTGAGCAGTGCCTGCTCTTTCGCAGTGCTGCGACCGTTCTTGTACGCAGCGTTCGGGCTGCGGACGATCAACCCCTCGTAACCGGCATCGAGGCATTCCTGTTCGTAGGCCAACAGGTCATCGAGCGTTGCGACTGTTCGTTGCTCGTGAATGATCGCGCCGCTCATGCGCAGCGCATCGAAGAACAAGCGATTACGCCGGTCGATGAAAGAATCGTTCAGCTTCAAGACGTGGTCGAACATGTACAGCTGCAAGTCGTCGACGTCTTTGTCCTTGCTGTTGGTCACGCCCCCGGTGGCCCGGCACAAGTCGTGCCGTGTCGGGCTGCCGAGCACAAATTCGCCGTCGACATAGTCGAGGTGTTTGAATTTGGCCTGCAGTTTCGCGTTCGGGAACGGCTGGTTACTTCGGGCGTACACAACGCCGTCACGCACCGTCGCGCGAATGCCGTCGATCTTGGCACTGGCCAGCAAGGGGAACTTCAACTGGTCGAAGAAGTGGTGGCAGCTTTCGCTGCAGGCGAGCATGGGCTTGAACATCATTCGTACCACCACTTCCTCATCAAGTTGACGTTGGCGCCGCATTTCGTATGCGTAGTCTTCGTCGGGGTGCATGTCAGTCTTTCTTGCAGAACTTGCCAAAGCCTTCCAAGTCGCCTTGGTACAAGGTCTTCGCCCGGTGCCCGGTCCAGCCCGTCTCCACGACTTTAACGGTGATACCGGAGAGGTCGGCAGTGATGTGGTACTCGTACTCTTGGTCACAATCTTTCGACGACGGGTGGTGCAGGTACACACCGCCCGGACCGCCCTTGAAATGAGCAACGATTTGTGCAGCGAGACAGCCGGCGCCATTGGCGACTTTGGAGCTGTCACTATCGTCGCAAAACGACAGTCCGTTGACCACCTTGAAATCTTTCAGGAACTCGTAGAGTTCTGTGCCGATACCGGACGGGTAGCCGTCACATTGACGGTACATATTCATCAGGACGCGATTGGTGTCGTCTTTGACGAACGTGAGAGAATGTGTACTCATTTCAGTGTTCCTTATAGGAGACCGTCAGCACGCCTTTGTCCCAGCACGCGCGGCAGGTTTCACACTTGCCGTTTTGTTGCGGCGCAGGGCAGGGCTGACCGACGGGAGGTTGTTTGTAATGGACGTTGCCGGCGTTCACCCCGGTGATGGGCTTGACAGGTACATCCGGGAAAGTCGCAGAGACTCTGATGCAGAGGTTGTCCGGTACGACAGAGAGCTTCAGAAACTTGGACACGAAAAGACGCTCGCGAGTCGCCAACCAATGCCGGCAGTGCGGCGTTCGTCGGGCGACCTCGGCGATGTTTTGTAGCATCTGCAGAGATTGCAGATCACCCGAATCGAACCAGCGGAACCAGTTCTCACGGGCAAGCAGCTTCACCATCGCATCGATCCACAAGGGATCATCAATGGCATCCAACCGCCGTTGTTGTGCTGGCAGCACAGTGTTGGCGAAGGTCTTGTAAAAGCCTTTCTTCGCGTAGCACTTGCCACAAATCGATCCGGGGATCTTGGCCAGCTTCTCACCGGTAATGCAATTGGCGGTCGGCAGCCCGAATGATTGCCCCGGCATTTTGCTCGTGTCACTCAGCCCGCCCACCAGTTTGATGGCTATTATTTTGTGCATCGTCGCCTTTCTGTTGGGTATCGAATTCGAGTACCCACACGACAGACGTCGCGGGTACCCAGTACGGGTCGATCCGCCGGGGGTTGTCAGTCAAAACACTCGAGACAAGCACAAACTTCCCCGCGGCGAACAGAACTGTGCTCGGCGAACTGAGCAGAAGAACTATCCGGTCGCTGGAAAGCTTGGCTACTTTCATGCTCCATCAGACCCCATCAGAGCCGACCACGAAACCGGGAACAGCGGAGCCACGATCTCGGCGATCTGCTCAGCGATTTCACGAGTTTCCGCTTGCGCACCGGGAGCCAGTCGCTCACGACAGACCCGACACCAGAACATCAACGAACCGGTCCAGATCCACTCGGTCTGCATGTTCTGTGGCAAGACCATGCGAGCCTGTTCCGGTGCAACGCCGGCATCGATAAGATCGAGGTAAAAATCCAGCGCATAACTGGTAACAGTCTCGGCATATTCAGCTATCTGCAACACGCCGTCCATTCCGGTACGATACACCATGCGGTTAGGTAGGAACGTCTCAACCACTCCGCTGCTACCCTGTTTGGCATTTACTGGCCGGCCGCGCCATGCTTCCGGAAACCAGAACTCAGGTTCGCTATCGACATACCGACGCGACACTTCGTTCCAGACCCCACCGACTTGGTGCTTGACCAACTGGCGAGCGACAAAGATCGGTGCCTTGACCCGAAGCTGGATGCTGGTATGGGCGAACGGCGACCAGTGATTGTGCTTGGCGAGATAGTCGATCAACTTGGCATCTTTGTCGCTCAGTTTCTCTGTGCTTGCGCATACGAGATCGCCTTGGTGATCCAGAACTTCAGGCTCACCTTCCCACTCGCTTTCTTTGTCGAAGCTGACACGCGCTGCGTCAACCACGGTAAGGTCGTCGCCCATGTGCCGCCGATATGTAACCTTCATCGGGGAGATGATCATGCTGCTTCCTTTTCGTTGTCCTTGGCATCATGCACAAGCACGAGTGCCCGATCGACGCCGAGTTCCGTTTTCACGGCCGCAATGACGTCTGGAATAGACAGCGTCGTTGGTACCTCAAAGGCTGCCAACTTGCCGTCTTTCTGATGCGCGTAAGCAACAATGCTCACTTGCAGCCGGCGTTCAAGAACGCAAGCAGACCAGCCTTGTCGGTTGGGACATCGACTTCGTCGGTATCGACCTCGGCGCGCTTGTAGCCGTCGGCCACGAGCTGCTTGCGCTTGCTCGCCGCATCGGCTTGTGTGCCGACCCAATGGGTTTCGGAATCAGGGGTTTCGGAATCCGGCTTACCGGTCGCGGTGATTTTGTACAGCTTCATGCTCTTTACTCCTTGGGTTCAATTTCAAAATATTCAACTCCGCACTCTCGAAAAAGGGCTTGAGTCCTTCGGATGTGCTCAGCCCACCGCTCTGCAAACTCGGCGGGCGGTCGCACAGTAACCACCTGTTTGATTCCGGACTGAACAATGGCGCGAGCACAGTCCATGCAAGGAGGATGGGTGACGACAATAGTGCTACCGTCCAAAGGAACCCCAACGCGCGCCGCATTCGTGATCGCATTGAGTTCGGCGTGGGAGAACCAGAAATACTTCTCAGGGCGAGTTCTTCCTCGCGCATCAACGCCATCGTCTGCCGAACAACCGCGAGGTGCTCCATTGTAGCCAGACGCGCGATCGTCGCCGAACGGGCCGACAATGATCGCCCCAACCTGAGTTGACGTGTCTTTGCTGAAACGCGCGCGTGCATAAGCAAGCTCCATGTATTTTTGTGCTTTGGCGAGATTCACTTGAAGTCCTTTTTTGAGGCCGATGTTTATCGGTGAGTTTCACTTTCACTCCTCTCGATACGTGCGATGTCCGCTTTGATACGAACGATCGATGATGGGTTGGCAGGGGTCAGCGACATGGAAAGCAAACGGCCAGTGGGCGAGCGGATCTTGTAGTGCTTGTTGATGCACTCAAAGACCCAACCACGCTTGAACAACGGAGCGAGAAGCCGGCGGACATCACGATCCGGGTGCTGTTGCAGTTTCATTTTTCACTGCCACCATTTCCATGGAGTCCCAGTCGATGCGGTAATTCACCGGGTCGTCAGACTCAACGGCGCGGTAATCAACTACCAACAGCCAGCGGCTCATTAAGTCCCGCGCGCTGTACTCGGCTTCCTTCTGGGTCGCGAACACCAGTGCATTGCCGTACCAGTTCTTGTCGTTGCCGGTCTGGACTTCCGGTTTCCAGTTTCTCGTGCTCATGTCAGTTTCGTCTCGTCGTAGATTGGGTAGAGAATGTCGGCCGGGCAATCTTGCCTTTTGCCGTCCTTGAAATATGCGTCCCAAAGATCGGTGTTTTCTTCGCCTTCGCCGTGTAGCCTGAACGCTACGCCCGGGAACTTCAGACTGAAATCCTTCATGTCTTCGAAGTACTCGTACCACTTCGCGGGACCGTACATACTGATGGTCTCTTCTCCCTTGTTTGTTTCGTCTTCAAAGACGTCGAATGCGAGAAGAGCTTCGCGTTCTTCCGGGGTAAACGGTGTGTCGTCTTCGCGCGACACAGTGAAATACGTGGTGTAGCCCATTACTGGATTCCTCTCTGCAATAGCTCTGCTGCTTCGAAATGCTTGGCTGTCATCCGGTACCGGCAACCGAGATCGTCATGGACTATCCAGCAAGAAGGGCTACGACGCGCCACGACCGTGTAACCGCCGCCGTAGTAAAACCACTTGCTACCGGGAACAACCGTCGCCATTTTTTCACCACGAGCCTTAACCCGTGCCCGCCACGCGTTCGCGTACTCACTGGCGATCGGGGTAAGCAGGTCGAGCCACGTGTAGGGGAACGAAATTTCATTCGGCCCCATCGTTTCATCGATGTCCTTGTATCCCCAGTTGTAGCAGTCGTTCTTGACGCGCGGATTCCCGCGCAACAAGTACAGACACGCCCACCGGTGCGTCGTACTGGTTTCTGTTACCTGTTCCCCAGCAGTGGTAAAACGAACCAACGGAGCGTGCTGTTCTTCATACTCATGCACGCACCACAGGTTATTACCGACCAAGCAATGCCTGATTGTCTTGAGGCCATTGCCGTTAACGAGATGTTCGATCAGTGACCTACGTTCGTAATATCCGAAAAGCCAACCCATGTTCTTCTCCTAATTGATGCCCGGGAGACTGGTCCTCAGAATTAAGGACACGGCTCGTCGGGGCTAACGTCATCTCGAGCGTTTCTCACGGCGGACGCGACCGACGATAAGAGGGCGCCGGTTTCCACTGCCGCTGTTTTCCATGAATATCCCACCTGCGGCTGGGGACGCCGGAGCATGCTCCGGTTGACCAACTACGCTGCCAGAAGCATCAGCTCGTTCATCGCCGCGCCCTTGAGGGCGGCGCCGGGGCCGAACCACGCGGAATCGATGCGGTTACCTTGGTTGCGCGCCCGCTTGTGGTGATCGATGTACTCGGTGAGGCTGTTCATCAAGCCCCAACCAGTACCGCTGCACAGGTCCGCGCCGCGGTAGCGGTCGGTGCCGAACATCTCGAGCACGTTGACCGCATGGATACGATCCGGATCAGCCATGCGCTTCTCCGGGTCTTCAGGAATCGCAAAGACCTTGTCCATGATTTTGACGGCCGTATTGGTATCCATCTTCAGCTTGGCCAACACATCGAGAGCGGCAGTGAAGGCCTGCCATTGCTCGCGGCCGATACCGAGCCGGTCTTTGATGTCGTCTGCCTTGAACTCCTGCACGTGCGGAATCGTGACCCGGCCGGAGTTGTTCGCCAGCGCCTGCTGCAAAGTGTTGTTGCAGACCACTCGGACAGAGGTGAACTGTGCCGACGTAGAGAGCGTCAGATCGTAGGACGTGCTGAGAAGCAGATAGCCATCCACGCGATCGTTACCGAGCACCTTGTGAACATCGCCGGTCTGCGCTAAGCACCAGATACGTCCACCGTCCTTGAGGCTGCCGGCGGTATGCATCTTCATGTTGTGCATGGCGAGCAAGTCGCGGAAGAACTCAAAGATTTCTTTCGGTTGCACCGGCTTGTACCGGCCCGACACCACGGCAAACGGCTTGTGATCGGTGGTACGATTCAGGACGAACTTGTCCTTGAACGTAGCCAGCTTGACGCCACCGAACTCAGTGCGCTCGTGATCCGGCGCATTAAACATCACCGGTGTCTTCTGGACTTCCCAATCCAGTCCTGCTTCCTTCTGGAACTCTTCGAGGCCGATGTTTTCATCGACCAGTGTGCCAAGCCCGTGCCAAGGTACAGCGCCGACGTAGGCCATGCTTTCAACTGCTGCAGCCATGATTAAACTCCTTGAGGAGGGGCAAGCATCGGAAGATACTTAGCCAATAGGGTTTCCAGCGGCTTTGTCATTTCCGGTTTCGCAATGTCGCCGGGGTTGAATTCATTAGCGATAAACTGCGCCGCTTCCGGCCACGCCTTCATCGCCGCTTTCACCGACCGGCCGAGCAACTGAGATGCGATTTCTTCTTTCAGTGCGTGCTGCTGCTTCCGAAACGGCGCGCGTTCAGCACAAAGAGAGGCATACAGCACTACAGTGGCCGCGGGGAAGGAAAAGTCAGGCCCGTATCCTACAAACGCAAGGAACTCATCGGTATTACCCTTGAGCTGTTCTTGCCAGTTGTCGTTTTCGATCGGTACCAGAACGGAGATTGTGTCGGCCAGCTTGCCGATACCGTGTTCTGCCAAGAGACGCGGAGTCGTACCGATAATGTCCTCGAAGCAGGCATGGTATGCACTACGGAGATATTCGTTGATTCGCCCGTCGATCGGGGCAACAACGTGCTCGAACGCTTTTGCAGCGATTCGAATTGCAATGTTCGATGCTTCCCAACTATTGATGCAGGTCTTGCTCATGTTCTTTATCCTTTTCATGTATCAGTGGAATTACCCACCAGTCGAGAGTAGGCAGCCATGTGTCTGCCCACTCGGCGGCGTGGTGCTCTTGCTTGAAAGGGCCGATATGCTCGAACCCGTCGGCGGGATTGCCGGTTACTACGATGCAAAGACTCATCAATTGCTCACAAAAGAAAGCGGGAGTGAGCACGCCGCCCACTCCCGTATTTAACCGCCGTACTTCTGGCGTCGGGATTCCCGTACAATCTGCACGACTCCGAGCACCAGAAAACCAATCATTGTCGTTGTCGACAACAGGCGGTAGGTCAACCCTGCGACTTTCGTCGCAACTACCAAGTGGGCTACTGCCATGACCTATCCCGTAGTTTGCTGCACGATCCATGACGCGAGTGCTTTGCGGTCGATGACTTGGCGAGAAAACCCTTCCACCGACCACGTCGCTTCCCACGTTAGGTCGCGCATGATGACGCCACCTTTTGGACAGCCGACAATTACGCCGACGTTCCTGCCTTCCGCATATCGCCCTTGCAACCAGTCCAATTGCAACGCGGTCAGGCCGAGTCGCTCGGGCGTAATGTCGCCGCGTTGTGGCATACGCGGCAGGAATTTGTATTCGATCCACATGTCGTTCAGTTTTCCGGAATACCACCAGTCCGCCGTACCGCCACGGTATGGGTTATTCATCTTCTCCCTGTGGAGTACCTTAATAGATGGAAGATGCCTATGAACCCCGGAAATGAAAGTATTTTCAGGCTTGACTGCCATTGTTCTCTTTCATGGCGAAATAATGATCACGTACTGCGCGGCCGCGATCCGTCAACTCAGTACGCACTCCGAAGCCTTTCTCGGTGATCAAGTCACGCCGGCGCAAGGCACAGTACGTGGGCCAGCTGGTATTCTGCGCCGGCAAGTTGAGCAGGGCGTACAGCTGCTGGCTGTTGAGCTGCACCGAGCCGCCGTCGCCAGTGTCGAACTGGTGCATGTTGCTCATGGTTATCCTCTTGAAACGGTCATCAGTGCCGACTTTCGTCCCTTGGTACTCGAGAAGGAAAGCAGCGCAGCACCGGGCGTGAGCCAAGTGCGACAAACCCGTCTCTTTGTCGAAATCCTCGCCATCGGCGAAGGCGTACGTGTGACGGAGCATGGCATCCACGAGACGAGAGAAGTCCATGCCTTGTCGCCAGTTGTGCGTGCCATATTTCTGCCGGCCGAATTCCATGACCTTGGCTTCTTCTTCCAGAGCGATGCGAGAAATCAGGCCAAGCGGTGGCTTGCCAGCATCGAACTTGACCGCCTCGGCGGCCGGCCGCGTCGCTGCTGCTTTCGTCATTGCGGTTTAGCTGCGCCGTAGCTCATGCCGTCAACTCCTGAAGGGTTTCACCCGATGCCAACATATGCTGCAGAGTCAGAGCCTGCGCGATGGCATCTTCCAACGCATCGTGCCTGACGAGTGGCACTACCATCGCTGCGTCGGCCACGTCCTTCGCATACATCTTCTTGATTGTGCGGAAGTCACGAATCTTGAAATACGGCCACGGCGGATTGCCGGCACCAATCGCCTTGAACGCATTAGCGATGATCGGGAAATCGAAATCAGAACCATTGGCCCAGACTTCATCCACTTTGCCCCAGTCGAGCCACATGGCCAAATCGATCAACACGCGGTCGAGGGGCATGGAAGTGCGCTTGAAAATATCGCGCGCTTCTGCGGACTGCTCCATCCACCACTCGATGGTGTTGCCGTCCACGGTAAGCCCGTGCTTGAGGCATGAGTCGATGCTGATACGCTGATGAAAGCGTCGGCCGAGATTCTTGTCGTCGAACTCGATGGCAGCGATAGAAAGAATGACTGACGACGAAGACGTACCAAGCGTCTCCGTGTCGAACATGATGCGACGCATACTGTTTCCTTGTTGTTAGGGATTGGCGCCGTCTTTCCGTGCTGTCACCACATACCGCATCGACTTACGATTCTAGCGGCTAACGCGTCGGTTAACGGCTGGTTGTAGTGCAAGAAGACAACCAGCAAACTCCCCTCGGCAGAGTTATTTCAGTGCGTCGGTGCCGGTTTTGAATTAAGCGGGAGAACGGCATGCAGCCCCATCCCACTTTTGCAGACCGGCAACTGCACCCGGCGATCAGTCGGCGGCGACCGGAGCAGTCAGGGCGTTCAGTTGGGCTTCTAGTGCGACCAGTTCCTTGGCGGCTGCAGCGGCGGCCTTGTCGTTCGCCTTCAGCGTGGCCAGATGAGCCTTGCCGGCGGCGGCGTAGGTCTTGTCAGCTTCCTTGGCGATACCGGCGAACTGCTTGACGTTGTCCTTCGCGGCCTTGATCTTGGTCTTGAGTTCGGCAACGATGGACTTCTTTTCATCCTTCGAGAGGATGACGGATTTCGGGCGAGCCATTGAGTTTCTCCTTCAGAGAGTTGATGAACTGCTGTTTGTTAATGTCAGCAGCTCTGGCGATTAAGCGGTCGATGAGAGTCTTCCGCCGTTGGGTTTGCATCTCGAGCTTGAGGCAGTAGTACACTTCTTCTTCCGTCAGCTCCTCGACGACTTCGAGGAGCGAACGGAACGAATCGAGCGCACGGCTAGTACGCCACGATCCGCAGAACATCAACGCTTGGTGGCCGGCTTACCGGCCGTCCGCGCCTTCGGTGCCGGCAAACGAGCCGCGACGACCTTTTCCTCGAACTCGCTGGTTTGCGGCTCGACGCGGAGAACCGTAATGGCTTCCTCGCGCTTGCTCTTCGCCAGTTCGTACAAGGCCTTGCCGACCGGTTCCGGATTTCCGCAGCGAATGCTGGCGTACGTCTGATTCGGATCGAAAGAGAACTCGGTCACGAAGGCGTACGGCGGCAGACCGTAGTCGTTGGCCAGATCGCGGACGTACTTGTCGTACGCCTTGATTGCCGTGGCCGACAGTTCCAGCGTGATGAGCGGGGCGCCTTCGGCAGCATCGGGAGCGAGCAGGGCCAGAACGTACTTGTCTTGGCAAGCTTTCTTCTTCTTCTGCGAACCCGGAGCAACCGGTTCCCACTGGTTCATCGCGCAGGTCTTGCAGGTCTCGCCTTGCACGTCCGGGGAATTCTCGGACGGGATCAGCGAGTCATGCGTAACGAAATCCAGCGCGAAGCAGTTCGGCGGCACGATGTTGTCGCGGTTGAACGCCCCTTCGTACCAGTTCTTCTTGGCAATGAAGTCGACGATCACGCCGTGGATGGTGTCCATCTTGGCGCCGGCGGGGAAAGCATCGGTCGGCGGCATGGAGAACTTCTTGTCCTGCGTGACGCTGATCTTGTTGCCCGACGGGGCCGACAGACGTTGTTGAAACGCCGCAACTTCGTCGCCGCCGGCTTGAAGGTGGGCCGGAAGGCTCACTTTCGCACGGGCGACGGCTACTGCGGTTCCTGCTTTGGGCTTAGCGGCCATGCTGTTTTCCTTTCAGAGATCGGATTATTTGGAAACGACACGCAGGTTGAGGCTGCGCTTCTTGAAGACCTCCAAACCGGGTACTTCAGCTTTCTTCAAACTCCGCAGTTCGCGCCACGCCGGAGCGGAGACACGTCGCTGGAACAAGTGCATGTTGCCCGTGCGCTTGGCAAAGGCACAGAACGCATCCCAGTCGATTACGTTGGGTTCTTCAGATTCGGAGATGGAGACCGAGGCGGTCTTGCTGGCGCCGCGGTCGGTACCTTCGGCGTCGAGCTTGGCGATGATCTTGCTTTCCAGCTCGTCGAGATTCGCCTTGATCATTTTGTCTTCGGCGGCCAGCTTGCGTCGCTGCTCACGCAGGTCGTAAGACTGGTCGATCATTGCACCGAGGGTTACTGCAGACTTCGATTTGGCGAGTGCCATGTATGTCTCCAATGAAAACAGAGTGTATCAGATTTCTGACAGAGTGTGTGAAATTATCACACAGAATAATTAACTGCCCACCCGGCTTCGGCAGCAGCCCAAATGGGCATATCCGGCGCCCACGCTGGGGCCGTACGCATGACCTTGAGATTGACTTCCAAGGTCTTTTTGACGATCCGCTCCGGTACGACACTGACGATTTCGTCATGTGTCATGGTCGCGATCTTGACGACCTCTCCTTTGCGAAGTTTCACCGTCGCGTAGTAGTCGTGAATCTCGGTCATCTCTTCGCGAATCACCACGCCGGCCAGCGCCTGCACGATGTTCTCGGCAAGCAGCCCGCCGTAGATATGCTTCTTGATGCCAGCCGACATGTAGGAGAAGCCAGAGCGACGGTTACGCTCGGCGTCCCACGTCATCTTCAGGCCCGGATAATGCAGGCCCATGCCGTTGGGCAACCAGATGTCGGTGCCGTCATACTCCAGTAACCCGTTGTTGCCGAAGCTGCCGGATTGACCGTTGCACATGGCCTCGAGAACGTCCTCGCACTCACCCCAGAAATCGACGATCGTCTTGTTGATCTTGCGGTACATCTTGACGATCTTCGTGCATTCCAGCATGGACAGGACCATCGGCGGCCCCATGACACCAAGAGCGAGGGTAGTTTGGAATCGCTTGGCGCCCATGCTGTAGCCGAGGCCCAGCACGGCGATCTTGCCGATGAACCGTTGTTCATCGTCGATCTCTTCGACCGGGACGTTGTAAATCAGCGACGCCATGAACTTGTAAACGTCTTCTTTGTTGCGGAAGCGTTCGAGTAGGTCTTCGTGCCCGGCAATCCACGCCAGCACCCGGGCTTCAATTTGCGCCGAGTCAGGGGCGATAATCACGTGGCCTTTGGGGGCGAGAATCGCTTTGCGCAACTCGCCGGCCATCGGATAATCCTTGGTTGAGGTCGGCATGTTCTGGAAATTCACCTTGTTCCCACCGCTCCACCGGCCCGTCTTCGCCCCGTAGTAGTTCAGCAAAACTGGTAATGAACCACAGGTCTCTTGCATCTGGATCAGGCGCCATGCTCGTGTCTCCATCATTGTGGATTTGGCAGCGAGCCGGCCCTGTACCAGTCGCACAACACGGGTGTCGTCGTGATACTGGAGTTCGATGAATTCCGGGTCGGTCTCGGCCAAGGCATATGAAATCTCGCCGTTGTACTTGCTGACCTTCTTCGGGGCGACTACCCCGAGGGCTTCTAACGCCGCGACGAACTTGTCGGTGCTCTTGAGTGTCTTTTCGTCAGAGCCGGAAATAGCGATGAACTTGAGGCGCTCGTTCATCTCGTAATTGAGAGACGCTTCGGCCCGGGCAGTATCGAGCTGCAGCACCGGGTCACAGAACATCGACAACGTGATGTCGATCAGCTTGATTTCGCGTTCGGGGAAAACCTCGATCTGTTTCTTGAACACCTCGAAGCACTTCTCGTTGTCATTGACGCAGTACGACATGAGGTTCTTCTTCTTGTCGCCGACGATTTGCTCCGTACGCAGGCCCTTGACATCGTTCAGCCCTTCGGTCTTGCCGGGGATACCGTAAAACTCACAGATGGCTTGCAGACTGGCCTTGGACATGTCCGAGTGCAAGCCGCGGGTCATCTGCACCGTGCACAGTCGGCGACGGGGGCGAATACCGAGATGATGCGACGAGATGAACCCGTCGAAGAAATTGTTGTGGGCCAGCAGGTCATGCTTTGACCAGTCAATGGCTTGCAGCGCCGCTGTTACAGCTTCTTGCCCCCAATAGCACTTGGATTTTTTCTTCCCGATCTTGATCGCGCAGCAATGAATCTGAAACTGCGGATCGGTGATATAGGAAGAGGTGTTGTATACCTTGGCACGTAAGCTGTACGTGCTGCTATAGAAGGTCTCGTAGTCAATCGTAACGAGTTCATCGAAGTTGTATTTCATATTTTTGTTTTTGCCAGCCAGATAATGCAGCCGAGAAACATGAAACAAAATATCCCGTCGGCAATTTCAAGAAACAGTTCCAAGGCCCGCGCCCTCCTGTGATCGAAAACCAAAAGCCGCATCGCGTTGCGAAACGATTAAGTTTCAGGGGGCGCGGGTTCGGTACCAGTTAGGTAACTTGGATTGAACGGATAACCGGGCGTGAAACAGGAACGCCGACGAAAGTCCGCAACAGCTCTTCCTGTTGATCGAAATCGATCACGGCCATGTTGTAGTCTTCGATGGCTTTTTTCTTGGGGACTTTGGGAAGCGTCTTTTCAGCGGCCTCGCGCAGTTCTACCAGCCGGCGCGCCGAGTCCTTCAGCAGGTTCTGCGTATGCGCGGGCAGGGGGTAGGGCAGCGCCCTGAACGTAGCGATGCCACTATCTTCGGTGAAACTTTTCATTGATGCTCCTTAGTTGTTGGGTGCCGCCCGCTTGCGCTGTTTCCCGCAGCACGCTCCGAAAGTATCAGACTGCGGGCGGCGGAAAACTAATTCACTAACGAAAAAGCCGATACATCTCGTTTGGGGAAAATGAATTTCTTCGGTATGGGCTGGTTCGAATACACCGGCCATTCGCTCGTGTATTTAGACGGCGTGGCAGCATACAACTTGCCGGCCAATACCAACTGACAAAGAGCTATACCGAGTCCGAACATCGGTTGCGTACCAACCTTTTGTTCGATTTCACGGAAGGTCATAGGGTACGTGACGTGCTTCAGACATTCGTCTTTGAGTTGTTTCGAGTTCACATCAATCCTTCCAAAAGTTCAGTCATCTTGAGTTTCTTGTTTTGCAATGCATCCCAAACTACTTCGTCGAGGGTGCCCTCGGCAACGACAACAATGGTCTGTGTCTTTTCAGTTTGACCGATACGATGCACCCGCTTGAGACCTTGGAGGTAATGCTCCAAGTTGTAGGTAGGGCTTGCCCAAATTGTTGCTGTACCGCGCGTGAGAGTGAGGCCGTGTCCAGCAGATTGCGGGTGTGCAAAGAGAACTTGATATTCCCCCGCTTGGTAATCTTTAACCACCCTAGCTCGCTCTGTGTCACCGACAGATCCATCGAAAACAGCGTATCGAATACGTCGTTTATTTGCTTCCTTAAGGAGTTCTTCACGCTGATGTTTCCATTGGAAAAAGACGATTGAATGCGCCCGCTCCTCGACAAGATCGAGCACCAGTTCATACCGCTCGGAAGCCAGCAGAGAATATTGTCCGTCATCGTTGTACGCCGCGCCGGAAGCGATCTGCAGTAGTTTGCCGGCAACCACCGCGCCATTGACAGCGGTGATCGATGTCTTCTTGAGTTGGAGAATCTGGTAATTCGCCATGTCTTGGTAGGCGAGCATGTGCTTCTTACCCAGCTTGAAAGGCAAAGCGAATTGGTGATTGGCCGGGATGTCGACACAGTCCTCGAACTTGTGCCGAACCGTGATATCGCGGATCAACGTGGCTACCGTGTTTTCGATACCGTCCCGGTCGACCCACTCGATCATCTTTGCATCACGCCCAACTTGTTTTGGCGTGCATGCGGCTGAGCGAAACTTGAAGAAGGAATCGCCGAGACGCTTACCGCCGTCAAGGAGGTAAACCTGATGCCAGATATCGCATACTCCGTTGCTATTTGGCGTGCCGGTCAACAGCCGACGGTACTTGAAATACGGCATGATCTTGGCCACAGCACGCGATCGTTGGGAAGTGTGGTGCTTGTACGCTACCGACTCGTCGATGACGATCGTGTCGAACTTGGCAAAGAAAGCTTTCGACTTGGCCGCTAGCCATTTGGCTGCATCGTGGTTCGCCACATAAACATCAGCCGGGGCGGCGAAAGCTTTCTCGCGATTGGCAGCGAAAGCAAGACTGACGTCCATGTCTGGAGCAAACTTGCGAAAGTCCTGATACCACGCTGCATCGAGCAACGACTTGGTAGCCAGCACCAACATGCACTTGCCCTTCTTGCGCCGGCGCTCGGCGAAATCCTCGACTTCAGGCCTAGTCTTTCCCGTTCCCGGGTCGGACGTGTCGAAGATGATTTCGCTCTTTTTGAGCGCGAGTCGAGTTTGTTTCTGGTGCGCGAACAAAGGTGGCGGCGTTTGCGTGGAGGGAACAGACTGGACAGCCTTGGAACTCATGGGTTGCATCCTTAGAGCAGCGTTTCTTGGAACGGTTTTGAGCGAAACAGCGGGCGATCATTCGAGCAGCTCAAGAAGTTTTGCTAAGCCGCGCCCGGTTTGCGTTGGGACTTCGCGCGTCTTCCACTTGGTTGTTCCCGGCCAAAAATCGATAAATCCGATCTTGGTGTCGAGTATCAAGTGGGCGCCGCCGTTGTGGGTGGAGAAAGAAATACCTTTTTGCACGAGGACTTTAGGCCCAAGTACGCGGCGTTGAGTGGCTGCGCTTTGTTTCATCTTTTTCCAGTCCTTCCACAGTTCCGTGACTTCGCTCATATTTGCTTGCCCGCGGCGAGGCCCGGGGGCGTAACTTCGTTGTACGGATTGCCATTGAAAAGGCGAGCCACCGGGTTGTACTGCACCGCGCCATGCTCGACATAAGTCTCGCAAAGCACATACGCCGGCTTGCCAGTTTTACGGTCTTCGCAGGCGGCTATGCAGAGTCTGTTTTCACGGCCAGCCTCGGCGATTGTTCCGAGTGTCATCCTTATTTTCTTTGAAGGGCCGCGCTGCACGATCTTCTCCTTAATTCGGTAGTCCCAGTTGGACTCGAACCAACGACCAAAGCCTTATAAGGGACTCTGCTCTACCACTGAGCTACAGGACTAAATTGGTGCCGAGTGTAGGAGTTGAACCCACGACCCCCTGCTTACAAGGCAGGTGCTCTACCGCTGAGCTAACAAGGCAATTTGGTTTCAAGGGAAGGAATTGAACCTTCGACCTCGCTCGTGTAGGAAGGGGAGCGCGCTCTTTCTCTGAGCTACCTTGAAAGACTAGACCCCGTGCGGACAGTCGCCGGAACCCTTGATAGGGTGGTACGGGCACCACTGGCATGAATACGTATTCGGGTTCGGCGGGAAGTCAGTCGCCTCGGTCATCTTCCGGCCGCGGCGATCGAATGGCTTGAAGAAGCGCATACCGATTGGGCGCACGACCGTAAGCGACGCGAGGTCATTCACGTCGAGATACCACAGCTCGCACGTCACGTGTTCGATATGGGGAAACTTGAGCAGGACGGCCAGCGCATACAGCTGCATCTGCTCGCCGTGCTTGATTTCGTTACCGAACTTGCGCCCGGTTTTGTAGTCGATCACGACCGCGTGCTTGTCGGTCAGATGCACGTTGGCATCGAGCTTCAGGCGGAGCCAGCCCCACAACCACTCAGTCGCTTTCCAGTCTTTGTCAAACGCCCACTCCCCCTCCAGACTCACCCGACCAGCCTTGAAGTGCTTCTTGAGAGACTCGATCTCGTCGGCAAAATGTCGAGCTTCTTGTGGAAACTCTCCGGCGCCTCGAAGATACGATTCGATCTCGTTATGCACCCGCGTGCCGCGGTCGTTCGCATGTTCGGTCTTGCCCGGAGGGAGCGGGCGTTCGGGTTCAGGAATCTTGTCGATGAGCTTGAGCTTCACCTTGTAGGCACAGGATTCGAAATCCACGAGCCGGCTGTAAGACCAGCTCTTGATTCGTTTCGGTGCCGGGGTGGCAGAGGCTTTAGCCATTGTCAGATTCCTTGTAGGGTCGGTCAGAGAGTATGAGATTACCGCACAATCCGTGCGCCGCGCAAGATGCTGGCCAACAAATCGAGCAGATTCATTTTGGAGATGCGGGCGTAGATGCGACGGTGCTGGGTCAGCGCGATGTGGTCGGCGGCGTCCTTGTCTTCGCGGCGAATTGCCACATTCAGCGCGCTGCGACAGGCCCCGTGCAACGGGATCGGCGCGTTGTAACGCGGTTGCTTCTTGCGGAAGCCCAAGAACTTCACACCGGTATAGGCTTTGTCGCCGGGGGCATTCATACGTGCAGCAGAGAGACGGCTCATTACTTGGCTCCTTGGGGGTACATCACAGTGGACCACGTGGTCCAGAAAGATTCAGAAATCTTGAAGGGCAGGGTCATCCATGCGACTACTGCGTGGCGCACTTGTGCCATGTGCCATGGAAATAATTTTGATTGCATTATTTCAATTCTCCTTTCGGTGCGGCGGCGAAATGCTCAAGGGCTTGGTCGGGGGTGGTGGAGAGGATTTGCTCAACACTGTGATCCCACAGATCGACAGGGCTGTGCCCGCAGCTCATAGGGGAGCTATGACCATCAATGGCTTCCCCACAGCAACACACCCCGCTTGATACGGGTGCGCGAGCAATAAACTCCCGCATCATCTCGATCTGCGCGGCTTGACGTTCGATCAGGTTAGCAGCCTTGCCTTCAATCGACGTATTTGGCGTATCTGACTCAGATGCTGCTTGCTGTAGAAGTTCAACGAGGGTCATCATTCTTCTCCTTTCGGGGGCGGCGGCGAGCATGGCTTTATACGCTTCTGTTGTGCTTTCGCATGGATACATCGCCCGCAGCATAAGTAACGTCGGCTGCTTCGGCACTAGCGCATAACCTTCAGGAGTCGCATCCCGCTTCCCGGCCAATTCTGCATACTCGTAGCTTTCGAGCCACTGCCTTTGCACAGACTCAACGTCGCCTGATGGGCATTTGTCATATAGCCACTTTTCAAATGCAGCCTGTTCTATGTCTTCACTGGCCTCCCGCTTCCCGGCCTCGTAGGCTTCGGAGAGTTGGTCTTCAGTGTGGAGGGGAACAGCTTTCCAGCCAACTTGCTTATCCCATTGATCGAGGTTCTGGCAGGCTTCGGTTTTCGTAATCTCTGTTAAATGCAGATGACCGTCTGGATCGGACTGAACAAAGGCAACCGGCTCGAATTTAGGCATTGTCATTTCATTATCTCCTTCGCCATTTCCTTCAACTTAGCAGCAAGTTCTTTCCGCTCGGTATAGTTCATCCAGCCGAAGTCGTACCACTTCCCTCCGGACTCGATTTGAAGCTTGACGTGCCTGTCGGCTAAGGCTGCGAACGAAGTTTCAACCTTGACTTTCACTTCAGTCCTTTCGGGGAGTAGAGAAGTTCAACCCAGCTTTTATGATTTGGATTTCTGGCATCCCACTTAGAGCGATAATCTTCGTTGTCGTCGTAGCTGCGAAAGTCATACCCACCTTCCCCGTCGAATGTTCGCCAAGCAACAGGCTCCCCGAGCCAAGCCCTGAGCGTAGAGTCGTCAGGCTGGATGGCAAGTGCTTTGCGAACAGACAGTACGTTCATGCAAAAATCTGTTGGAAGAGTGTCTCGTCCTAAGTCGATAAGGGCTATATGTTTTAGCGCCTCGTCCTTCAGCTTGCACGCGGCAACAGCTTGCGCGGTCTTGCGTTCAAGGATGGCAATGTTCTCCGCGTGAATTCTGCGAAGTGTGTCGCATTCTTCCTTCGCCTCGGTAAGCTGATCCAGCAGCCGAATCCCGGATGCTTGGGCAGAAACGCGGGCCGCGTGGGCAGCGGCGAGTTGCTGGCACAGTTGAGTATTTTCGTTCTGCAACTGTGCGTTGAAAGCCATGCGGCGGTATCGCATCGGGACAGTCTTCAGCCGTTCGATCTCCGCATCTCTGGCGGAGAGTTGCTGGCGCAGGGATTCATTTACCCGAACCGCAGTTGCAAGAGAACGCTCAAGTTCCCATACTCTTGGTAGAAGTGCGTTTTCACTACTCATTTCCCTTGCTCCTTCTCAGTCATTTCCACACCTCCAGATACAGAATCCATGAAAACACTCCGATGGAGAAGACCGCGAAAATCAACTTTTCCCGCAGCGTCATCCTCGGAGCTGGCGTGTAAAACGGAATACTCGGCCAGGGATCGTAGCGTTCAAACTTCTGCACCAACCTCTCGGACCCAATCAGCCCCTGGCTCAGCAACGGGACATTCTTCCTGGGCATCCCAGCTTTCATTGTGACCTCCTCGAAGGACGAGTTAGTGCTATCATTACCAGTTTCTTGCATCATGAGAGTGAGCCTCTTCAATGAGCCTCTGAAGGAAGTTGGGGGAGAGTTTCCCCTCCCCCTTCCCGCCGACAAGTGGAGGCTCAAGTCCCTGTCGACTCGGAGATAAGCGTGGCTCGTCTCCTTGAAGTTCCCGGAAGGTTGCCCTCCCGCGGGTCCCTTCGGAAAACCCCCGCTTGTGGCAGGGGCAGACCGAATGAATCCGGCCCTTGGTTAAGCGTTCAGCTCAGCCATAAGGTCGTCGGCATTGACCTTCTCTGCCTTGACCTTCTTATCCGCTTCCAGGCGGGCGATGATAACGCCGGTCTTGGTAGCGGGGTTGCGGAAGGAAGCATACAGCTCGGCGCGGGAGAGCTTCTCGCCCTTGGCCTTGGCCGTGTCCAGCTTGCCTTGGAGGAAGTCCTTGACGAACTGAACGGACTTCCCGGTGGCTTCGCAGATGGCCTTGATGACCACGGAAGCACCGGCGAAACCATCGCCAGTCGCACGGGTTGCAGACCACTCGCCCTTTTCCAGACGGGCAATCATGTCATCCACTGCCACGACCATATCGTCGAGTTCTTCCAGACCGGCGGTTTCGTCGCCAATCTTCTGGGATGCGCCGTGACCGGCCAGCTGGAGCTGGTTCGGCTTGCTCACCGTGAAGGTACGCGTCACGCCATTACGGAAGTCGAAACGAACTTGAACCACGTTCCCTTCGATGATGACTTCCTTGATCAGGCGCTTCTTGCCCGCAAAGCCGACGGTCCGGCCATCTTCCATCTGGACCTGCTCGACTTCAGCAGCAACACGTTTCGTGGCAACAGCAGTTTGTTCTTCGCTCATTTTGAGACTCCTAAAGTTGGGCATCCTTTCGGGCGATTACCCTTACTCCCGTGGGGAAGTTTCCCCGTTCGTTTTTAACGAATAACCATCATACATGAAAAAATACATTTGTCCAGCAAGGGTTGCATATTTCTACAACCCCACCGGATTTGAGCTTACTCGCCCCCGTCGATCAGCCACCATATAGCTATCAGCGCGAGGATGTAGGAAGCCATCTTCCAGAAGAAATCAATATCCACAGGAGAGCTCCCCCTTGAAGTAAAGTTCCGCTCGTGGAGCAAGGTGGATTCCGAGGAGAGCCTGCGGGTCGGCCCAGGTGAGTTCCACGAAATAAACCCACTCCCCGATCTGGGATTCCCAGCGGGCGAATGAGACTTCGGGGCCGAGGAGGAAACCGGGGTAGTCCTCTTTTCCCGTCAGGAGTTCGATAAACCGCTGGGCGAAGTGTCCCGCCGTTACCCGCCCGAGGACTTCCACTCCGCCCCAAGGGGAATCCTTCATCCGGGCTTCCCCTTCCTTCCATACCCAGTTCCGGCCATAAGCCAGCCGGACTTCGCGGAGATTGCACTCTCCCTTTATATGACCTACGCGTAGCATGGTGAGCCTCCTGTGTTGTTAGTCCCGCGCTGGGGATGGAAAGACCTGGGCTTGCAGCGGAACCTCCCGCAATCCGTAGCGTTCGACCTGCCCTTCGAATTCTTTCGCAGTGTAGGTGAAAGCATACTGCCCCGAGGTCGCTTCGCTTATCTGATCGTAACAGGCCTTCCATGAACTTCCTTGCACGACGGAGTAGCAATCTTTCAAGTTCGACCCGTACCCGTAGGTTACATAAAGCGTCATCACTTCTGGCGGCTCCCCGCGCCCTTTGCTCACGGTCATCATAGCCCGTCCTCCCCAAAGTCA
>OFRO01000243.1_pt1 | contig 20919 bp, 33 predicted proteins | sample 1543091 | NCBI WGS metagenome assembly OFRO01 (sample SAMN07774217, study PRJEB24372) | wastewater metagenome | isolation source: Exp Tend NO 10WW | collected 2016-02
TTAAGAAGGAAGCTGAGGGACTTGCGGACACAGCTGGTAGAACCATTGTGGGGGCTGGTGCTCTGACAGTGGCACTTCCTGCCGGTGCTGCTCATCGCATTTACGAAACCATTGCAGGACGTGGTAATGAAGGATCTCTTAGTGAAGATGTTACAAACCTAGCCAATCGTATTACAAAGGGCGTCTTCTATAATGACAAGGGTGCTCCCGATAGTGCTGATAAATATCAAAGCGTAGTTGATGAAGTAATCAATCGTTTTGGTATGCCTATGTTAGGACACCATATTCCAGGACGACTTCCTGTTCCTTCTGCACGAGAACTCTCGAAGTTCTCAGAAGTAGAACGGGCTCTTCAAGATAAAATTGCTGCTAATAAGGCAGTGGAAGCACAAAAGGCAACACAGGACCTAACAAAGAACTATGAAGCCAACAATAAGATTCCTCCTGAAACTCGTGCTGCTCAAGAAACTCTCAATGCGCAAGATGCTGGTGGGGCCTTTAAGGCTCCGGAAGTAGCTCCTGATTTTACTAAGCAACTAGAACTTCCTCTTACAGACAATCCTATTGAGAAGATGGTTCGTGATGAAGCTGCTCAAAGCATGCAAAGAGATTTGTTTGCTAGACCAGAAGAGCCACGTATCATTTCCAATGCGGCTGAGGCAGGTCGTAATGCTGCTGATGAACTAGGTGCTCGGCAAGTTGAACAACGTGTTAAAGAAGAACAAATCAACTCCGCATGGGAAACTCGACAACAACAACTTGTACTTGAACCAGACCCAGTAGCACGAGAAGTTAAGACTACAGAATCAAATAACCTACGTCAACAACAATTAGACGATGTACAAGAACAACTCATTGCTGAGCAATATCGCAATGGTGGACGTCGTAGTTCTCGTTTTGGTGGTGGTCAACGAGGAAATGCGCCATGGATTAATGACTTAGCAAATTCTCTTGGAGATGGTGATAAGATCTTTGAAGATATTCTTGGCAAGGCACTTTTTACAAAGAATATGTCTGGTGCTGAAATTCTTGCCAAATCTCTCGAAGAAGGTAAGGATGGAAAAGGAATTAACAATTTAGAGGCAGGAGCAAATCTTACAGCTGCTAAACGCAATTCTACTTTAGTTCGTGAAGGTGGACGATGGTTTCAATCTGCTGAAAAGAAAGCAGAACTTTCTACACGAGACTTCGTCTTTCCAGCTGAGCAGCATTTAAAGAAACTCTCTAAAAGAGAGATTCGTGACTTACTTTCAGTAATGAAAGAGGAGATGTTCAATCGTTCAATTACTCCTGAACAGGTACTTGAACTTGGTTTAACAAAAGATCAACTTAAAGCTTATAATGCTCTACGCCAAATGCATAATGAAGCATGGCGTCAGATGAATGAAATGCGTAAAGCTCAGGGACTTCCTGAAATTACGAAACAAGAGGCCTATCTTGCTTCTCGTTGGAAAGGCGACTATCGTCGCCCCATTCTAGATGCTCATGGAAAACTGGTTTGGTACCTTGCTGCGGATTCTAAAATTGGTTTAAATAGACAATGGAAAGCTCTTCAGAAACAATTTCCTGACTTAGTTGCAGGAAAAGACCACACTGTTAGTTCAATGCGTCATACTAATGATGCACAAGCGATGTTATCAAATGCAATTGATATTCTTGGACGAGATGATCCAGCCATTGTTAAGATTAAGGAATGGGCTGAGCAACAAACAATTAAAGAAGGTGAAGGAACTGCTGGACAACAAAAGCATTTTGAACCTAAAGCAAATGTGCGTGGTTTCGTAGGAGATCGTCCTGGTAAAAACCCTACTTCTGAAGCTATTGCTGGTTTTCAACAGCAAATGACTTATGCAAAGAATGCCTTTAAATGGGCTGAAATGCAGAAAGTAGCAGAAGAACTTAAGGGAGTGTTAAATGATCCCAAACTTCTTGAACAACAACCAAATAATGTAGCTTATATGAAGGCCTATGCCCGTTCCCATTTTGGAACAGGTGAGGCAGTGTGGGTGAAGGCTTTAGAAGATGCTATTAGAGGCACTGGGCTTAGTCCTGCTCTAATCTCAGCTGGTGTTGGTGGTGCTAAAACCATTTTCATTATGCAGAAGATGGCGGTGTCATTAGGTTTTACTGCTTCTAACATTATTCAGTTTGTGAATAATGCTCCACATATGGTAGAGATTTCTAAGAATCCCATTAAGCTAGCTTATGCTATAGCTACTGGTATTCCTATGGGACTACTGATGGCTACAGGACATTACCTAAATGCATCAACAAAGAGCAAGGCTCTTTATAAAATGCTTGCTGGTATTCCTGATGGCAAGTCACTTATTGAGGCAATGAAGTATGCCGAAGACAATGGTATTACTACACGGTCTGTTCTAGACGAAAGTCCCATTGCTAACAACTTCTCATTGTTAGGAAAGGCTGAGAATCTAGCCGGTAAAACTCTTAGTATTCCAGAAACCGGACTTCGTAGTGCTTCTTTCATGACATATTTCCAGCTCTTACGAGACTCTGGAAAGTATGCTAAGACTGCCGAAGGGCGGCTACAAATGCTTCGGGACGCAGAAGAATATGTCAATAAGGCAATGGGTGACTATCGTCCTAATGAACGTGCTCTTGTATTCAACCAACTTGGTACTATTGGTAATGCTTTAAACACACTACAAACTTATCCATTTAACTTCTACCAACAATGGAATCATGTAATTCGCAAAGCTGCTAAAGGCGATGTACTACCCTTTATGGCAATGTTTGCAGTACAGGGATATGTCGCAGGTGCAATGGCTATCCCGATCTTTAATGATGTATCAAAGGCATATGATTGGATGTTAGATCATGTCTCTACTCCTGTATGGAACAAACTAAAAGACTTTAGTCCTAAGGAACTTGTTCTACGTGCGGGTGGTGAACGTGGTCTCTATGGTGGTTTATCTGTTGACACTGGTATTGGTATGACTAGCCGTGTCACTGCTCCTGGTGCTGGTGAGATGATTACTGCTCCTGGTGGTCCTATTGCAGATCTATATAAGCAAGGAAAATCAGTAGGAGCTTTGCTAACCAGTCCTACAGATAAGAGTAAACAACTTCAAGCATTAATGGATGTACTTCCTACAGGTATTCAAGGACTTATGGAAACAGGCCCTCTACGTGACTCACTGAGTGTACCTACTGGAGAAGGTCAAAATTATCGGAAGACAACTGATGTGGCAGATCGCAAGGGTATGTATGCCCGTACACCAAAAGAAGAAACTATTCGTAGCTTTGGTATGCGTAGCCAGAAGGAAGTGGTTGAAAAAGATTTGGCCTATATAACATCTAAGAAGGAAACCAATGCCACGAAACGTGGAGTTGATTTAGTTAATGACATCTATGATGCTGCTCGTAATGGTGATGTAGAGACAACAAAAGAACTTGTAACTCTTTACACACAAATTACTGGTAAGAAACTCACCAATGATCAGATGAAGAAGCAAATCTTGGATGAATTTACTACAGCTGCTCAGCGTGCTGCTAAGGGTGGTAAATCAATTGAAGGCCTAAAGGCAGTGAAACAAATGCAGGAGTATTTTAAGGAGATGGGATATGGACCTTAACAGTTTTTTAATGCAACTACTATATCCAGAGAAATGGCAAGCATGGAGAGAGAAACAAGCACAGGCCTATCGCCCTGGCTCGTTCAATGACGCACAGAACTACACCCTTAAACAGCTAATGCAAATACACCCAGGATATGATAATCTCTTTGGTGCTTATGATCGTAATGCCCAATATGAAATGTTTGGGCCACGAGATGAGCCATCAGCTAAAGTAGATAGAATTGAGTCTATGGGTAGACCAGGAATGATTTAACGACAATGCAAATAAGTTATAATGGACTGGTCTTCCTAAAAGACCAAGAGGGCTTTAGAAAGCTTGCTTATAAAGATGGTGGGGGAGTTTGGACAATTGGGTATGGAACTACCCGTGTCGATGGAAAGCCCGTTGAAGCAGGACAAACTTGTACAGAGGCCCAAGCGGCTCTCTGGTTGCAGGCAGATCTTGCCTGGGCCCAAAGTGCTGTTAACAAACTTGTTAAAGTTCCTCTAAAACAAACAGCTTTTGATGCACTTGTTTCCTTTGTATATAACATTGGAGAAGAGGCCTTTCGTTCAAGCACCATGTTACGTAAGATAAATCTACGAGATCTTTCAGCTTCTGCTGAGTTCGACCGTTGGGTGCATGACAATGGGAAGGTGGTTCCTGGACTTGTCTCTCGACGACATCGAGAACGACAAATGTTTGAGCAATAAAAAAGGCCGCATTTAGCGGCCTTTAAATTCATTTCTATGTTCTAATCTATGGCAGTTTGCACATAATGTTTCTAGATTAGAAATATCATTATTTTGATTATCTCTATCTTTATGATGCATATCTAATTGACATTTATCGATAGCACTAAAGCCACACCGTTCACAGTGTGGTTTTTTTATTTGGCGATAGGGATATTTGGTACACCGATTACACAATGATTTATAAAGTGTATAACCAGCTTTTGATTTACAATTAATAGCAACTAGATTTCCACACTGACATAATGGTCTAGGGGGTTGAAGTGTTAATGCATATCTTCCCATAGGGCCCTTAGTTTTTTGTACTACAGATTATGCTCCAGGACTAAATACCCCAAACCATTGATTCTTTACATACCAAGCATCAGATGGCAACTCATCATCTAATACTAGTTTACAATTCTTATACTTCCATGTAATATGTTCTCCCGTTTTTAGAAGTTCCGAACTTACATAAAGAGTTAATGAATCATTGTCCTTATTTGTATAACACTCTTTTAATGCCATTTCAAAAGACATTTCAGATAAATCACAATTAACAGATAATTTAGGGAGTTTCACAAAAGCCTCCTACACATGCAAGTTCATGCATGTTCATATTAGCGTCATCCACTTCATACTTGTCGAACTCGTTCCAATCGATCTTTGGCATTGTCGCAGTAAGTTCGTTGAATTGCTGCTCCGTTAGGTCTTGATAGGGGGCTTGCTGATATACATGGTCGTTATGGGGAAGGAAGGAAACTCCGCCAATGTCATTCAAATGTTGATAGACCCAAGCACCAACTTCCATCCATTCATTCTCTTTCACGTACACAGTAATAGAAGGATTATGCTCACACCAATGCCGCTTAAAAACCAAGTAGTGCTCAAGGGCTTGGATGGCCGATCTTCCATGACGAGTAATAGAGTTACTAGGAGCACGGATAGGGAAGCTAAAAACCACGTTAGAAGGGTTGGTGACATCTACTTCGTTGGGAAGGCCCTTTTCCTTAAGGAATAGAGCCAAGGGGTCCTTAATGTCTGCACGAACAGTCCGCACATAATACTGACTATGTCGAGGATGAATGCCACTAGCAGAATCAACCAACTGGCTGACAGTGCCGGAAGGCTTAACAGTAGTGATGCTAACAGAAGGGTTAATACCAATCTTTGCAGCCCACTGCTTATTAGTTTCAATACATTCATTCTTAAGTAGTGTAAGGGTTTCTTCTAGAAATGTCTTGCCATCCATAAAGGTCATCTGACCACTTAGATGGGGATGGTCCATAATTCCTGTCATAGACACTCCGAGAAGACGTTCTTCCTCAGCGTTTAACTTCCATTGCTTTCGGATGTATTTGAAGTCTGTGAGGGTGCTTTGGAAAGTGCCAATGATTGTAGCGAGTCGTACTTTGCGCTGAAGATCAGCAATCGTGTCACCAGCTCTGACAATAATTTCGGACAGGTTGCAGAATCCGAAAGGACGTAAGATAATTTCTCCACAGGGATTTGTTCCAAACTCGTGAGCAGTTTCTCTGCGCGCGACAGAGGCAGCCTGATTTTTCGCAGATACCCGGTTAAATATACCGCGTTCTCCCGACTTACTTTCATAGAGTGCATGCCATTCTTTCATAAAAATACCTACATCTGGTTTCTCCGTGTAGGCAGCACTAATGTTGGCTAGGGCTCGTTGGCTATCGTCAACCCACCATTGTCCGTTTTTGTAGTTTCGCATACGCTCGTCTGTGAGATTGGACAAGCAGATAAGAGCGGAACGCCGTACCCCTCCAACAACGACCACTTGAGCGATTTTACAGACAAGGTCTGAACATTCAACGGAATTAAGCCGTCGTCCACTAGCTTTGCTAAACAGCGCAATAGTGAATCGGAAAAGATCCTCCAATGGCGCAGGTCCAGAAGCTCTACCTCCAAAGGTTTTGAGTCGAGCACCGGCAGGTCTAACTCGTGATACATCCCATTTTGGTATTTGCCCTGAATACAGGAGGCTGATAAGCTGACGTAAAGCTGCCGCCCAGCCTTGTTTAGAATCGGCAACAGATATAATTGTGTCTGTATGATGAAACTCCTCAGCCACTTCTGGCAGCTTGTTAATATATTGCCGCTCTACAGAATACCCCACTCCCGTACCATTGGTTAGGATGTAGAGGATTTCATCAAAGCATCGTTGATCCTGGATTGGAATGTATGAGCAATTGAATCCAGCAATGTTATCTCGTTCTAATGCAGGGCCCGCTGTCATGAGAGCCCGCATTGAAGGAACGACGTCTAGAGAAAGAATAGCCTGATGAATATCAGCATAAGGGAAAGTATCGCCAAACTTGTCCCGCCAAAACGAACAATAGCGTGTGACAGTTTCAATCCAGCGTTCTCGCCGACCGAGATCAGGTATCCACCGCGCATACCGACTAGCATGGATATAGCGCTGATAATCAGAAGGTAAATCATATTGTTGGTTTGTCTTCTCTTGTTGGATAGTCAGGGTGTTCTTCCTTGTAGTTGTCAATTTCTCGTTGGGCTTCGTGTTCCTCTACTACACGTTCGAGGTAGCGCTTCTTGCCACGAGTCTTTTCATTATCAATCTCTTTATAAGATTTTTGTTTCATTATAGCAGGGCGTCTTTAAACTCTTCTTCTTTTTCAGTAATATATTCTTCTAAAGCATCAACAAGTTCAAAATTCTCCCAACCTAAAAGATCAAGAATCTCTTCTACTGAGAGTTTAGCGGCAATTAGATCTTTAAGTTCTGGAGTCATGTCATGGGAATAGCACTAATTGCTTCTCTTCCTGTTGTGTAAATGCATGATAGGCCCGAATAAACTCTTTATAAGCAGCTACAGGAGGCATGCATTGGGGTTTAAATTCATGTTCCACCTGCCACATACCCTTCTGGAAATAGCTCCAATCCTTGCCCTTTGAGGGAATTAGAAAATGAGCTTCTGTAAAGAGAGCATTACGATCAGCACGTTTGATTTGCTCATTAGACAATGTGACATTGAACTTCTTTTCAATGGCTTGTTCATTGAGCTTCTCTAGCTTTTTGTAATCAGGAAGCACTGCTTTCAGTGGGGAGGGAATATCACCAAGATAAGCTTCAGCAGCATCATGTAGAAGACCAGCCAACCGCAGATGTGCAGGAAGACGATAAGCCACACATACAGAATGCTCAGCCACTGAAAAGAACTGAGTGTGTCCAGAAAAGCGACTCTTGTTCGAGAGAGCAAAGGCAATGTCTTGAATATCAATTTCATCTGGCTGTGGATCTAGAAAATGATACTTCAATCCTGAAGCAGTTTCAATCCAGTTTTCCATACTCATGTAAAACTACTCCAATTCTCCATCTTCGATGTCGTCTCCATATTCATGTACGTCCAATCTTTTGCATCATCTGGAACATAACACCCCAGACATCATTAAGAGCATCTCCCACATTACTAAAACCATTCACTGTTCCTGTGAAGAACTGCCATAGGAAGTAATAAAGAAAACCAGAACTCAGCGCACCACTAATAAGACTTAAATAAACCCACTTCTTCTTACTAGTGTAGAAGACACCAAGAGTATTTAAGAACGTGATTACTTGCAAGGCAATGGCTGCATAAAACCAATATAACATATTCATTTACTTTCCTTTATAACGGTCGTCCCATTCTGGCTTGGTTGCAGAAAGAAACATAATGCAGCACCCAAGATGGTGCAAATGAGAAAGGCCAGACTCAGCATCCACATCTTCTCCTCGATTGAAGGCAGCGAGATGGCGGTATGCAGAAGCAATAAGGCGAGAGTAATTAATGCCATTGCGCCAATTGTGAGCATCGTACTTGCGAGCACCAAAGCCCAGCACCTTACCAACGCCTTCCAAGAAATCTGAGTCAAGAAGATCCATCCTTGATTTATCTGCATCAAATTTAGTTCCTTTTGAAGGATCGAAAACTGGCTGCTTGATTCCAAGAGCCTTCATGTCTTTAATATCTACTTCTGAAATCATAGGTATTTTTGCTTTAGAAATTTAAGTGATACTGGCATATGATCAAATTGCCCATCTTTAACATCATGTAGCATAACTACACCACGCCAATGCTCATTACCTTGAGGGCCTAGGTAGTCTTCATCATGTTCATAACATGAACCTGCAATGATGGAAGTCAATTGCTTCCCATCAGCTCGCTGTCCCATATGAATTTGAAGGCCCTGTTGATGACCTGCCACACAACTCATGTTAGCACGCCGAAATTGTACAAGAGCTGAACTAGCTGGGCGACCAGCCACACCAGTAACGAAGTAGTGGCTAAAAGCAACCCCATCAATAACAACCACATCAAGGAAAGGATAAACTTTCCAACCAAAACCCTCGTAATTGAGGTCCTTCGTCGAAAGGATTCCTTCAAGCTTTGCATCATTGTCAACTGCCCGTATAATACGATGTTCGTGATTGCCTAAGGTTAGATGTTGCTCAGGACGATAAATCTTGTGCTTGTTCTTGATTTGATTTTCATTGTAATTAATAAGAGGTGTTAGTAAAGCTGCCATACCTCCTTGAGCACCTGCAATGTCCTTGAGATAGCGCTGACCTTCAAAAGATTTCTTACCTACATCATAGGAAGACAAACTCTTCATATCAGCAAAATCACCACCACAGATAATTTTATCCGGTTGTTTTGAAACGATATAGTTTCCAATTGCTGTTAAGAAATCTAAATTATCACCATATCGGACTTGACAATCCGGAATATATAAAATTTTAGTCATGTGCTTTTAAATATATAGCCGCATTGTATGCATTTTGCGAACTCTCCTGTAAAAGACCAATAGCTCTATTGCATGAGCCACACAAGTATCCCCGGATTTTACCAGTTTTGTGACAATGATCTACATGTAATGGGGGCTTTTCCTTATCACAGATATCGCAGTAATTCCCACGAAGTTGTGTTTGTTTTCGATATTCTTCTAAAGTAATTCCATATTTCTTTTTTAATTCCCAATCCCGGCCCTGCTCTTTGTAAGCATCATTTAGCTCTTTACAACATTTACGACATCTAGAATATAAATATGGTTTTTCTTTTCGATATCCAATATAAAATGAAGAATCTTCAAGCTCAAGTTTACACTTAGAGCACTTCTTCAATTAAGTTCCTTACTCATATGGGGTTGGAAGGAAGCAATGTCCTCACCAAGTTGTTTAAAAGGAAGCATATCATTTTCCACCATGTAGGCTAGTCCACATTCAATAATGAAATCAAGCTCTTCTTCGGTAACTTCCCCTTGGAAGACAATGGTGCCTTCGGGGGTTTTAAGCTTTTTATCGATTTTCGTTTTGTTTTCTCCTTGCTGCTCTTAACCTCATGACATGAAGTACAGAGCACCTGGAGATTTTTCTTGTCACAGAAAAGCCGTTCGATGTAAGTATTCCAGTCTACAAATCCTTGTTTCGGGTCAACAACAGGTTTCTTGTGATCCACTTGGACTTCTTTTTGAGGGAAATCCGCTTTGCATTTAGCACATGCATAATGCTGCGCAAGTCGTTTAGTTTTCGGATTGATTTTCTTAGTTGTCTTTGCGTCGTTAAGCGTTTCATACTTAGGAGGATAGCGCCTAGTTCCCTGACGTAACACTGCAATTATAAATGCCTTTAATCTTGCTTCAGTCCAAGTCAATCTGGAAGCTCTCTATACTGCCTTTTTCCACAAAGTTTGCAGTCATAAATTTCTTCACACCAATCACCATTATCTTGATCATCTACATACTCCCATTTATGCTCACATTGATCTTGATATTTCTTCCAAGGCATTGGTTTGTTTAATTTGTATTTGGTGGGTTCCAAAAATCTCCCTCCTTCTTACTTAGATAGAGAAGTTTCGCATTGCGATGTAAAACTTCTTCAATATGTTTCCATCCAAATGGATTGCCCGAGTGGTCTTCATAAACATTACGTACATAAGAGTACATCTCTGTTTCTTCTGTCATATCCGATAGAGGAGCAACTAGCCGTTGAATGAATTTAGGGATTTGATTTCTCACCTTCCCATCAAAAGAAGGAATATTATCAGCACCATCACCCGTAATTACTTGAGCATAAAAATTACGCAAACCATCAAAGGGACTAACAAAGCGGGTAACACCTGTAACAAAATTGTAATGCCATCCAGGGACTTGTAAAAAGTCTTTGTCAATGGAGCAGATAATAGAACGGTCTCCAAAGGCGTGCTGCTCAATCGAAAGTTCATCGTCGGCTTCCCCGACACATATACTCCCCGCATGGTATCTGCAAAGGTGTTCCCGGATACTGTCAAGATGAATGGGCCGTGGAACGTCTTTCCGATTTCCTTTGTACTCAGGGTAAATGTTATATCGAAAGTTGTCTGTTCCTGATAGGGGACATTTATAAGTTTTCGCTTCGACATCATGTACTATTCGTCTAATGAGTTCATCAGTTCTAACTTCTGCAATTTCTTTTGGATCATTTTGTGTGGTAAATCCAACTCGGTAGCAGACAATGTCCGCATCGATCAATGCAATATCTTTCATAAAATATTTCCTGGATGATTTTTTCTCTTTGTTTACTCTGGCTTGTGTAATCATTTCATGGAAGTTAACATCTGATGTAGATACATTGCAAAAGCGTCAACATATTCTTCTTCATGTTTTTCCTGGTCTTTTCCCATTGCAAAAAGAATAGCATGAATGGCCTCGTGGCAGAAGGTTTGTTCTTTCACTTCTTGCGTTAGGGAATCTAGTATTTGAATCTCTTGTTTTCTGAGATTGCAATCTCCATATTTACCAGGAAGACGCTTACGTCGAACAACCTTCCACTTTAAACCCCCCAATTGAAACTCATTGGGAATAAGCATTAGAAAACTTTGGCACCCTTCACAATAAAAGCAAGAACATTCTTTGGATTTATAATAACATATCCTTCTTCAGATTCAAGACGAATCCAAGAGCCAGACGTATCCACAGTTTTTACATTATTGAGACGAATCTCATGACCATGCGTTGAAATCACACGTCTAAGAATTTCATTTACTTCTTGTACTTTACTCATTTTCTTTCCTTTTAGTCTGGAATGTCGTCTTGCATCTCAGCAAGAGCAATGTTCTTCTCAGCAAAGACAAAATCTACAAACTCTTGTGCTTGCTTAAGAATTAGGTCGGTGCTTGGTGGAACCTTGGCCCCAACTGATAAAAGAGCTACAGCTTGTGCAATGGCACTTTGTTTGACAATATAGATTTGCTTCTTAGCACGTTCTTCTGGTGTTTCGTATGTCGATACCCTTGTTGAACTTGCCAACGATCCTGAGTTTCCTTGGGACTGAGGCACAGCAGCAGCACCTGGAGCAAGGGCAATAACATTGCTCCAATCCCAATAACCAGTCTTCTCATTCTTCTCACTAGTCACCTCAAAGGCATCATCCATCTTGGCATCAGCACAAGTCTTAAATGCATCACCAGCAAAGGACATGAGCTTCTTGCTCTCAATCTTGCCTGTGTCTAGTCTCTTATAGGTGAGTTCTAGCACCTGATAAGTTGTGCCCTTAGTAGTGGGCTTTGTTTCAACACTTGTCTTAATAACACTAATTTGAAATTTCAATTGTTTTCCTTTTGTTTAAACAATACTTCTATTGTACCGCATTTTCTTGGCGGTGTCAAGCATATTTTCCATATTTTTTATGTCGGGACCAATAGGGATTAAACTTTTACCATATCCTTCATGTTTAATCCTACCTTTACTTCACAAGCCAGGGGAGTTTCCCATATATAATTAAAGATCTTTTTGATGTTTGCCTGTAAGTCGGCAAATACGGATAGGAATAGTTGGGTCACCAGAGGGATGTATTTCTTTGGGCAATCCACCACAATGCTGTCGTGAACAGAAGAGACAAGTAAAATCACCTTTTCTAAACCAAGCTTTTTTAGTCTGTTGAAGAAACTGATTCTCGCAATGCTCATTACATCCGCAGCTGTTCCCTGTACGGGGTAATTGGTGAAAATCGTCCATGGTAGCTTTAAATTTCCTTTGTAGTCTAGTCCCATCTCCACCTTCCAGAAACGTCCTAGAGGACCTTCTATAGGCTCTCCTGCCACTACTTTCGCTGCCAACTCTTGGTGCCACGCATCCAGGCCATAATATTTCTGATAAAACTTCTCATTGACGGCGTCCCAATATTTAGGACTACTACTAACATGCATAAAATCAGGGTCATTAGCAAAAGCAAACCCACTCCCACGAAAGATAGTGCGGAAGAGATAGATCTTGGAAATGAGGCGAGACGGAAGGGAAAAGGCTTCTTGGTTTTTACTGTGTGTGTCCTCTTTGTTTAATATCTCGGATAGGGCTACTTGGTCGTGGCTGAGTTCTACGGCTACACGCCACTCAAAGTTGCGATGCGTCACATTGAATGAGCATCGCCTACCTCCTTCTGTACAATTGCATCCCACTCTTTATTCATTTCATGCATCTTATTATAAATTTCTAGAATATCATCTTCATTTAGATAACAACCTTGATAACCTTCCGGCCAATATACATAATAACCATCATCATTTAAAATAATATCTCTAGCCATTTTTTCATTTCTAGTCATTTCTTTAACATCTCCAGGGCATAATAAAGCATTTCATTAAATTGTTCTGGATAACTACGTTTAAACTCCACCCATAAACTACGTGCTCCAAAATCTTTTACCATTCTAGAAAGCATTAGAATGGCAATGTTAAAATCATCTTCGTCATCATCATTCATAGCATTCTTCTTTCTCAAATTGCCAAATATCGTTATTAGTAGGAAAAAGTTGCCATTGATCTCCCCTAGCTTCATCAAACCCTATACAACTAAGAATTTCTAGTTTATGAGCACTCCAAAACTCTAACGAAGGAATCCACACTCTATATAAAGTATAGTGCTTCTTTTCTACCCAAGTATTTTCTTGATTAATCACACGATAGCGACGACCAGGAATAGGAATAGGTGGTTTAGGCATAATCTTCTTAGGAGCTGGTTGTAGCTCTAGAGGAAGTTCTTCGGCTGCAACATGAAAAGGAAACGGCTGCTTTGGAGCAGCAAAATCACCCCATTGAACATTATTGTCCAAGTTAAAGATCTGATATTTCTTCTCCTTAACTACTTGGGGAGCTGGTGGTGGTACAGGCATAGGAGGAGGAACTTGTTTCTTAGTTGCTTGATAATGATCGTGAATGGCTTGCCACTTATCTTTTTTATTCATGATAACGTGAGATGAAAATATCTAAACAATCGCCAGAGAAGTTCTGAAGATTGGGGTTGTTAGAACTAAGTCGTCCTGTTTGTGCAACAACTTGGTTAAACTGCCCATGAACTTCTCCAGCTTTCCAATTCATTTCTTTAGCTTTTTTAGGGATTCCGAGATAGTAAGTCGAATTGAGTTTTTCCAGTTCTGCCAGCTTGAGGAGAGGGCCAACATACTTCTTTGCAGCCGGGCCTTTAAGTTTTTGTAAAGTTGGTTCATTTGTTTCATACACTCCGATTTTCTTAAGTTCAGTTCCCTTCAACGGCTCAACAAGCCGAGGAAGCAGATGTTCAATAACTACGTTTTTAAATTTGGGTTGTCCTGCTCGTTCTCCGGTTTTATAGAATCCCACGTGCTCTTTCCCATCTTCATATATGGTGCCTCCATAAAGAAACGCGGAGAGCTGATCTCCTGAGCCAAAATTGATGGGTATTTCGGGATACACTGCGGCCAGCTGTTGGGTAATAGTGTTGATTTGACTGGTAATGTTGATAGACCTTTGGTGACAAAGGCCCTCGTCATAAATTTGTCCATTCCATTCCATCTCTTCTAGAACAAGTAAATCCTGGCACATCAATCGAAAAAGCTTAAACAGTTTTGGACGTTGTTCAAACTGTGCCAATTGTTTCAGATAAATCTGATAAGTGAGAGTGACATCTTGGCAGCAATATTCGGAAAGGGTTTTCTGTGGAATTGCATCAGTGTTAATTCCTTTGTCCCAATATTCTGTTTTGATGATGTCATTCTTATGTCCCAACCCATACTTCTGAGCTGTCTCCTCAAGGGATGGGTATCGATTCTTTTGTCCTGATAAAAGGAATTCGGCAACTTGACAGCACCAAATTTTCCATGGCTGCACATCAACACCAAGCTTACGATACCAGTGTAAATCAAACTTCGCATTGAAGAATACATATAAATCCCAGTTAGGCCTTGTTAGATAATTATTTGTTGGGTAGTCTAAATCAAAATCACACCACGTGGTTTCATCATTATCCTTAAGGCCTAAACATACAGCGAAGTTTCTCTGATCAAAGGGATTGCCTTTATTCCATGTTGTAACCTCAAAGTCACTGGTTAAAACATTCATTTCTTTAAGTCTTCATATCGAGCAATCTCTGGATTGATAAGAACTTCCATTTTACCATGACGTAGTTTAGGATCAGAGTCTCGATCACCTGCAAGTTTATTCTTGGAGATGTTTAAAAATCTAACCTTTTCCCAACCTGTGTCATGAAGACAACCAATACCTAAAATCCAATCACCTTCTGCTTGTTTACTGGTCTTGGCATTGGCTACATTGCCCATGGTGAGCCATCGCTGGTTCTCTCCACTTCCGTCAGCTTGGCACACTCCAATAACTGGGCCATATCGTTTGGCAAGTTCTCGGGCCCATTGGTAGATAGCTCCGAGCAATAAATCTTCTCGGTCTGCATCAAACCCAGTGATTTTGTCAATCTGGTCAATAACAATGAGGGCTGGTTTATATTTTTTACATACGGCTTCAACATCATGTTTAGAAAAGCTTTCCTTTTTTGGCATTACAATTTTACCGCCCATGGCTTCCAGATATTCCTTTTCATACTTTGCAGTATTACTCAGCAATTGCTCTAAGGTCACACCAAAATAGGCTTGGTAAATTCGACTTTTTACTTTCTCTGAAACTTCTTCGTTGTTAATCCATATTACGGGTTGATCACTTTGGGTTGCGAAGTAGGACACTTCACTTGCAAGGAAGGTGGTTTTTCCTGTTTCTGGTCTTGCGAAGATGAAACCAAAATCTCCTTTCCGGAGACTTCCCAAGGATCGGTTAAGGGTGTTGAGTCTCCATCGAAGTCCTGGAGTATTGTAGGTTGCATCCAATAGATCCCCGAGAGAGTCGGATACCACCTCAATGTCGGAATTCCGTTGATTTCCTGGAAGCTGTAATTCATCTAATAGTTTCTGAATATGTGAACGAGGTTTTTTACGTTCTGCCACTTCATAGCTTGCAATGCTAAGCTCACGAAGGAGACGTGCCTCATGTAGGGATGAAACAAGTGTTTCGACTGTATCTTGTAATGGCTCATATTTATCAAGCTCATCAAAGACAGTCTTGAAGAAATCCGCATCCCGCGGACGACTAGCAAAAAATAGATTTGCCAAGTCTCGAACAGCTAAATTGCTCTTCGCTTCATTTGTTTTGTGATAGCCATCCAGTGTTCTATAAAGCAGCTGGAGGTCTGCTGGAAAGTCAGTTGAGGTTATACGATCATGTAAGGATTCCCAAGTTTCGTAAGTAAGAAAGGCTTTGATTATCGAGAATTCAGCCTGTATTTTGCTCCTCCAGTCGTTTTAATGCTTCTTCCATTAGAATGGGTTTAAACTTCGTATGCTCCACACTTACACATAGATAACGAGGATCAGGCTTATCACCAGCCATAACACAATTGGCATGACAATGCCCATGTATATTTGCTCTCCAACGCTCCATTTGCATTGTATGAATTGGAATATGGGAGAGAATAATCTTTTGATGATTGAGAACATGATATGCTCGTACATCACGAAAATATGGGGTGTATTCTTCCAGATGAAAGATGTCATGATTACCACGAATTAACACCTTGTCACCATTAAGCTTAGCCATAGTAGGAAGACATCGGCGATTGATAACGACGTCTCCTAGATGATAAACTTTGTCTTTTGGTTTAACTGTTGCATTCCAAAGTTCAATCATTTCCTCGTCCATCTTATCAGGATGGTCCCAAGGACGAAGTTTTGTTCCATCGGCCTTTAGGAACTTACACATTCCCCAATGACCCCAATGGGTATCACTTACAAGATAGACACTAGGCATGGATGTCATTTTCCTGACAATCATTACAACCAAAGGAAAGTCTAGCTGGATCAATTGTTATTTCAGAATAAGCATACTCAGGCTCATAATTAAATACAACATTTATACTCCCACATTTTTTACATTTAAGTTCAAAGGTTTCTTTTAATTGCTCATCATAAGATGGATTAATTTGTTTACCACGATAGTCTGTAGGATCTTTAAAATATCTTCTCAAAATAACTCCGGTTTAGTTTGCTTTACTTTCTGAATACATAGCTGTTGTAGTTCCTTAAAATTAACAAGGTCGTTAAACTTCCGCACTTTTAGTGCATCCCATAGTTCTTCTGTGACAACACAATAAAACACTGTGTGAAGTAGTCGTGGAATGAATTGTGGAGTCCAAGAGCCTTCTTGAACGACTATTTTTGCATATTCCTTATCAATTAGGGCCTGCGTACAAGCCGCATCTGCAATTGCCTGTGCTGCCGATTTTCCCTCAAGCAAATTTGCACCCATCGCTTTGTGGAAGTCGTCCTTGAACTCGGCGTTAACAATCTTTGCCCACACTTGCGCATTCTGCTTATTGCTCCACGCATAATTCTTAATGACAATGCCCTCACCGGGCTGTGTAACTTCGTCTTTAAGGAGATAACGGCATTTCTTCGCTTCATGTAGGAAATTTTCCCATGAGCCGTTTTTGATCTTCGTAACACAGGGAACATAATCAATTCCATATTGTTCTAAGAGAGGTTGATATTCATCATAAGACAGAAACTTATCTGTTGAAACATCTAATATATCAAACACATAGAATTTCTTCCATGCGTGATCGTGATAATGTTTTACTGTATGTGGAACAAGCCACTCGCCATACAGATAATACTGAGGAAAGTCGGTTAAAAACTTCTTAATATGTTCTTGTTCTTGTGCCCATGCATTGAATCCAGCATTATCATTATTAGAGTTTGTTAGATCTCTATTGCGGCTGCCTGTTGATAGACCATTGTTCCACCAAATAGAGCTATTGGTTCCATCTAGCTTAGGAAAAATATGAGCAACACCAAATTCAATAGACTCTGTTTCGGTTGATCCAAATTTACAAAGGTGTGGATATCTTAAGAAAGTCACTTCTTATCTCCTGATTCTGTCTGTGATGGGATGCCGTGGGCACGCTCAATCTTGCCGCACAGATGCGAGATTGCCGGCTCGTAGGCTGAGTCCTCGGGATGCGCCCGAACAAGGATTGCCTTCAACTCAGCGAACAGTGCCCGGGCCTCGACCGAATCAACAGAATCTTGGGTCTGGGGTACAGCGAGCAATGGCGCAAGTTTGTCAAGCGCGCTGCGAAGGCGAATTGCCAGCATCCGGCACGCCTCATCGGCTCCGTCGTAGGCTGTCTTGAACTGCCGATGGCCGATGTGAGTGTTGTCCTCCAAAGCCCACAACGAAATCAGCGGCTTGCGCTGCGCCAACTCGGCTGCAATCACCATAACATCGCGATAAACATCACGCAGGGTCGGCGGTAGTGGTGCTGCTGGTGTTGGGGTGGTCATGAATTAATCACCTTTCTAACTTTCTTTGGAATAATAGAGGGTGTTAAATACCACTCTTCCCCTAAATACTTTTCTTTCATTTTCTCTGAGCCAAATTGATTGATGGTTGTATCCCAAAGGGACATCTTTTTAGCAGCAAGTTGCCACCATGCTTTAGATTCTTTTATTCCTGATTTCTCGTAACATTCAATAAAATCATCAAGAGATTCAATTACAACTTGTTTCATTTATATATCAACCTTAAAAACACACAAACCCCCCTCCCCCTTACGGGGTATCCCACACTATGTCTACACCCACATGCCGAGAGAGTAGAGGGGAAAAGCATAAAAAGCAGCATTCTTGTCCTAAGCACCTATTGTATCAAAAAATACCGGTAGTGTCAAGCAGTTCTTTGATTTGCGCCTGTGGACACTCCTTAGGGTCGTTCTCTGTGTAGATGACTCCCGACACATTTCCCATCAACCGCAGTCTTTGGGAGATTTCTTGTGCTTTGTCGTACATATTGCCATCCAGCCACACCACATAGTGGGTTTTAGGCCCCATAGCGGCCCTCAGACGGGCCAATTTAGCTGTTCCCATAGAAGACCCTAGGCAAGGCAATCCAATGGCTCCTAGGGCCGTCATTTTCATGGCACTAATGCAGTCTTCTACAATGACCACCGTTTGTTTATGAGGAACATTGGTAGGTCGGAAGATGGGAATATATTCTTCCTTTGGACCATGTGTGTAGTATTTCGGGGTGCTTGAATTCCGTGTGAAATTGCGTGCTTGCCATAGAACCGGATCATCAAACGCATCTTCTCCACCAGAAGAAACTAAGAAATTAGAACTATTCTCCCGATAGAATGGAAAGATAAGTTGATTATTTCTCTTTGAATAAAGTACACTATATTCTAATAATGTATTAATTGGAATTTCATATTGTAATACCCAATCAACTACAGTGTTAGAATATTCAAACCCAGCATCATCAGGAAGTGGTTTTAAAACAGGCTTGTCATCAACCAATTCCAATGCTTGTGCATCCACCAGATAAGGGCTGCTAGTCCCATGCCGATAGAAACCACAAGAAAAACAATAACCACTCCCTCCAGTATAGATTGCATAAGCATCCGATGACGGACACACTGGGCAGCTAGTATGCGTAAGAAACATTCATACCTCGTCGGTGGATTGATCGTTGTCTTCCCACCAATCTTCCGCTTCTTGTAAATTGTTTGGGACATTATTTAAATCTTCTCGTCCAATATAAGGAATGTGTAAATCTTTCAAACATTTCTTACAAATGTCAAGAAAATGATTTAGAGTTTTGTGGCGAATGGTGGCTTCATAATCAGACAAGATGACATTACAGCATTGGCATCTCATATTATTTTCCTAAAGCCCAAGCTAGGCCCTCCTTAAAACCCTCTTTCTTACCATCTAGAAGACCATCAGCATAGCCACGATTGTATTCGTCAGTGGTTGCTGCCTTTGGTGGATAGGGCCAAACAGCTTCTGTAATTTCTTCAATTTCCATTTGCTTTTTTGTCTTATCGATGATGTCACCAAGGGTTTTTAGTTTTACCTGACCAGCAGGATTTTGTGTGTCATTACGTGCAGAACGGTGAATCATAGTTGAGTGCTCCAAGAAACAAGACCATTGTTATGAATTAGGCTAGAAAGTTGATAGACCGGCAGGTCTTTACTGGTTTCTGAATTGTGTGTTGGTGAGCAATACCAAACAAACGGCTGATACTTCTCAGGGAGTCGAAAGAAAATATTCTTCTTTACAGCTGTTTGCCATTTGGTTTCATCTCTACCGTCTCCTGGAATCTTGTAGGTTTTTAGTTCCTCAATTGTTCCATTAAACTTTTCATCATTGATAATTCTAATCATCAAACTAATCAGGCTGATATTATAAGTATTCTTGAAATAGAAAGGAGCAAATTCAAGAATAACCTTATCTTCAAAGGTCTCTGCTCCAATATCAGGGCAATTGTTCTTTAGCAACCATTCCTGTAGCCTAGTGAAATTTGCTAAGAAATTCTTAGTAAGACCACTTAGAGCCACATAAACTGGTTCCCCTTTCTTGGGGATAGTCATTTTCTCTGTGCTAAATCCATAGATTCCAAAGCGTGGACCACCTTGATAGGCTACACAATAGTCATTAAAGAAGTCCTTGCACTTGAGCCAAGCACTCTCATTTACAAACCCCTCTTTAGGTGAGCCAGAAAGAATGGCCCATCTAATGGGGTTGCTTTGGCCTTCTTCAGCATAGGCAGGCTTATTGGTAATGGTTAGCTTCATACTTCTAGTTTCTTAATTGCTGCGGCAAATTCTTGTACGGAGGATCCCTCAATACTAGGACCACTATTTACTTCAATAAGGAAGGCGAAATCCTTTGCTTCATTATAACCAATATCTACACCAGCAAAGTCGCTTTCAGTTACCTTACTTGCTTGTTCTGCCATTGCTACGATTTGCTTAGGCCATGTCTTGCATTTGGCAGTGGTATAACCATTGTCATAATTGCGTACATGAAAGTCTCCCTTAGGACGGCCAGCATCACGCACCTTCTCACGTACATTAATGACCTTACCTTGTAATAGGTTGACACGAAATTCACGCTTGTGTGAAATATATTTCGTATAAACCTTAGCATCTGGAAGTTCATCATTAGGACCACACACAGAAATCCCACTACCTGTCTGGCCCTTAATGGTTTTTCGACACATTACTTCGTGGCCTGCCTTTTGCCAAGCTCTCGCAATGGTTTTAGTGGTGGTCCACTCAATAGCAGGTAGATTGTGGTCTTGAAAGAATTGATATTGCTCAAGCTTGCTTACACCACAGCCATACTTAAGAGCTTTTTCTTCTTGATGCCCCAGTGCCTTCATTAGGCGTTGAACAGATTCAGAAGTCTTAGAGGTGAATGAAATGATTTTCATATTAGTGCATGAAGTTTACTTTA
>OFRO01000244.1_pt1 | contig 20826 bp, 24 predicted proteins | sample 1543091 | NCBI WGS metagenome assembly OFRO01 (sample SAMN07774217, study PRJEB24372) | wastewater metagenome | isolation source: Exp Tend NO 10WW | collected 2016-02
TTTGATCCCGACTTCCCTGTTGGTTTCATTCCATCGCCATGTGCCAACCTCATTCGGATCCTGGCGCGGCGTTGTGCCGCCCGTTGAAGTGAAGTTTTCGTAGACACACTCACACTGCCAGCCCTCGGTAAGCCCGATTGGGTTGGCAATGCGGCGTTTCATCCGGAGGGCGGGCTCGGTCGGGTGAGGCGATCCGTTGGACGGTAGCGAAGGATCGGCGAGCGGCGGCTGGTCTGTCCGATCATTCGTTTGGAACGTGCGCGTACGTGATCGGGTACCCGATATGTCCTCTGAAGCCGTGCGAGGAAGTGGGATTTCGTACCACGCCACTAGACACCCCCAATGATGCGGAGCGTCTTATCCGCCTGTCGTGCCCGCAGTTCCAGGGCGTCTCCAACCCTTGGATCGAAGGTAATGCCAGAAAGGTTCGTAGATTGCTGTTCGGCTATTTCCCTGAAAGCGTCGAGGCGGGCTCTTTTTTCGGCGTCTATTTGCAGCATCTTCTGCCTGTGTATCTCTTCGTTGTACTTTTTTGCTGCTGCTGCCTCGGCGTCGAGCGATTGCAGTTTGCTATTCAGTTGTATGCTAATCACTTCCAGAGCGGCGTCGAGTTCTGTTCCTTGTAGCGTTTCGTATGCGTGTTGTTCCTCAGCAAGTGATGAGTAATACGCGCCCGTGTATCCATCAAGGTTTGCCGCCCTTGCCTTTGACACGTCATACTCGCCCTTTATACGTGCCCTTGTCTCTGCGACAAGTGATTTGGCCTCATCTTCCTTCTTGTCGCGAGCAAACTGCAATTCGATATTGCGCTCTGCTCGTTCCAAGCCTTCATTGGCTGCAGCAATGGCGGCTCTTCTTTCGGCGCGCCTGTTGTCAGACATTGTCTCTTTGATATCCAGAGCGGCCTGTCTCTGTTTTTTGTATAGATCGTTGGCCTCTGCAAGAAGCCGGTTTCTCTTAGATAAGGCACCTTCATCTTTGTTTTGGAAATCAAACTTTGAAAAGGCGCTGATTCCCGCGTCAAATGTTTCCTGATAGACTTTTTTGGCTCTCAGCGCCTCGTTTGCCGAGTAGTTCCACGCAGCGGAAATGAGACTGATGGCGCTATAGACGGCCGTGCCAATTCCTATAAACCGAGTCATACTAGACAAAATAGACGTTATGGGGCTCAAATCTTTGCCGACGCTTTTTCCGATTCCAGAAATAGAAGCATCGGCCTTTTTCGATGCTTCAACAATTGGCGCAGCATCGCCCGTGAATGCTACATTCACCTCGCCAACCGTACCGCTGCCCAATCCTGCTCGGCTCATGCGATTCCTTACTAGTTGGACGAGTCAATGATTCCGGTCCCGCGAATCTTTCCGCTCACGATGATCGGGCCGGTTGCCGGACACGAGATGTTCATGGTTTGCAGATACGCATTTCCGGTGTAGAGGTTTTCGCCCGCATGCGCCGCTAGGACAATCTCCTCGGACGGAACGCCGCCGGAGTCATCCATCACCTGCTCACCAAGCGTTCCAGCGGTAAGAATCGAGGCGGTTCCGCCACCCACAACGATCGCGCCAGTGGCCACAAACGAATATCCATACACCTGTTTACCATCCTCGGGTGCAGACGCCGACCAAGTTCGCTCGATCGTGACCACAGACAGCGCAACCGTGTTGTCTGTGGTTTCGTCCGATAGGCGAAACGTCATGCCCGGCACCGTGTCTCCCTGCTTGTACACGGCGGCCTCGGTAACGCTTTGATCCCGGATGCCCTGCCACGAACCCGACACCTTGACAAGGCGCTTGGGTCGATAGAACATCCAATCGTGGCTGTTGGCGATGATGCCATCGGAATCGAGCGGTGTAACGTCCTGTTCGCCCCAGTCAAACGCAAGAGAGAACGATTCAGAACGGCTCACGTAGGCTGTGCCTGACCCCACCGTAATCAGGCCCGTGTGTCCCATCTTGCGGGTAGTCTTCGGGAACCGGCCAGAATAGTCGATAGACCACGAACCACGAAGGTTTCCGTATGACAGGTAGGTAGCACCCAGGGCCGTGTTATTGTCTTCGGCGTGAGCCTCGGAAAACGACGCGGATTGGACGGCAATACCAGTCGTAGCAGCCGGGTCAATCAACTGGTATAGGTAATGACCAGTGCCGGTTGCACCAGCGGACTGGATGACGACGCTAGATCCTGATGCTGGTCTACCCACTTGACACCTCTTACGTTAGCGGGCGGCTTCGCCCGTATGTGAACCTAAACACCAATGACGTTGACAATACCTTTTCGTCGTATGCGGTTTCGCCAGATATCCACCAGAACCCGGAAGCCGGTGTCCACCCAGACCACGACGAAGAATCTGGTGCGAACTTATGAAGTCCGTAGGTGGGGATTCCCCCAACCTGAGATGAAGAGTCTCCGAAGATTCGTTCTGCGATGGTCAGAATGTCAACGTCCCCGGTATCCCCGACGCGCTGTGGCGGCTTCCCGTAGATGTCGAAGTTGACCAGCAGTTCTATTTCATCACTTTCAAACGTGGGACGCCCCTGATTCGACGCTCCAAGTCGCCACACCACCACGGGTAGCCCCGACGCTACAGTCGATTCGATGTCTGTGGTGTAGTTGCGCCGGAACCGCGACGGACCAGCACGGTCGGCGTCGTAGAGAAGGCCGTCGGTCGTATTGAACAGACCACCGGGTCCGTTGTCACCAGTCAAGCGAGCGTGAATAGCAGCGGCAATGTTGACGAGGTTCATGCGCCACCCCGCAAGATAGAAGAGGCGACGGACGATACCCGGGCGTTCCATTCCTTCGCGTAGGTTGATCGGATCGACTGCACAGCCGCATTAGCACCAGATCGGTACGCCAGCGTGCCCCACGGCCGGGCCGAAACTGACGCCTTCAGAGCAAACAGAACCTCGAACCTGGGCTTGGTGCCCTTGGCGTTTCCCAAACGCTTGGCAAGGTTTCCGCCCGTTCCGGGCTTGCCGGGAATCCAGACCAGCCCACCGATATTAGTTACCGACTTTGCGGCGAGCAGCATGTCGCGAGCCCGCTTGGAAACCGGTACCGTCAGCCACTTGTCCCGCTTGCGTACGCCGGTCTGCATGAATCGACCGTGTCTCTCATTCGTTCCAGCCATGGCAAACAGAGATGTTTCGTTGGCAGGGCTTATCCTAATGGACTGTGCGAGCCCGCCCGTGCTCTTCCCGGGCCAGCCACCACCACGAGAACCCCACGCCGGTATCGAGTTGAGACCATTCTTCATGGTGCCCTGCATCGAGACGGCACCGGAGTTGAGCGCCGCCGCCGCCGATTGCCGGAGGGCAGCAACGATCTTCTCTCGCGGGAATCTGACGGTTACGCGCACGCTCATTGTGGTGCAACCTCCTGATTCCACGTTTCGAGGTAGACCCGCTGTAGCACGTCACGGTCGGCACGCTGAGTAGTGGCTGGACCAATGACCCGGTACACAACCTCATCCGATCCGTTATCGACGGTCACGAGGCTTTGAGCCGTGATCCTGAAATCGGTCAGGCCGAAAGTGTCCTTCAATACTTGCGGGGCCGGGAACAGGCCAGAATACCGGAGCGATCCGAGTTCTCCGCCAAGCGTGATCTGGTCGTCTCCCGAGAGTGGCGTGATCCTGCACGGGATATCGACGGCGTCGTCGAGTTCTGTGGGGATAGCCTGCCCGGTGTAGTCCTGTGAGAAACCACCAAGCCCGATCTGGCGCTCCACGGATGCCGTTTGGTTGAGAAGGTGGTAGGGAACGTTCATGCGTCATACCTCCGCAACTGCTCCATGCGTTTGGACCAGTCCGCCCAGCGGTCCCCGGATGACCTGAGCGAATAGGAATATGACTCGATAGACTCGCTTTGAACGGATGGATCTCGCCCTGCCGACGCTAGAATCGCATCGACCATCTCAAACTGAATGGCCTTTAGGTAACTTGGAATCGTCGCGTTGCCAGCGATGTACGTCACTAGGATGTTTTGGAACCCTACGGGCCACACGGCACGATCGACGTACACACCAAGGTCTGGTGCCGATTCGGTGTATGCGAATCCCGCCGGTGGCCCGTTGCGGTGCAGTCGCCCACGGCTGGAGACTGCATATGACTCGCTCGACAGCGTGCATGTCGAGGTACCAATCTTGATCTTGACAGACGACACGGACGTGACCGGCCAGTTCCGTAGAACGATGTCGTGGTCACCGTCACCGTCGTATGCCTGATCTGTGTACGTTGCTGTCCCGAAGTCGTCAACTCCTACAAACTGTTCGATTTCAGATGCGGAAGTATCGAGCGCCTGAACGATCTGCGCATCAAGACCGGAGTGGGTTATCTTGGCGTGTGTCTTGTATTCAGTTGACGTTGCTATTGCCATATTTAGACCGCCACAAGTTGCGCCTGAATGGTTGCTGCTGTACCAGAGAAAGCCGTAGCGGTCAATACAAGAATCCCGAACGCCGAGTATGTTTGCATGTACGAACCAAGCGCCCCATCAGTAGACGTAGAGCCATATCCAATGTCCTCTTTGAGAAACATGGTATATTCTGGTGTTCCGTACCTATATGTGGCGTCTCCGTCAGTCGTTGTGGCTGTGGTCAACGTGATATTTGCATCGAGCGACAATCCTCCAAGCACTCTACGAAACAAAATAGTGCCATCGTTTGGGATAGTCGTGTCTCCAACAGAAATCTTTGTAGAGTTCCCGGTAGCGTAATAAAGCCGGTACACGTTGACTACCGGGCTTGTGGTGACAAGAGTCAGCGTCGTACACCTGGTACGAATAGCCACACGCTCAACGGTTGGCGAGAGAAGAACGATGCTCGCATTTGTCTCTGTTGAAGAGAACGGAGCCCGAAGGACAGTCGCAGTCGCGGCGGTTGCGGCAAGATTCGCATGGGCAATGACCGAGTTTCCCGGGGCCAGACTTACGGCAGGCAGAAATGTTCCCACTCTTCACCTCTTTGTGTGGTTGTGCTTTGTTTTCGATTCGGGTCAACACGAGAATACCTCTTTGGGAGGACCACTCTTCCAGAAGTCATCTACACGCTGATAGATGTGCTTCATGTTCCTGTCCGGCCACATGGCTACAAGTTCCATGTGTCCGATGACAACAGCCGGAGCAATAGCAAGCGTGTTCCCAGCGGCCTTCCACTTGTCCCAGAAGTACATATCGTCGTCGAGGCGTCCCTCTTCCCACTCGCCAGACTCATTGGGAACACCCAGGAACCACGGATGCGCCATTTTCTTGAAGGCCGAAGCCCGGAACACGGTGAGTCCAAAGTGTGCCGACTTTGCTGGCACAACCTCATTGCGCCACCGAGAACCATCGGCACCATTCATCAGAACGTGAACACCATCCCTGTGCGCCTGCACCGGAGCAAGAGCGTCGATTTCCGGATGGGTTTCCATCAGCAACAGCATCCTGTCAAGATGATCCTCGGTGAAAAGGCTATCAAAGTCCATCGTCACGATGTACTCAAACCCGGCGTCGATATTCCGCTTCAGCGTCCGCTCGATGCACTGCCCCCAGAACGCGCCGGTAATCGCGTCAATCTTGATTCCCTTGTGTGGCAGGGCGCGGAACAGGCACTGCATCGCGGCAGTGAACGTCAGGCGAGGCATCGAGAGAACGGCACACGTTGCTTTGGTAAAAACACCATCCTTGAAGCACTCAGGGGGCTTGTACCCCTCAATGTTGGCGCAGAACGGAAGGGCGGACGTGTCGCTATTGTCAGACTTCCATGTGTCTAGGCTGGTGAAGCCTGCCACCTGAAACGCCTCCCACAAAGAATCCTCGCAGTACATGGAGCCGTGGAAATCGTTGGTGTCGGTCTGGCCGCCAAGCAGCACGGATTCATAGTCAAACTTGTATACCTGTCCGTCCGTGTTTGTCAGTTCCGTAACACCATCCAGCATCATCCTGGCGGCTTTCACGGCGTCTGGAACGGACACGCGAAGTCGTCCGCCTGGCTTCAGTGCCCGGAACCAGTCTTTGAGAACCGCATCGCGTTTGGATTTTGGGAAATGTTCTAGGATGTGGCTCGCGTAGATTTCATCCACAGACCCATCGGCGTATTCGAGCGGGTACGCTTCGCTTCCAGACTTCCTATCAATCGTGGTGAAGCCTTCCCGCGCCACGTCCCCGCCGCCAAGGTTCAGGCGGATGGGCGCTGCAAACGTCGTGTCGATCGTTGACATAAGAGGAGCGGACCCCTTTCGGGATCCGCGCCTTGATTACACGGAAACTGCGGTAAGAACGCCGCGATTGCTCGCGGTGGACGGGTCGCGTTCGCCCTGCCAACCCTTCACGTTGATATTCAGGGTTGCGCCACCAGTGACGCCCTGATACTTCACGCGGAGGTTCTTCTTTCTACCCTTCAGGCTGATGCCAAACACCATCGTATTTGGCGTGGATGTTGAGGTAGCAGGTATCACAAACTCGCCGGTAGCGGCGGTAGTGTTCGTGGTACCCGTCAGGCCGGAGATAGCGGCGTAGGAAGTTCCGTCCGCTTCCTCGATTGCCAGAGCCGTCAGAGTCACGGCGGACGTTGCCGCTGTTGGTGCGATAACAGACACTTCTACTGTCGCATAAGCCCAGGTGTCAACGGCGCACGAAACCGAAGCCGTTGCACTCGTGGACACCGTGCCCACCTGCTGGAGCAAAACCTTTGATGCCATCGGATGAATCATGGAAGTCCCTTTCGATTACGTCGTGAGCGCGACGATGTTCTGTTCGGTCAAGTCGGTACGCTGGGTGCCGTGGATGTTGATGGAGTACCGGGTGGTGATCCACCAGCGGAACGAATCGGTGGACAACCCGGTAGTGGGATCCGGCTTGATAGTCAGGTCGCGGTATTCGCCGACCATGGACCCAGCGCGGAAGTTTCCGAAGTACATCGACTTCGTAGTGGCAGCGGTGGCAACGGCCATGCGCTGAGAGAACTTGATGGGGATGCCCATGAAGTCTCCGCCGGTCATGTCGGGGCTCATCGTGAAGAGCGTCTTGAACTGCGAAGTGGCGGTGTCAAGCCGAGCAAGAACCTGGACCGCGAACTGTCGGGAGCAAACGCCGCTAAGGCCAGCCCCGCTACCGATTCCCTGGAGTTTCCCAATCGCCCCGAGGAAGTCGGAGAACACCGCAGAACTCCAAGCGTTGCCGGTCAGAGTAACGCTGCTGATGTTCGCAGAGTTTGCCAGACCAGTGAACGAGTTGTATGTGCTGGTGCCGTCGCCCTTGAAATAGGCGTCGTCGATCATGTTGTCGTAAGCGATTCGCACCTTACGCATGATGACATCGCCAATATTGAACGCCGAATCTTCCATCTCTTCCATCGTGCTCTCGATGTATCCGCCACCCTTGCGGGCAACAAGATTCACACGACCGAACGATGGGGTAATAGACTGGAGCGAGCCGTTCTCTGCCACGGGGAGGAGCGAAATATCCGCCGACTCGACCGGGTATGAAACGGCCTGACCGCCCATGCGCACGACGTTTGCAATCTGGCGGGCGACGCCAGTAGGCTCTCCGTTGTAGATCAGTTCACGGACAAGTTCAGCCGGGGGAACAAGGTAGCCACCAGCGGCGTTGTCGTAGGTCACAAGCCCCTTCGTGATGTCGGTATCGCGGGACTTGGTGGACCACGAATCGACACCGCGAGCCTTCATGGTGTTGACGCGGAAGCAAGCACCGATGAGTTCGGCACAGTCGGCATCGGGGATAACGGTTTGACCGCGCGCCGCCTTGGCCTCGAACGACTTGCGTTCCATGTTGGGGATGAAGAAGGATTTGGGGGAATCGTCGCCAGCCCGAACCTTCTCGATGACTCCAGCCTCGGCCCGAAGGCTCTGCTTGGTTGCGGCCTTGACGCGGGTTTCTTGCTCAGGCTCGGAATCAACCGAGATAGCCGCGCGGGTGTTCCACGCCTTTTCAACGTCAACGGGGATTCGGTCGGTATCTTCCAGAATGAGGTTTTCGGTTTCAATGAACGCTTTGACGCTTTCCAGCGTCGGCTTGTTATCCGCAAAACCGGCATCCCGGAGTGCGGCAAGCAAACTCTTTCGACTCTTCATAGTTGCCTTTCGTCTGTGTTGGGTTGATATGCACAACCGAGGACAGCGACGGATGTACCGGGGCGCACGGGGCGACGCGGTAATCGGGCAACTGGCAAATCGGAAAACTCCGACCGGACGTTAGCCCGGTATATCGGAGTGTGTCTACTCGACGACTACCCGTCGCTGTTCATTACGAACCACAATAACCCTTTGTTCCGGAAGCCCAAGCGCCCGGGCAGCAGATTTCGTAATCAGCCCCTTTGTCACAAGTCGATCCAGATTGTTTAGCATCTTGGCAGGCTCGCCAGTCGGGTACCCACCCGAGAGCGTGTTGCACGGATTGCAGGTCAGTGAGTTTTCGAGGCCCAGCCATTTGGTGATGGTTCTTGTGGCCATTCCACCACCCAGGCCGATCCTATTAGATTCCTCCGCCGTGGGGGTTCGGGAGTCAAGGCACCGGAACCCGATAGACGATCCGATCTGCCCGAACTCCCGCACGTAGGCCGCAACCGCTAGACCCAGTTCGTTCTTGATAAGCCCGACCTTGATGGTCCAGCCGGTTACGCCCGGGGCGACAGCGCCCATCTTCAGGGAGTCTTTTCTGCCCTTTCCGACCGTTTCACATATCCCGTACTGGTGTTCCAAGTAGACAGGTAGCCCCCTCTGGTTCCAATATGACCAATCTGCACCACGAGGATCGACGATATCCCCGTCTAGATCCACGGCGTCGGTCGTGATGACGAGGGAAAGCGTCATGCCTCCGTCCGGCGCGTCTGTGATCTGCGAACCCTGCCCGTACGAACTGGCAAAGCCCACGTCGGCGGAATCCTCGACCATTGATCGCTTGCGCAGGTCGCGTAGCCTGTTTGACATATATTCTTTGATGTCCATGTCTATTCCTTCACGGCCATTTGGTCACATCGGCAGTTGGGGTGCAGCGGGTACCCGCGCACGTCACGCCATGTAACGTATTTGGTTCCATCCGATCCAACCACCAGCGTCCCGGATGGTGCGTAGACGTGGTCAAGCGGCACGGGACCAGCCGCGTACTGAGAGAAGAACGCTTCGCACACCGGGCAGGCGTCTATCGCTAGAATCCATTGCTTCTTGTCAATGCCGATTTGCCCCCATACGTGCAGGTCGGTTTCCATGTTGACGGTCGCGGTTTCTGTCTTAGCGATGCGAACGGCCCGCCACGGTGCCTCGTCTGGAAGGATGCGCCGAATCTCCGCAACGGCATCGGGAATGGACGATCCGCCCTCTACTGCCATGAGAATGGCCTGGGTCAGTTCGTCCTGTGTTCCTTTGCTGATTTCGGAAGCAAGCCGCACGACGTAGTTCTCCACGAACCGGCGGGCGTCCTGTGGGTTGATGTTGGCGACCGCCGCCGCAGGAACCCCGCCAGACCCGGCCCGACGAATCGCCTCGTCACTGACGCCAGACAGCGGGTCTTTGAGAAGATCCGCCAGTTCAGAGGCCGCTTCCGGGCCAAGATCGACCGTTCCGTTGGGGTTTACGGTCAGGTTTTCCGCATTTCTGCGGTACCAGAGTTCCAGAGAATCGGCGAAACGCTGGATTCCACGCTCGCTCAGCGGGTTGGGTGCCGCCTTTCTGGCGTGCTTTTTGTCGCAACATGTTTTTGCGTACCGGAAAGGGATCGAAACCGGCTCGCGTTTCTTGGCAGACTTAGATGAGTCCGTTTGCTCTTCTGGGTCGGCGCTTGCCGAGTCGGTTTCGGTTTCTTGGTCAGCCGCAACGGGCGGGGCCTGTGGCATCAGGAATGACGGAACTGATGCCGGAGGTTCGTTGCCCCAGGGCTCAGCGCCCAACCCAAGCCACGCCCTACGCTCATTGATCGTGGTTTCTGATCGTGTTGCCTGAACCCGGTTCGCAACAACACTTTCGGCGTCTGGTACCACCCCAATATACGCGATGAAGTACACCGATGGGTCCAGCCCTAGCACCTCGAGCAGGCAATCATCCTGCTCGGCATCGGTGTTGAGCATCGGGTAGATCGTGTCGCGCCGGTGGGTAATTACAGAGGCGTCGGCATTGTCAAACGTCGATGCGTTCATGTCCTGCAGCGCCTCGGGAATGCCAGCCGCGTTGCGAATCGTCTTGTTCATTCGGTCTATCTGGGTATCAAACATCGTGTCCTTGGGTGAGAAGGACATCGTTTTGATATCGACGCCACGAGCCACAAGCGGGCGCATAACGCGCAAAACGCCTTGATGCCTGTTGGCAATGGCAGCCCTGGCGTCTGTAACGTTTGCAGCCGACGTTGAATCTGAAAGCAATAGAGCCCAGTCGGGACGCTGCATGTTGTCCCATGATGCGGACATGGCCACCAGCGCCTTCTCCAACAGACCGGCCTCGGTATATGCGGACGCTACCCAGCCCTCGCCACGGTACAGGCTTGTGGGAGACGGACGGAATCGCCACGATACACACTCTTCGGGCAGGAACACCCGCCCAACACCGGCGGCCTTGCTGAAGTCTCGACCATACAGGATTTGAGTCGGGTATCCATCGTTTCCAACGCGAACGCTCACGAACTGCGGGAGCATCGGAAGAATGGCGATTCCGTCCTCTGAGTCATTCACGACGTGCGCCCAGTAGTCTCCAGATACCTGTTTATAGAAGAACTTTTCAAACCTGAACTCTGAACCAGTCTGGAACGGGTTGGGCTTTCTCAGAAGCGCCACCTCTGGACCGCTGACGACCTCTACGGCGTCTGACGAGCCAAGCACGTCGATAGACTTGGCGTTGACTGGGTTCGCCGTGTGGCCACGTAGGTACGCCATAACGTCATGCGATACCGACTTGGCCTGAATCTTCTGCCCGCCCATGCCGCTCCGGCGAAACAGACGCGGAACGCACGACGATGCAACCATCGCGTTGTAGGTGGCGCAGCGGCGTACCTGCCCATTCGCCACGGCTAGCGCCCGCATCGACGCTGGATCTACGGTCGATAGTCGCGTCTGGTCATACATGCGGACGGACGAATCCGCCCAGTCCTGCATGGATTTGGTGCCGAACGCGAACGCCCGCAACTTCTCGAAAATGCCCATAGGCTACCCGGCTTTCTTTGATCCATCCCAGACAAACCCACACAGCATCAATGAGATAACCGCACTCGCCCCAAGCACACGCCAGAAATGAACGTCAAGCACTGCCAGAGCCAACGCCAGAAACCCAAGGATGTACACGGCCATACCGAGCCAGAAAAACACTACCTGTTTCATAATCTACCATTCCTCCATATTGTTTGTGCTTACGTCTCCGTCGTCCACCCACACGCTTGGAAGTTCCGGAGACTCGATAGACATTACAAAGTATCTCATCGCATCGCACGAGTGATCGTTGAGTTTCACCGGGTCTTCCTTGGCGGTCGATCCGTCTTTCTGCTGGGACCACATATACCCCTCTAGTTCCGCTATCAATCCCTGCGGCCTCCCCTTTTCGCGTAGCATCGCGTCCGCGCCAACCAGGGCACTCCGAAGCAAGAACAGGCGCGCCTTGCCGTCACCAGCCGGGCGGAGGCGTTCTGATACGGCTTGGATTCCCGGTGATACATCCTTCCGTGCTGGGAACGTCTCAATCCCGGCGTCGCGCAGGGTGGCACGGTCTTCGGCGTCGTGGTCCGAAATGGTGTGGACGTACTTTTCGGATCCGGACAGTTCTTTGATTTTCTCTGCGTGGTCCTTGACTGTGATTCCTTGCCGGTACCACTCACGATACAGGTAGGCCCTACCGTCGTGATCGACGGCCCACCACTGGCAAACAAAAGGATTCGTATATCCAAAGTCGATCGACCTGTACTTTGGCCACGTTTCCCAGCCCTTTGGCATCTCATCGATGATGTGCATGGAACGATCGAAGTTCTCATAGACAAGCCCCTCGGAAGCGGCCCACTGTCCAAGAAACAAACGCGCATGTCTGGAACCTGTCATCTTGGAAAGCCTGTCTAGATATTGCTGAGTCACCGACGGGTTGTCGGCGTGACGAGACGGTATCTCCGCCGCACGCCCGGAGTCAATCCACTTCTTGATCCAGTGCGACGGACCGGACGGGTTGCATTCTAGTACCAACTGCTGGTATGGCACAATACCGTTGCGGAGTCGAGTTGTAAGCTTGTCGGCGTTCGCCTCTGATAGTTCCGTCGCCTCAACTACGTGGATGATGTCGTATTCGGTAGACATGATCCTATCTTCGTTGTCCATGCCGCCTGTGATAAGTGCCGAACCGTTCTTGTACTCATACGAGTGGCGAAACTGGCGTTTGATGTGCTGCGGCACGATCGGGCCCGGAACCACCACCTTGTTCTCAAACGTCACAAGCGCCGACTCGGTAAGGCTGGTGCGCGTTGCCCTGACCAGAAGGACGCGGGCACCGGGATATTTCTGTAATACCCAGTGGTCCTTCTCCAAACACGCCCGCGTCTTACCCGTACCAGCCGGTCCGTGCATCACCACGATCGGCGCTCGGCACTTCAACAGTTCGAGCGCACCACCACGCGGGCAGTATTCCCCTACTCGTAATGGATTGGTGAGATTCAGACTTGCTCCTCGACAGACGGATCGACCCGGTACGTTTTCTGGATTCCGATGTTTTCCGTTGCCAGGCCCTCATCGAGGCGGGCGTTCTTGTCCGCCAGGTGTTCGTCTGCCTGATTGATCTGCTCCATCGTCGTGGTAGAACGCACCAGAGTTGCCGCCAACTCAGCCGCCTTGACCCTGCGGCGCGAAATGGCTTCTTTCGCCTCTTCGGTCTGGCCCTCGTCAGCGTGCTTCATCTCTCCAATGGCAATGTCAAACGCAAGATCGGTAGCGGCCTCGGCCTTGGCCCGAAGGTTCGTAGTTTTGAACCTCTTGGGGCGGTCCTTCATGGCGCGATTGAGCGCCCGCACGTCTGCGGGATTCGTCATGTCCAACGCCTTGAACTCCGGGGGAGGAACGTACTCGAGCGCGTAGACACGCCGCTCGGTAAACCCACAGAACCCCACCAGCCGAACCCGCCATTTCTGGGCCTCAGCCGCGTCCTCAAACTTCGGGGCTTCTTGCTCGGACACGTAGACATATTGGCGGTTGTAATCGTCTATCGAAATGAATGACGTACCGTCGGCGCGACGCTTCCACTCGACCAGTGCCACAGACCTTTCGTCTGGGTTTGTCAGTCCATGCGTGATGCTCTTGGCCATGCTGCACCGATCTACCTTTCGTGCCGTCCCGTAATCATCATCCACACCCATCCGAATATGACGCTTCCAGCGGTTCCGAGTGCGCCCCACGCGACCCTAGATACTGTCTTGCTCGATTGTTCCAAACGATCTACGCGAACATCCATACCTTTGTGCGGGCTGTCTCCCCCGGTCTTCCACCGGAGTAGCGACTCAACTACCTTTCCCTGGCCATGCAAATCCTCGCGGATTCCCCGGACCTGGTGGGTCAGTTCGATCATCAGTTCCCTGATGCTTTCGTGAGAATCGTCCGGTGCCTTTGGTTGCTGTAGAGACATTTATAAAACCCTTCACGTATTGGTCATCGTCACCCGTGGCATGTTTTGTTCTCGCCTCGCCTTTTCAATGGAAAACGCCGCGTTGTAAAGGCTGCTGGCCTGACGACGGATAGCCGTAGCCTCAAAGTGAGACGAACTGTCTGGCGCGGACGCCAAAGCCTCCGAATCGAACTTTGCGAGCGATCGGATGCCGCGCGGAATGACGAACGCGAGCCGGGGAATCTTGACCACGAGCCAGCCTACGAATGCAGGCAATAGTGGCCAGAACAGCCACAACGCCACAACTAATACCGCCGCCACTGCCACCCTCTTCAGGAGAACCTTGTACCACGATTCGACATCGGTAACTCCGGGCAGGGCCTGGGTAATCGCCGACGCCGCACCCAGTACGTTCCCGGCCCTCTCCCTCGCAGTATCCACGAAAGGGCGGGCCTTGGGGCCAACATCACCCGTAGCGGTGGCAGCGTCGAGCGCCGACACCACCGCCGTAGCCTCTCCGGTTGCGTAGGTTGCCGAACGCTGGATCGTCTCTTTCGATGACGTGCAGGCCGAGAGACACACACACGCCACAAGGCTACAGAGAAATCGGGTCATAAGTACCCCCTGAGGTCCAAGCCGCTTCGTTGTACGTTGTCGTGATTGCGCCGGTGGTCACGCTGTCGGCGTCAAACGGAATGACCGGAAGCCTTCGCGCCGGCTTGTCGTAGACCCTGACTCGCTCGATGACCTGCTGGTATTCCGCTATCGTGTCATTCGTCACGCCCGGCGTTGGATTGAAATACGCTATCCGATCAATGCCCATCGCGCCGATGTGTTTGAGAAGGTCAACGCCGTTCTGCGGATTCGCGTCGTATGGGTTGGAGTTTCCGTTGTAGGCGTTGCGGGCGACCCACGGGAAAATCGGGTATCGCAGCGAACGCAACAGGTTCACCATGTAGATAAACACGTTCCAGCGGCGTGCTTTCGTGAGCCTTGGAAGCCCCTTCGCGTCTCGATAGTCATTATCTAGGATCGTCCCACCATACGGGAACGTCTCCAGATATAGAGGAGGGTTTGAAGTATTTGACATCGAGCGATTGCCAACCACCTGCGGCATACCGAACCAGTGCGCGTACGCCCTGGTTAGTTGCACGTCCTGATAGTTGACCGCGATCGGGCGTATGCCAGTCACACGCTCGAATGCGTCTGTAAAAACCTGCGCCATAGAGTGGGCACGCTTCGACAGAATGTAGTGATTCCACTGGCCCGCCAGAACAGACTTAGGGCTCAAGAAACCGTTATCAATCGTCGCCAGTTCTGCCACAGACGAGTTGCGAAGCGCGACAGGAAGGCGGTTGCGGAGTGTGGCGTTCGCAAAGATCCCGGCGAACTTTGACGCCCGCTCCGGTCCGTCCGACCCGAGAACTTCCCAATATGGAAGCGTTGGAGTACCGACAGGATCGGTTTCCTCAAAGTCAAACATCACGTACTTCGGGTCCAGACCCACGAACGCCGCCGAAAACTCCTCCATCTTTTCGGTCCACACGCTATCGAGCGCGTAGCCCTGCGATTCCACGAATGAGTACGGCGTCTCTCCGGCGAAGATGTCGATGGCATCGGTGCGCCCGTGCCCGAAGTGCGGAAGGTACAGCGCCCGATGATTCTCTGGCATCAACGCGACCGCCTGGGCACACTGGAGCCCGAGCGAGGCCATGGTCGTAGAACCCGACAGGCGAATAGCCGGAACCTTGCGAATGTTATTGGTTACGTTCCACTGATTGGCGAGGCTGGCGTCCGTAATCATGTAGACCGTCATAGTCTGTTCGCGCGGCAGGGCGTCGCCACCTGGTCCGGTGTCACTGGCCGCATTGGTTGTAGCGGTGATTGGATCGCTTTCGTGGCTCTGGCGTCCCGTGGTGGTTTCCACCGCGTAGACGGTCAGCGTGTACGTTGTGCTGGCGGTCAGGCCGGTGGCCACCAGAGAAGTGGTGGTACTGGTGAACTCGTCTACCAGTGACGTTCCCGCCTCGTCATAGACGATGACGTGATAGGTTTCCGCGTCGGTAACAGCGTCGTAGGCGACCTCCACAAACGTCTGACCAACGCTGATGACCCGAAAGTTTGTCGGAGTCGTGAAGTCGGTTGGCGTCGTGTCGATAGGTGCCGCTGGAGTTACCGCAAACTCTACCGACGGACCCGAAGTTCCCGTGTCATCATTCTGGGCGTACACCACGCCGAAATACTTTGTCCCGTTCGTGGCAGAAACCGTCAGAGACGACGTTGGAACCGCGACCTGTGTTTCGCCCGTCGTGTACGGGCCGCCCTGCGACGTTCCCCACCTGACGAGGTGGCTGGTTGCCGTCGCTGAGTTGACCCATGCCACCACAAACTTACCATCCCCGCCCGTAACCACAACTCCGGTTGGCGGCGCTGGAGGGCTTACCGGAGGCTCAACCACGATCGCCTGGATCGTGTATGAAACCGTGAAAAGATAGTGAGTGCTATCCGTGCTGAGGTTGAACAGAACAGACTGTTCGCCCTCCGCCTGCGATGACGGAACCGCGACTGTAAACACTAAATCCTGGTAGTCGCCGGACGAAAGGACCGTAGCCCCTCCGCTGGTGTTCGTCATCCATGGTGCTACCACTCCGTCAATGGAGAACCCAATCCAGTTCAGAGAACCAGCGCCGCCGTTCTGCACCCGCACGGACAGCGTGACCGACGTACCCGCCAACACCGTTCCAGCGTCGTAGTTAGTGAAGACCTGTGCGCCACCGATGTAGACGGCAAACGATCCGCTGGGTGGCGGACCCACGACCGGATTGGATTCGGGCGGCTCAGTCGATTGGCCGCCAATGGATCTGCGAGCGTAGATCATGCGGTTCCCCGTTAGGCGTTATTGTTCTTCACTACAGCCGCCTTACGAGACACCGATACGCCGTCGATCGTCGCGGTTACTACCACCTCGCCACACTCTCCGGCGTCAAGCAACGCGCCGCCTGTTGCCTGATACTTGTAGGAACCAGTAGATCCAAATGACGTTAGGTTCTGCGCCGAAATCGCTACCGTCCCGTCAGACTTTGTAAGCGTGATCGTCGGCGTACCCGTGATGGTTGAGGTCGTAACCAAGGCCCCGGTATTCTTCGTGAAGAATACCACATGCTCTTGGGTAGAGGCGTCTACCTGGGTGATGCTCGCAGACATCGTGTACACATCAACGCTTGCATCGAACTTTGTTGATGTCAACGCACCCGACGCGATGTGATCCGCAATGAACCACCCGTTTGCGAACTTGGCCGACGTGAACACGGACGCCGCGAACTTGGCAGCCGTCCACAAGCCATCCACAAACTGACGAGCAAGGAACGTGTTGTCGGCGATGCTGGTTGGCCCGATGAAGTTGGTTCCGAACTTAGCGGATGCGAAAGCGCCGTCCACGATCTGACTCGAGCCGATGGTGGATGTGCCCAAGGACACGGTTTGCGTCTCTCCGAATGGGTCGAGTGCCGTGACTATGAACGTTGTACCTCCAGCCTCCGCAGTATTGGAGGATTTGTACCTTGACGTAATCACAGAGCCGGCAGTCACTACCGAAGCAGTTGTGAGGTCCGCGTAGTACCAGCCAAAACCAATGCTCGTCAACGTGCCGATTCCGGTGTTTGTCCATGCCGCTCCATTCGTGGAGATTTGTGGTTGACCGCCAGCCTCGCCGGTTTCGGGTGTCACGTAGTCAGTTGCATCAAACAACCGGAAGAATATCCGCGTCTTTGTTCCGCCAGTTGATCCTGCCTTGACGTATCTTGTAATCATGTGAGTCCTTCTGAATCGAGGTAATAAGACGGAGCGGTCGCGCTCGGTGTTACCGGAGTGCCGCCAAGAAGCGGTATGCCAAGCCCAGCCCTGAACCAGTCATTGATCGCCGTGGCCGTGTAGTTCGTATCCCACACATACCGACGCTGGGCGAGTAGTGACGCCTTGATCGACGCATGGGCGGCGGATTCGTTCGCCACCGTCACGCCGATCGACGCGAGATAGCCCGCATAGTTGCGAGTGGGTGCTGGAAGCCCGGCACCAGCAGAGCCAGCGTTGACAGCCCCGTATGCCGTGAGGTTGTTGCCGGTCGGGGCGCTGACCCAGTTGGTGGTAGCGTTGTCGCCCGAGAAGAATGAGTTATTGACACGCTCGGTAAAGATCGCAGGTGTCGAAGTATTCTGGTCATGCTCGCACAGCGGAACAAACGAATCAGACACGCGAATCTTGTTTCCCGAGAAAACAAGGTTTGTGTAGTTCGCGGGTAGGTCAGCAACCTCAAACTTCCCGGCGTTGTACGCAACGTTCCCGGACATCGTCAGGTTTCTAATCTGCCCGGCTGTGGCGGATGCGTTCCACCTGACCAGCAGCAGGAACGTTCTATCCGCCGACGTGCTGAGGGTGTTGTAGAATGCACAGTTAGTAACGTAGTTGCCGGTTCCAAAGATTCCAAGCAACCACGCCCCATAGCCGTAGTCGCTGGCCGACGTGCGCCCGCATGCGTTTGTTACTACACAGTTATCCACCTTGGCGCTGATCGTGCCAAACGCCGTGAAGTTTCCCGAGCCGTCGCCGTCCGTGGTTCCGATCGCAAACCCAATAGCACACCATGCCATATGGCAATCGGACATGATCGCGCCCTGGCGCGACTTGATACCCTCCGATGTCTTAGAGACGTTGGCCGTGGTGGGGTAGTTAGGCCATGCTATCACTCGAGTTATGATCGGAGCGGTCGCCGTGGCAACCGCCTTGTCAATGTACACACAGTGGGATTGGGAGTCCGGGAAACCGCAGTTGATCGCGGTGAAGTCCTCCACCGTCAACTGACCGCCGTAGGCGTCTGCGAACAGCCCCTGCCCGTGCCCGCCGCTGGAATCGACGGCGGTACACCGCCGGATCGTCACGTTATTGAAGTACGTTCCGCCTGGAAGCCCGGTACTAGACGTGAGGATGTAGGCCTGGTAGTACCCGGTTGCTATGCAATCTTCTACAAGGTGATCCGTACCCCGATACCCAAAGCCATTGTTCTGCCACTGGATTCCGCCGTCAGCCACCCCGTTCGTGCGGAAATCAATGCTCTGGATCGCAAGATAGGAGCCAGACTGGATGTTCGCCGCACCCGTCACGATGGGGCGGGCGCTCGATGTAGTGCCGTACGCACCCAGGACCACCATCGGATTCGCGGCGTCCCTACCGCTGATGTTCACGTTTACCGTTGCGGTGAAGGAATCACCGCGACGAAGCAAACACTGGTCAGACGTTCCGGCCCTCAGTAGGCCAACACCAGCGGAAACGGTCGCCTTCGGCGTTGACGTGGTGAGGCCGTCATTCGCATCGGATCCGGCGTTAGATACGTAGTAGTACCGATCACCCGACGCCGGAGTAATCACAGACCAGCCATCGGAATCGCGTGTCACTGGCATTCCGAAACCCCTCCCGGGCGGATTTTCGATAACCAACAGTTATCAATCCGCATGACAACCAAACTCTCAGTTATCAGTATACCACAACCTATTGTGGTGTTCGACCTGTGGCCACAATCTGTTGTGGTTTATTGACCACTAACCACAACCTGTAGTGGTGTTGGTGGGTTCAGGAAAGATTTTCCGGCGTGAATGCGCACTAATCCTGTGACTTGCACGACTTACAGAAAATCCGAGGCGTACGATCAAGAAAACCCTTGATTCGGTCGATGGTAAAGGTACCATGATCTATCGGCCCACCGGATTGCAGGTGGTGGAAGCAAGGAGTCGGGAATGAATACTCAATACGTCGTAGTTCGCAAGGTCGATTGTGGATGGTCTATGGCGTGCGTTATCGGATTTTCCACCGCGAAGGAAGCCGTGGAGTGGCGAGACGCGCACCTGCACAGCGGTTACGTCGCTAAGCGCCTGCCTGGGTACGTGGGCGGCGGAATCTTCGTGCTGAATGAATCCGACGTTGTGGCGTCTCCTGCCCACAAGTGAATCTCGCTCCGCCCCCCTTGGTCAACGCAAGTGAAGCCAAGGGGGGCTTCCCTGCCGCCCGCTACCGTGGGCTGTTTGGGATTTGGGCGTTCGCCCACCCGTCCGGCGCGGTACGCCGGGGAACAAGGAGCAGACGATGCTTGATTACATTGGACCAGATGAGCGCGCAGAGGCGATGTGCAAGGCATCCGAGGAACAGCGGCGCGCCAAACTCGCGGAGACAGCCGCTAAGATCGACGCGAAGGCTCTTGGAAAACTCGCCGCCGATATGGGGCTGCACGACCACCAGAATCGTGATTCCGGCGCTGGCCTGCCGCTGGTGATGACTGGTCCTGATTCGACACGACGACTCGATGACCTCACAGGGAACGGCAGGACGCCGGGCGGTCAGAACGACACCGCTAGCCGCACGGATGCGGCTTCTTCTCTGACCGAAAAGGAAGCGGCGCTCAAGGCGTGCGAGGACGTTGAGGGTGCCGCGTGGCGGCTGCTGCTCGCTAGCGGACTGACGTGGGAACAGATTGATATTCTGTCCGCTTTCCATAGGTCGGTATGGGCGACCCGCTCGGCTCAAATGGATGTGCACAGTGCCCGCCTCGACGCGATGTTCGCTCGGCTGATTGGAGGCGCGAAGTGAGCGACCAACTGACATTTGAGCAGCAGATTTTTCAACAGATCAAGCACGGTCTGAAAGACGCGGTTGCCGCCAAGTTGGGCGGGTACAACTCACCGCTTGACGGGATGATCGTTCAGGTGGTCAAGGCAAACGAAACGTCGCTTGTGGAACTTCTCGACGGTGCGGTTCGCGGGATGGTGTCTGACGAAAGTTTCAGGGACGAAATCGTCTCGGCCACTCGCACAAAGTTGGCCAAGACCCTTGTGGACAAACTTGGCGGAGAGATTGAAAAGAGAGTCAACGACCTAAAGCAAAACCCGACGACACGGGCGCGGATAACGCTGGCAATCGAAGAGATTGTAAAGGGAGGTGCGAAGTGAACGAGCAAGAAACACTAGACGCGATTCAGCGATTCTCGGCGGAGTGCCAGGCTGCCTTACTCATGGCGAAAGACCATGACGAACTTGATCGGTACAAGCGAATCCATGCCATTGGCATTGACGCGATCAAGAAGGTAAATGATATGGCTATCGAGATGGTGCGGGACCTAGCCCTCACAGTTGCAAAGGAGATGAACGATGAAGCCGACCGCATCTGAACTTCACGACCGGGTTTGGGCCACCGGCTGGGCCGTACACGAGGGCAAACTCGCAACCTACAACCCG
>OFRO01000245.1_pt1 | contig 20819 bp, 26 predicted proteins | sample 1543091 | NCBI WGS metagenome assembly OFRO01 (sample SAMN07774217, study PRJEB24372) | wastewater metagenome | isolation source: Exp Tend NO 10WW | collected 2016-02
CACCACCGCCGTACACACCACCACCACCACCACCGCCGGACGCGTCGGACTGGCCACCTTGCCCGCCCTGGGCGAGAGAACCCGCCGTGACGCCGACGCCGCCGATCCCGGCCGCGCCACCGGCGATTACTGTCCCGGCCCCGCCACCGACTCCTCCGAACGTGACGGTTCCCGCGGCGTTGTCGCCGGATCCACCGCCGTTTCCACCCCCCGAGATGAACGACCCGCCGCCGCCACCGCCGCCGCCGGACGCGACGGCTAACAACGTGCCGTTATGGAGTAGTCGCGACCCGGCACCACCACCGCCGCCCGAGGAAGGGACGAACCCGCCGCCGCCCGATGCGACGCCGTTACCCCCCGAGTAGGTGCCTGTTGCGCCGGTCCCGCCGTGAGCACTATCGGGTGCTGCGCCGCCGAGGGCTCCAAGCGAGAAGTCGAAGATGTCTCCGGGGGTCACCGCGACATCGACGGTGATGCGCGCACCCTCACCGCCGGGTCCGGCGGGCGTTCCCGTACCCCCGTAGGCACTCCCGCCGCCGCCGCCATCGAGGACAACCGTGACGGTAGAGATACCGGCGGGAACGGTCCATGTCTGGTCGGAACCCGTGTACGAGAACGCGACGGTGGTGTCTGCCATTAGACCGCGACCGCTTGGATCGAGAGCTTCGAGGCGCCCGTCCCCGCCGTAACGATTTGTGCTTGGAGTTGGTCGAATCCGGGTCGGATGTCGAGGAGGGTCGTGGAACGCCCGGAGAATTCCCCGGCCGCGATGGTGATCGTCAACACGCTCTCGTCGTTGAGGAGGATGTCGATCTCGGTGTCGGTCGTCCCTGCGGTGACGAGGGTGCACATCCAGTCCCCCGCGGTGCGCGCCGCGAAGTTCACCCATTTCTGCGAGAGGCCCTCGACGAGAGGTCCGTCGTAGGAGAACTCGACACGTTCACGGTGCGGGGGTGGGGTTCGATCGGCGAGGAGTTTCTCGAGGGTCGCGACCCGCCGGTGGAGTTGGTTGACGATCCGTTCGATTTCGGGGGGGAGTTGCTTCGAGCTCATCGGTCCCGCCGGTTGAGGGTGAGATCGAGGTGGTCGTCGGTCGTGAGCGTGATCCGGATGATGCGGTACTGATCGACGACGGTGACCCCGCCACGTCGGATGCGGACGGGGAGGTAATCCCCGCACGCGCAGCGGCCGAGGAACGAGGCGTCTCGCATCGACACCTTGAGGGTTTCGGGGAACACGGCGACGGCGAGGCGTTCGTTTGCGAGTTCTTGCAGGGTTTCGGTCGCGGTGTTCGCGGGGGCGGAGACGACGGCTTCGAGGATGAGGTCGCCGGCGAACGCTCCTTCTTGGACGGCGGCGGCTTCTTCACGGTCGCTACCGTCGCCGTTGCCGAGGAACACGATCGCGTTCGCTGCGTTTTCGCCGTCGAATGTCCAGTCGAAGTTCTCGAGGTTTTTCGTGAGGTCGATCGCGAGGTTCGGTCGTTCAATCCCTTGTTGCGGGTAGTGGGTGTGCACGACCCGCGAGGTCGGGGTGTACGAGCAGGAGATGTCGAAGCCGTCTTCGAGGTCGGTGAATTCTTCGATTTCCTGCCAGACCTGCGGGTGTTCTTGGAAGAGTCCGACGTAATCGCGGCGGACCCCGGTGGGGGTGGTGTCTGGGGTCAGGTTGACGTCGCTCTTCCCGAACGCGGGATCTTGGGCATGTTCGACGAGCGCGGCGACGATGTCGGCCTGGTCCGCGTCGAAGAGCTCGAGGGCGTCGTCGAACGTGAGGGATCCGAGGGTCGCGAGGCCGATGAACGACGGGAATTCGATCTGTGCGTGAACGATCTCGGTGCGCCCGGCGGGGACGGTGATCGAGCATTCGAGGCGGACCCACAGGTCTTTCGGGAATTTCTCGTCGACGCGGGCCGACGAGACCTCGATGGTGTCGGTGTAGCCGCCGCGCATCCCACCCCAGGTGTTCGGGAGGCCGTTGCGGGTGAAGAAGTTGTTGGTCCGGTAGTCCTCGGGGAGGCGGGCGAGGAGGATCCCGCGCTGCAATGCGGGGGGTTTGAGGAAGCTCGACGAGTGGATGAAGTACCACATCGTGAACGTGGCGGTGCGGCCGCGTTGCCCGCCCTCGACCTCGAATTCTTGGAATGCGGCGACGCTGCCTTCGGCGTTGTCGTCGTACCCGGACATTGAGCCGATCATCCGGGTCGCGGGTGCTTTGGGGAGGACACCGCCGACGATGGACTGCACGCCGATCGACGCCCCCGACGGTTGGAAGTCGAGGAACCACTTGTTCATCAGGGTCGTCCATCCGGCGAGGCCGTCGTCGAACCGCGGGTTGTCGAGGTAGTTCCGCCGGTTCGCTTCCCCGACATACCTACGAGACAGGTACCAGAGCGCCCCTTTGACCGGGGTGCTCACGGTGTTCTTGTTCGCGGTGGGGCGCGTCATCGGCCCCCACATCAGGAGCTGGTCGCCGCGCCACAACTGCACCTCGCGGATTTTCTCCGCGAGGATCGCTTCCGCTTTCGGGTCCGTCGCACCGAGCGAAATCGAACCTTCTTCCCACCGGTTGAGTTCCCAGGTGATGTCGCCCTGGACGGCGTTTTCGAGTTCCGCTATCGACGTCCCGTCAGGTTCGACGATGACGGTCCGCCGGTGGAATACCTCGACGCCATCAGGGGAGGTAACCCCGCGGGGGCGGGCCGCGACGCTGAATGTCGCCCGCGCGGAGAAGGCGACGCGGGCTTGTGTTTCGGGTGCCGATGCGGACGCGGTGAGCGTCCCCGTCCCCGTGAACGCGACGACCCCATAGTCGGTGGTTTTAGCGGTGGCGGTCAGCGTCCCCGAACCCGTGAACGCGACGACCCCATAGTCGGTGGTTTTCGCGGTGGCGGTCAGCGTCCCCGAACCCGTGAACACGACCTCGGCTTCGACGACCGGCGGTGCTCCGGACCCCGAGAAGAAGAGGAGGATCATCGCGAGAGCCGCCCGCCTCCGCGTATCCCGGCGAGCCAGTGTGCGCGTGCGACCGTGACCGGCAATTCGTAGTTGTACGCGGCAGCGAACCCGGCCCCGCCACCAAAGTACCGGCCGTCTTCGGATCGTCCGACGCGGAACCCGCCGGAGAACCCGCTGACCGTCCCGGCCGACGCATCCCCGACGACTTTGCCGTTGATGACCATGCGTGCACGTCCGCTTGACGTGGCCGACGCGACGAGATGGCACAGTGACCCGAGCGCGGGGGTGTCCGATGCGGTAAGCGACCCGTAACTCCCCGCCGACGCCCAATAGAACTTGAGTGCCGTCGCGCCATCCCACCGGACCAGCGCCCCGTTACTCGCGCTGAACAGGTCACCGATCAGCGAATTGATATCGCCCGGATACCCGGCGAGGTGGCTGCGTTTCACAAACCAGCATTCGATGCTCAGAGCAGATCCGAGCGTCAGCGACGAAACACTCTCCACATAGTTCCCCGCTCCGAGTCCAATCCCCGCATACCCCGGAACGGACGCCCCAGCCCGGGGCGTTGGGGAGCCGTTCGAGGCGCCGTGACGGCCGTTCCCTGACATGTCCCGCGGGTGAACCATGCCGCCCTCCCACAACGGCCATACGAAATGGGGGCGGTCGCCCCGGACGACGTCCAGGTAAGCCACCGTCTAGTCCTGCAAGATCGTGAGGGTGACCGTGACATCTGACGTCGAGGCATACGTCGGGGTGCCCCTCGACACCATCACCCCATAGAGATCCGTGCCGTTCAACACCACCGACACGCCGACCGGAGCACTCGCCACCGAATTATCGTTAAAATCCGCATACGACCCGACAGGGATCACCGCGACGACATACCCGAGTTCGGTATCCGTCGGGTCCGCCGCCGCATTGTCCGTGAACGTCCCCGACCCCGGGTTCCGGTCAAACAAGACCAAATCCAGCGGGGCCATCTGCTGGCCTTTGTCGGCCACCTGGACCGTCTCGATTCGAGCCGTACCACCCGACGCCCGCACCGCGTTCGAGAACGTCATCACCCCGCCGATCGCGTCCTTCAACGAATATGCGGGGGAGGTACTCACCGTCGGGGTCGCAGACAGCCGGACGACCTTCGCCCGCGTATCGACGTACAACGCCGCACCCGAACCACCATCAACAGTCCGGCCCGCCACATCCCCCGTCGCGGTCCCATCCGCACCCGCGACGACCTTGATTCGCTGATACATCACCGACGAGATGTCATCGGCGGCGATTGACGTCCCCGAACCTGCCGTGATTGCGACGTTGTCGGCCATCAGTCGTACACCACTGTGATGTCACCCGCCGCGAAGGTGATCGTGTCACCCGCACCGACCGTCTTCGACCCGACGAGCGCCGCATGCAACAGCTTGTTACCGCCCGACGACGCGTCGATGATCGCGGCGTGCGTGACGGTGCACGCGGGCATGTTCGTGAACACCGCATCAGCAGTCGATACCCCGATGCTGTTCACGGTCAGCGCCTGCCGGGCGTACGACCCGCCCGTGCATTCCGTCCCACCACCCGCATCGTCGGTCGCGGTAGTGAACAACGCGAGGTAGACGGTCGTCGGCGACGTGTACGACGAATGCCGGACCGTGTGGCCGACGAGCGCCGACTCGAGATAGTCGGTCATTCCCATGTGGTTTCCCCCTCGGGGTTGCGGGCGCGACAGACCGCCCGAAGGCGAAAGAACCGTCGGGCTAGTAGTGGGTCAGAGGTATGCGGGCCGGAACACGGCCGTGAGCGAACCGGTGGACACGTCGATGTCCTGCGTGCCCGCCTTCAGGTCGAACCACGTCGACGCGGCCGCGAGGCGGGCACTCAAGCGGGATGTAGAGGGGGGTTAGAGGTACGCGGGACGGAACGTCGCGGCGACCGTCCCCGTGCTGGTAGCGATCGTGTTCGCACCCGGCAGGACCGTGAACCACGTCGACGACGCAGCGACCTCCGGGTAGCAGTCAGTCCCCGACCCGTCCGTCACCGTCCGGTCCCGCAGATTGATGACCCTGGTCCCCGAGAACGAATCCGCGAAGACGATCGACCCGTTCTCACCCGAGATCGTCGGAGTGCCAGACGCGGCGACGGTGAGTTCGACCCGGTCCGTGACATAGGTGCCGGCGTTCGTCACCGTGATCGACGCGCCGGCAGTCTCGGTGACCTCGTCGCCGTACCCGACGGGGTCGAGGCAGACGAACGTGCAGAGGGCCCGGATGACGCCCTGGCCGAGGCCTTCGAGGTCAACCTCGACGCCGCGAGGGCGCCCGAAGTATGTGGTCCCGACGAGGCCGGGGAGAGTGAGGGTCAGTTCCTGGTCTGCTGCGGTGACACGGAACGCCGCTTTGAGGTCGTCGAGGAGCGTCCACGCGTCGTCGGGGTCGTCTTCGGTGATCGCGACGGGGATCGTGAGGGTGCGGCGTTGCAGAACATCAGCACCGCCGACATCTCCGTCACGGTCGCCACGCTCCGAATCGACCGTACGGGCTTCGGGTGTTCCGAGCCCTCCGATCGGGCCCTCGAACGTGTAATCGCCGCCGTCGATCGTCAGGCTGTTGAGTTCGAGCTCGAAGTCAGCCATCGGCCCGCCCCGTCAACTTCCACCCGGCGAGCGTGAGAACTTCGGACGCGACTTCACGGGGCCGTGACGCCTCGAGGATGTTGATGTCACCGAACTGGACGCCGTTCCCACCCATCGCAGCTGCGAGTGGCGTCTGTGCGAGGATCGATCGGGAGCGGGCCAGGTTGTTCAGCGGGAGGATCGCTTCGGGGCCGGCCTCGCCGATAACGCGGAGCTGAGCGCCGGAGAAGATGCCGCCCGTCGCAGTGCGTGGGACCCATTGACCGTTCTTGTCCTTGACCCACGGGTTCTGCTTCGGCCCTGGCCCGTCGAATACACCGAACGTGAAGAAGTCGAGGATGTCTTTCGGGAGTCCGGCCACCCATGAGGCCACGTCCTTCATCTTCGATTTCATCCCGTCCCAGAGACCCTGGATGAACTCGACGCCCTTGTTCCACAGCGTCTTCGCCACGTCACCGATCCATCCGATGATCGCTCCGGGGAGAGCTCCGAACCAGAAGACAATCTCGAGCGCCTTGTCGACGATTCCTTGGAGCAACCCGGCGATGAAGTCGGTCCCCTTCTGCCAGAGCGATCGGATGACGTCACCGAGCCATCCGAGGATCAGGCCGGGGAGGCTCATGTACCAGCGGGCGACATCGAGGGCGCTCTCCCAGATACCGCCGAGCAACCCCGTGATGAAGTCCTTGCCTGCGTTCCAGAGCGTCTTCGCTGTGTCACCGAGCCATCCGAGGATCTTGCCCGGGAGGTCGGAGAAGAACCCTCCGACCGTCTTCGCCGCATCGGCAATCGCACCGCCGAGCGTCGAGAAGATCCCGCCGAGATCCCCGAAGTGTCCGACGAGATTCGCCACCCAGCCGACGAGGTCGGCGATAGCGGTCGCCATCAACGCGAACGCCTTCGCAATCGCGACGAGGACGGGCGCCGTGATCTCGCGGATGAGGAGCGCCGCGAGTTTCGCGATCGGGGGAACGAGGGGGAGGACTGCCTTGAGGATCTCGGCGAGCGCGATCGCCATCTGAGCAAAGGCGTCGGCGAGATCCGGGAGGACCGGCTTGAGTTCCTTCAGGATCGTCCCGAGGGACTCGGCGAACACCTTCCCGACCTCGCCGATCACCGGGGCGAGAACCTTCGCGGCCTTCGCTAGTGCGCCACCGAGGATCTTCGCTACCTCGCCGAGCGGCGGAGCGATCTCCTTGATCACCGCAGCGAACGCACCCCCGAACGCTCCAGCCAGCGCGCCGATCGCATCCGCGATGGGAGGTAGCGCGGGGGCGAGGGCATCAATGACCTTCGTGAACGCGCCACCGAGGACCTCGACGATCTTCCCGATGTGCGGAGCGAGTTTCTGGAACACGGGGACCAGCGCCGCGACCGCGGTCCCGAACACTCCGGCGAGGACGTCAGCGATCTTCGTGATGATCGGAAGCAACGTGTTGAGGAGCGGCGTGACGGAGACGAGCGCCTGACCGAACGTGGAACCGAACGAGCCGATCGCGGTCCCGATCGAGGGCATCGCCTGGTTGATCGAATCCGCGAGTGCCGGGAGTGCCGGGCCGATCCCGCCGACGAGCGCCTGACTGACCGTGTCCTTCAGGGTGGAGAGGACCCCGGCGAGAGTCTTCGACTGGCGTTCCATCGCCCCCGCGGCACCAGGGAATTTGTCCATTCCGGCGAGGATCGCCTGAATCGCCTGATCGGCCGGGATGGCGCCCTTCGCCATGAGGTCGAACGCCTGTGACGTTGAGATCCCCATGCTGTCGGCGATCGCGCCGATCGCGGAGAAGCCGGGGATCGCCTCACTGATCTGCTGCAGTTCCTCGGCTGACGCCTTCCCCTTGCCTTTCATCTGGCCGAGGGCCCGGACGACCGAGTTGATCCCCTCGCCGCCGACACCGAGCGTCGCGGCAACATTCCCGATCTTCGTCATCGACGGGATGACTTCTTCCGCCGAGAACCCGACCGCGAGTAGCTGCTTCGACGCGTTCGCGAGTTCGGGGAACTCGAACGGGGTGCGCGCCGCGAACGACTTCAGTTCACCGAGGAACGCATTCGCCGACGACGCTGAACCGAAGATCCCTTCAAACGCTATCTGCGTCTGCTGCATATCCGCGGCGTTCTTCAATCCCCAGGTGCCGAGCGCCGCACCAGCGACACCGATCACCGCACCGGTCTTCGCCGCCGCGACACCGATCCCGCGCAACAGGCCCGAGACTTTCGAGCCCATCCCGTCGTTGAACTCGCCGCCGACCTGCGCTCCCGCGGTGGTCCCGACACCTTTGAGTTCGGACTTCAGGCGGGAAGAGAACCCTTTGGTGGAGGGGACGAGGGAGACGTATCCGGTGGCGAGTTCGATTGCCATTCGTCACCGCCCCAGTTGTCGAGGATCGTCCGCATCTCGTCGATCGAGAAGCTCGCCGTGCCCCACCGCTTCGGGTCCTCTGCCCGGTTCCACGGGAGGACCGAGTCGGGGTATTTCCCTTTGCCGCCGCCGCGCTGCCAGTTCCCTGCGTGGGTGGCGTCGACGGCCTGGCCGACGAGCGCCTCGAGGAGCCCCCAGTCGGCCCACTCTGGGTGCAGTGCCCGGTACGTCGCGGACTCGCGTGGGAGCGCAGCGACGAGCGCCGCAACACGTCTCGGAGAGAGACGGCCGCGCCAGAGGTCGAGGACGTCGATCTGGTAGTACCGGAGGAAGTCGGCTTCGACGGCCTCGCCGTGCTCCCTCAGGAGGGCGACGAGGCTCCCGAGTTTCCCTTGCCTACCGCAGCGAACATCGCCTGGATGAACTGCTCGAGGTCCACGACCCGCGGATGCTTCGCCTTGTAGCGGGCGTACTGCTCCTCACCGAGGATCAGTTTCAGGCCGGCGATGTACTTGTCGGACTCGAACGCCTCGAGCGCGTCGAGGGTGATGCCTTCGGGGTCGATCTCGTAGGACTCGTCGCCGTACACGATCGTGACCGTCGAGCCGATCGCGGCAGCTTTCTGGGCTGTGCTCATGCGGGTCTTCTCCTGGTTCGCGGGTCGAGGTACAGACGGCCGGGAGCGACCCGCGAAGGACTCCCGGCCGTCTGATCTCAGGCGGAAGCGAGGATGTCAGCGTCCGTCAGGTACAGGTACGCGTTGGTCCCGGAGTCATCGGGGTACGCGGTGATCGTGACGGGGTACGCGATCGCGCCGTCGTTCTTGAACTCGACGTCGCCCCGCTCGGTGATGTCACCGTCGGGGATCACGATCCGGATCCGGTCCGAACCGTCGACGACGTTGAACACCCACGACTGCCGGGCGCCGAGGTCGGCACTGATCTCCACCGCGCCGGCCGCGTAGTTCCCGAAGTACGCCGAGAGCGTGTACTCGTTGCTCTCGATCATCGTGAGCTGGTAGGTGAGGTCGAACGACGTCTTCACCTTGCGGACGGTCGTGGCGTCCTGCCACGCCTTGATGTCGGTCGTGTCGGTCCCGATGGACTGGACGATGCCGCCCTCGTCGAGGTACCCGACTTCCTTGAACGCCGCGTTGAGGGCCGCGGCGCTGGTGGTGGGGAGGGTCGTGCCGATCGGAGCCTTGAAGGCTCCGCCGGTCACGCCGACCTTGACGTTGTCTGCTGACAGAGCCATGCGGACTCCTTGATTGAGCCCGCGTGCGGGCAAGGGTTATGAGCCGCGGGTCGTTTCCGGGTGGTGCGCGGGAGCGTCAGGCGGAAGTGAGACGGCCTTCGCTCGCGCCGCGCACGAGAATCGAGTGAGTGAACGAGTAGCGGGGCTGCTTCGACTCGGGGTCGGGGAGGTCGACGGGCCCGCCGACTTCCTGCACCGCATAGATCGGGATGTCTTCTTGCACGGTCCCCTCGAGCGCGAAGCAGAGCGCCCGGCACAACTGGGAGAGATCAGCGGCTTCCTGCACGGTCGGCGCCCACGCTTCGACGGTGACCGTGACCGCGTCGGTGATGACGGTGGTGCGGGTCCCGCCGACGCGCCGGACGACAACGAACCGGGAGGGTCGAGGTGAACGAACGCCAGCGGATACGACCGCCCCATCGCCCCGGAGGACGAGCTCGAAGCGGAGATAGTTGACGACGAGCGCGACGGTGTCGGGAAACAGAACGGGGGTCATCGGCCAGCGTCGATCGCTCGAGTGAGCGCACGCCCCGACGATTCAGCGTGGCGCGCTTGCGGGGTGTCCGTGATGACCGCGGCGCGTGCTCGATGCGGGCCGATCTCGGAGTCGACTTCCATTCCGGGCCCGGCCTGCGCCGCGATCGCGTGCGCGCGCCGTTCGAGGTCGGAGAGGACGCCAGGAGCTTTCAGGAGATCCGCGATGCCTTTGCGGTTGAGGACGATGTCGATGTCAGCCATCGACCCTCCGCAAGTTCGCTTCTATGTGATGTTCACCGCGGGGTGACCAGGCGGATTGCGGGACACCGTCGACTTCGTAGAGCTGCCCGTCGATCTCGACGCGGTCGTGCGCCTCGATGTCGGTGCCGGACGGAAGGAAGAGGATTTCGGTGGTGAGGGTGACAAGCGCCCGGCCGGGGCCGGTTGGCTCCGTAGCGGACGTCTGCGAAAGCCAGCCGAGAACCTCCGTCGAGGTTGCTGAGTCGGGGTCAGGGATCGAGTCGCCGTACCGGTCGGTGAACGCCGCGGGGCGCAGGATCGTGACGTCGCGCACCAGCATCCCGGCGAACGTCACGGACCGATCCGACCCGTCGCGCCACGACGCTTGAACGAGGCGAGGAACTCCGCTTCGGGAGGGAGGAGTCCGATGACACCGGCCGCCGCCGCGGAGCCGACGGAGTAGGAGTAGCCGGCGATGGATTCCTGTTGCATCCCCGACGCCGTCGGGTCCTGGCCGAGGGTGCGGAGAACGATCTGGCAGACCACCGCGACGACATCCGCGGGGATCGTGCTCACCGGAGGATCGTCATCGGTCGCGGCGAAACCGTGGTCGTAGGTGACGTCGATCGTCGGAGGTGGATACGCGAGGGTGTTCAGCTCGAACTCGTTGATCGCGCGTGACGGGTCGACGATGATCCGGTCGAGGCCGTCCCACTGGAACCAGACGTCGTTGCCGTCGATGTCCTGTACCGAGGAGACGCCATTCACGGGACGCTGTGGGAGTACGACGAACCCGTCGCGGACATGGGACCGGATGACGGTTTCAGCCTGCGTGAAGTCCTGTGAGGACGCGCGCCGCACCACCGCTGACGCCTGGACGAGGAGCGCCGCGGCGCGCGTCGCCTCGGTGTCCGTGAGAGTGCGGCCGAGGACCGCCTCGAGGTCATCGGTCGTGGCGAGAGGTTCCATCAGACGATTCCTCCCAGCCAACTACCGGCCCAGTGATGCGCCCCGAAGGTGAACGGAGCGCGGTGGTCTTCGTGGCGGCGGTGCCGCTCGGTGTACGAGTACGGGTAGAAGCTCTGCGGCGGCAGGAGAAGCACGTCGGTGCGGCCGGGGAGGATCGTCGTGGTGACCCCAGGGCCGGTCGACCAGGCGCCCGCACCGTCGTGCCAATCAGTGCTTTCGGAGTAGAGCCGGGTGAGCGCGAGATCGAGACACGCGGCGATCGCCGGATGTCCGGCTTCAGCGCCGAGGACGGCGTCGGGCACGACACGTTCGTCTTCCCACGCCGCGAACGCCGAACAGGTACGAAGCGGGTCGAGGGCCTGGTGGAGTTCGACATCGCCGTCGATGTAGCAGCCGCCGAGGTGGTGGAGGGCTTCGAGTCGGATGAGGCCGGCGAACTGGGCGCCAGAGGTGCAGCGGTCCCAGTGCGGTGAGGTGATCGGAAACGCGACCGGGTCGATGGGGTCGCGGAACGTGACGAGATCCCACGTCGGGTGCAGGACCCGTGCGGTGTTCCAGAACTGTTCAACCTCGACGTTCGGGGCCTTCGGGACCGTGCGGATCAGTCGGGCGGGGATCACGGGCGTTTCCGCAGCTTGACGTGGAGGTCGTGGCCGATCTGCTCGTTGCGGATCTCGTCGAACAGGCACCCGCGGTGGTACAGGTCGCCGGTGATGTCGGAGAGCCAGGTGTCCGGCACCCAGTAGCGGAACGTATCGGGGGTGCAGAACCGGAGGTGGGTCGGATCGGTGAACGCGTTCGGTGACTCGAAGTGCGGAACCTCGAGGTGAAGCATCCCGCCGACCTCGAGCACGCGGTGGGCGTCTTCCATGAAACCGAGCGGGTCGCGGACGTGCTCGAAGATGTGAGTGGCGTAGACCTCGGATGCTGCACCGTCGGGCCAGGGCCACGGGTGGTCGTCGAGGTCGTGGACAACGTCGACGCCCGGGCCGGGGACGATGTCAACGTTGATGCGGTCGGAGTGGAGTTTGCGGCCGGCGCCGAGCTCGAGGATCACCATTCACCGATCCACACGGATTCGGCCCACGGTGTGCTCGCGCCGTACGGCTTGAACGTCGGGGTCTTCGTCTGCCGCCACCCTTTGCCCCACCGGATGAACGTCGCGGCGCGGCGAGCGACCACGTCGTGCGCGAGGAATCTGTCGAGTGGCGGGTGGTAGCCGCCGGGGACGGTGACGAGCATCTGCCCGTTGGGGCGGAGGAGTGAGCGGAGATGTTGCAGGGCTTCGATCGCGAGGAGCGGGTCTTGGTCCGGGGTGTCCCAGCCGACGTGCTCGAGCGTGGAAATGGACACGATCCAGTCGAACGTCCCGGTGATGTCGAAGACGTCGAGGTTCTCGACTCCCGGGGCGCGCTCGTCGCGGTCGACGACGCGATGCCCGGTGATGTCGTAGTGGCCGAGGACGTTCCCGACCTCGAGGCCATCCCCATCGGGGAGCCAGTGCTGGGCGACGGCGAGTTCGACGGTCCGTTCGTTCTGCCGCGTCGAGTTGTATGGATGATCGAAATATTCGAGGGACGTGCCGTGGTAGAGGAAGCTCATCGGAGCTCGCTCAGGAGCGCGGCCATCTTCTCGGGGTCGTAGTCGCACTCCCGGTACCGGTTCATGCGGTCGACGTTCGCCTTGTAGTGCGGAGATTCGTGATGGTTGTCGGTGGACGGCGGGTGAAACAGGTGCCACACCGACCCGGGAACCCGTTGCATCCCGCCGCCGAGGGCCTGGCACGCGAGGGAGAACCCGACGTCTTCCATTCCCCATCCGACGAACCCGGGATCGAACCCTTGGGTCTGATCCCACAGTGAGCGGGGGACGACAACCATCGACGAGCAGGTGCCAGTGAGTGTCCATTCAACGAACGGGAACCAGTCGCCGAGGTAGCCGGCCATGATCTGCTTTGAACCCTGCCGGTTCAGGTAGCGGAAGCTGTCGTATGCGAACGTGATCTGCCCGGTGCGCGCCGCGAGTGCGACGGCCTGGGCGAGTTGTTCGGGGCCGACGAAACTGTCGGAGTCCGTGATGATCGCGACGTCCCACTCCCCCGCTGCGGCGGCGGCGCGGTTGATTGCTTCGGAACGGTTGAACGGGCCGTCGTTGTGGTGACCTTCGTGGAGCGGCCACTCGGGGTGGTCGGTTTCCCAGCGGTTACGGATCCACGCGGCGACGACGTCGCGCCGACCGCCATCAGCGCGCCGCGGGGTAAGTCCTACGACGCGCATCGGGCCCCCACGCGTTCGATTGCGGCGACGAACCGCCGCCGGTCGTTGTCAGGCTCGAGCCGATCCGCGAGGCGCAGCGCCGCGTCGGACGCACGCTGCCATTCCTCCGGGTCGGAGAGCCGTTCGATTTCGTGCTTCCACCCGTTCAGGTCGGAACGGTCGATGAACGTCGCCGCGGGGCCGAGCGCTTCGCGGATCCCCGGAGAAGGGTGGGCGATCGTCGGGATACCGGAACACGCTGCTTCGACCGCGACGCGGCCGTATGACTCGCGGGCTGACGGCATCAGGAGGATGCGGGTGCGGGCGTAGACGTCGTCGCGCATGTTCTCCGTCATCGCGATGACGTCGGTGTTCGTGGTGGAGCGGACGATCTGCCGCTCGTACCCGCCGCGGACCCCGAGAAATGGGGTGTCGCGCATCATTGCGGCGAGGAGCCAGAGCGACTGCCCGCCTTTGTTCGCCGAGAGGTTCACGAGCGTCACCCGGTCGCCCGGGGCCGTCGCGTACTTCTCGGGGTCGATGATCGGGTTGATGATCGTGCTGGGCCCGTCCCAGCCGACCTCGGATCGCATAGCGGCCGAGTTGAAGACCGCGAAGGTGTCGCCTTCGAGTTTCGTGGCCGCGTCAGCGACGGTTCCATGCACCATCCGCACCGAAGGGATCCGATGCTCGAGCGCGATCTCGTGGGCACGTTGGTCGTCGCCGAGGTGCGACACGACAACATCAGCCGCACAGAGGAACTCGTCGAACGGGTCGATCTGCCCGAGGACGTTGACGCCGTCGATCTCGTACGGCCCCGAGGGGTAGTGCGTGACGACGTCGACCTGATGACCCTGGCCTGCGAGGGCGGCGAGGCATTCGTGTGTCGAGAGCCACGCACCCACCCGCGAATGGGGTGGGTACATAGGCACTCGAGCAAACACACGCACGCTCGCCGCCCTCGCTCAGCTCAGGAGCTGGTGACTGGGCTGTTCCCGATGTTCGTGAGCTTCGTGAACGCGTCCACGTCGTTCACGAGGAAGCCGTACTCGGCCTCCGCCCGGATCGCCACGAGGTTCTTCTCCCACAGCGACACGAGCGAACCGTTCACGGTCACGCTCGCCTGGTTGCTGATCGAGAAGTTGATCCCGCCGACGACGCCCCACGCAGCCTGGGACCAGTCGCCGCCGTAGCCGACCACCGAGGTCAGGTTCGGCGATGCCACGCCCTCACCGATGAACGACGGACGGTTCAGGAGCCGTCCGGCGCTGTTGAACACCGACGCGTTCGCGTCGACGGGGAGTTCGGTGTAGATCGGGCGTCCCGCGGTGTCGACCGCACCCCACAGGGCCGGTTCGAGCACGGCGTCGAGCGCCCAGCCCGAGAGGCGGTAGCGGCGACCCGTGGCGTCGACGTCCGAGACGATGTCACGCATCGCTTCGACGAGGTCGACGTGGATGCCACCGTTCGCGACCGACGTGCCGCCGATCTCCTGCACCTTCGTCGCCTGGTCGATGTAGGTGGAGAACGGTCCGGCACCGGCGGTGCCGTCGGGGCCGGCGTCGTGGAGCGCCGCGAGGTCGAAGCTGAGCGCGAACGAGTCCGCGAGCTCCTTCCGCATGGTCTCGAGGTAGCCGGCCGGGTTGGCGCGGACGACCTCGTCGGACACCACGAGGATCGCGGCGAGCTTCTTCGGGACGATCGACTTGATGCCGAACGTGCCGCTCGTCGCCGGCTTCGTGTCGCCTTCCGCCACCCATGCGGCCTGGGGCCGACCGGAGATGTACGGCACCGAGGTGCCGTTCCCGGCAAGGGGAACCTGGCGGGTGAGGCTCTGGACGACCGAGGTCGCCGCAGCACGCTCGAAGATCGGGGCCGCGATGGCCGGGGGCAGGAAGGCCGAGTTGAAGTCACTCAGCTTGGTGGGGGCGGTAATCGCCATGACGTGTCCTTTCCGGGACGCGAAGAAGCCGCCCCGGACGGGACGGCTTCGGATTTGGAGCCCCGAAATTGCTGGGGCGGACTACTTGATGTCGAGAGTGCCCTTGAGCGCGGCGAGCAGCGGGTCGCTACCGAGGCCGAGGCTGTTGCGATTGCCTTGGCCGAGGTCGGGGAACCCGTCGGGCTTCGGTGGAGTCGGCTCTTCGCGTTCCGGCGCGATGCGGTCCCGCCAGGCGGCGATCGCCACCGTGTCGGGTTCGCCTTCGGCCGTGAGGAACTTGGAACGGTCGAGCCCTTCGAGGAGAGCTTCGACATCGACGTCGCGACCGACGAACGCGGCCTCGATCTTCGAGTCGACGCGCTCAGCCGCCACTTCGCGGAGGGTTTCGGCGCGAGCCGTTTCCCTCGCCTCGGCGACGGCCTTCTCCTGGTCGCTCATCGAGGAACGCTTGAGTTCCTCGAGTTCCTTCGCCGCGGCAGCGTTCGCCTTGGCGCGTTCCTCGTGCTTGCGCGAGGTGGCCTTCCACTTTTCGACTTCGGCCTGCTGGCCCGGTTCGACCGTGTCGGTCGGCTCGGTTGGCGTGTCGGTGCCCGTGTCGGGCGCGTCGAGGGTCTCTGGCATCGCTGGGTCCTCCCGTGTCGGGTGGGTTGTTGGCCCGTGTCGGGCCGAGATCAGACGTCGAGGTCGGAGGGTCCCGTGAAGGTCTGCCCTCTGACCGCAAGAACCGGGCCGAGCTCGCCATGCTCATGAACGATCAGAGCGTCGCGGTAGTCGATCGGGTCGCGCGCTCCTGCGTCGCGAACCCCGAACCGGTCGAAGATGGCTTGGTGGACACCTTCGAGGGTGTCCGGGTCGATGATCTGGCCCGGGTCGTGCTCCCCGTAGATCGGGGCGATGCCGCAGTCGCAGCCGCCGTGGATCGGCATCAGGTCGCCGCGGTGGTACCGCTGGGTCGATGCGACGATGCAGAGGCCGCAGGAGTGCCCGCCCTCGAGGACGCGGCGGTAACCGGTGACGTTCCCCTTGGATTCGAGGATCTGTTGCGAGGCGTGCGTCTTCGCGAGTTGGAGGTCGGTGCCGGCGGTGCCGACCATGCGGACGAGGCCCTTCGTGACCGCTTCGGTGAGGGTGTCGCCGTCGGAGAGCGCGGTCCAGACCGTCGGCCCGCCGCGCTGGTACACCTCGAGGGCGATGAGACCGCGGAGCGCGAGGTCGGTCGTGTCGGCGGGTGCGATCCCGATCGGACGGGTGGGGGTTCCGGTGACCGCGGTTTCGTAGGCGGCGAGGTAGGCGTCGGTGAGGGCGCCCATCTGCCGTTGTGCACCGGTGACGACTGGGGCGACCTGGCCGGCGAATGCGTCGATGTTCGGCGCCCGGTAGTCGGGGAGGCGGTTCCAACGGTCGGTGACGTACCGCTCGAGCTGGGTCCGGATCTGTGCGGTGCGCGCCCGGTACGCGAAGACGATCCGGGTCGGGTCAGACATTCGCCGGGGTCGGCGGCGGGTTCAAGAAGAGGTCCGACGCCCGTTCCGCTTCCATCCGGTCAATTTCCTGCGGGGAGAACTGCAGAACGGACGACATCACCTCACGCCACGGGACACCCGCTCCCGATGCTTTCGATGCGGCGTCGTACCGCTCGGCGAGCGAGAACCGTTCCGCCGGCGCCCACAACACCTGCATGTCGGGCGGAGGAGTACCTCCGGCGAACAGGATCGCGAGCGACATGACCTGCTCCCACGATTCACCCGTGGACGCGATCAGATCCTCGGTCTTGAACACGAGCCCTTCGCGAGCGAGTGAAGCGCCTTCGGCCGAGCCGTTGCTCATGTCGGGGTTCAGGTAGAAGAGCGGGGTGCGGGTGACTGCGGCGAGGTTCTGGACGTCGTCCTTCGTCCCGAGGCGGATCCCGTCGAGGTTGACCTCGCCGGATTCCCACATCTCAGCCGCCGCGGGCATGATCCAGAGCGCATCGGGCCCCGACTTGAAGATGTTGTCGTAGTCGATCTCGACGCCGTTCTCGTCCCGGTCGGGAACGCCCTTCACGGCGCGCTGCTTGAATGCCTGCAGCGTCGCGATCTCGAGGCGGGCGAGGATCTGGTAGTTGATCCGGTCGAGCATCGACGTGTGCCGTTCGAACTCGCCGGTGGACCGGCCGAACATATCGGCGCGGTTCGCGAACCGGACGACGGGCACCGTCTGATGCGGGAGCGGCTGCGGTTCCCCGACCCATTCCCACCCGTCTTTGTCGATGTCGAAACCGACTTCCTCATTTGCGGTGTCGGCCTTGCGCGCCGCCTGGATGACGTACCCGGGGAGGTACAGGAACGCTCGGTCGTAGCCGAGCTCCTCGTCGCGGAACAGCTTCAGCGCCGCGATCGACTTCCGCCGGCGGCGCGGATCCTGCTGGGTGATGACCTGCCGCGGATCTTCGGGAGTGATGACCGGCGCACCCGTCTCGGGATCGATCCCGCCGACGATCACGTAACTGTCAGCCATCGAGAGCTGCGCGCGGTGCACGAGGGCACTGTCGGCGTCGAGGTGGTTCGCCTGCCAGATCCGCCATGCGTCCTGGTCCGTCGAGTTGTCACCGTCGGACCCGGTGCGGAACCCGACGGGGTTCATCCGTTCCCGTGGGGCTTCGACGATGAGTTCGGCGAAGTTCAGTTTTGACATCGCCATCAGCCGCTTGTACGCCTCGCGCACCGCCCCGATCGACATCGTCGGGATCGCAGCCTCATTTCGGTAGTACGTGTCGAGTGCCTCGGCGCGCAGGGCCTGGGCCTGCAGCGCCTTCGCGAGCCGCTTCAACTGCCAGCCCGCCAGTTTCGGGTCGTCCGTGATGATCGCCACAGGACCCTCCTTCAACGAACTCGACGGGGCACGAAGTCGCTCGCACCGGTGACGCCCTTGCTCACGGCCTCGAGCCGGGCCTGCCAGGCGAGAACGGCAGCGACAGCGGCGTCGATCTTGCGGGCCGAGTCCGGGGTTTCCTTGCCGATCTGAATCCCCGACCGCGACGGCTTCCGGCGCGCATTCAGAACGTGAGACGTGAGCGTGAAGCTCCCGTCGTGGGTGAGTTCCTGCTGCTCCACCGCGGTCTCGAACTCGCCCAGGGCTTTCACGATCAGCCCCGATCGGCCACCCGTCATCCACCACTCGATCGGATGCTCACGCGTTGCCTTGACCTTCAACTTCGAGCCGTACTTCGCTTCCCATCCGGCGACGTAGCTCTCCCACTTCGCCGGGTCCGCATAGAACCCGACGACCGAGTATCGCGAGAACGCGCCAGCGACCGCGGCATCGACCTCGGTCGTCGGAACCTGCCAGTCGTTCCCCGCCGTCCCTTTCGGTTGTTCCCATACCGCGATCTCGAACAGGTGCCCGTCGGAGACGCAGCACCCGATGAGCGCGGTGGCGTCGGTGACGCCCCGGGCGCGCTTGCGCGAACCGTCGAAGCCGAGGACCACGAGCTCGCGGTCCGTGACGACTCGTTCGGGTTTCGCACACGCTGCCCATTCGGGCTGGGTGAGCCACGCGTCGGTCGCGTGGGTGATCTGGTTCCCGTAGAAGCGGCGGGCATCTTGTTCCTCGACGCCCGGGTCCCAGAAGTCGAACAGGACCCGGTGGTCGATGTCGACCCACTTCGAGTCGCCGTACACGAACCGGAGGCCCGCGATGAGTGACTCGCGGTCGGTGACGTCGGTCTCGCCGGGCATCTCCCGATGGTCGAACAGGATCCCGGCGTCGCCCTTGAGCTTCCCCGTCTGCTGAAGCTGCCACGCCTCCCACGACTTCTCGGCGACCGAGTTCTCACCCGGTACGAACGCGTTCGGTGTCTCCACCGAACAGCCGCCGGTCTTCGTGAGGTTGCGGCGCACCGTCGCGGCGAGTTTCGGCCCGCCGATCGTCGGGATCCATGATTCGGTCTGGTCGAGGTGGGCGAACACCGGCCGGAATCCCTCTCGGGATCGGGCCGAGCTCGTCGTGAACTCGATCCGGCCACGCGGGACGTTCACGAACGTCTCGAGCGGCTCGATCTTGTAGTTGCGGGCCACGGGGCCCTCGCGGACCATCTCGAGGAGCGGATCCCACGTATTCGCCGTCTGATCTTCCGACACCGCGACGATCTGCGTCTTCGCCTTGAAACCCAGCGACGCCCACGGCCGCGCCACCGGCTCCCCGTCCGCATCCCACCCATCAGGGACCACCGGGGCAAGAGCCTCGGCGACCACCAGGGCGGCAGCGAGCGGCGACTTCCCCCACCCCTTCGGACGAGACAGCACCCCGCGGCGCACGACCCGGGCATTCACGAACTGGCCGTCCACGATCGCCGGGCGACGAGACCGAGGATCGAGCTGGTACAGGTTGACGACGAACTGGGCCTGTTCCCGAGTGAAGATCAAGGGCTCCCCGGCCGACGGCCCGTCGGGGACGATCAGGTTCTCCTCGATCCAGTCCAGAACATAAAGGCCGAGCGTCGGGAGTTCGCCGGGTCGCTCAGGGCCGCGCCACGGCATCTACTCGCCGACAGCTTCCGGGGCCCCGCCCGCGATCACGGTGAGGTCGCCGTATCGGCTCTTCGCCTTCGCGCCTGGCGCCGGCACCTCGAGCGGCTCCACCATCTCCGAGACGACCCGGATCCGAAGATCCCGCTTCCCCTTGAGCGTCAGACCGAGGCCGTCCATGTGGAGTCGAACCTGGGTGGCGAGGCTCGCGGTCCCGTCGACCACGAGCTCGTCGAGAAGGTACGCGGTGTGGATCGCGACAGCGACCTCCGCCGGGCCGAACAGCGTCGTGGCCGGATCCTTCCGCCACGCGTCCCACATCTTCCGAGTGCGCGGCTGCCATGTCGTCCGCTCCACACTCGCGAGCGTCGGGAGCACCGGCTTCACCGGAGCGACGACATCCATCCACTCGCCGCGCGCCGGCGGGCGATGCCCAGCGCGCTGGTCTGCATCCTTCGGGGCCGGGCCACGACCTGCCATCACTTGCCTCCCGTGTCGGGAAAGGAACTCCGTGTCGGAGAATCACGCGGCGACGCGGGCACGCGGCACGATGTGGTCGATCGTGAACGCATCCAGGTCTGGCACCGACGCCTCGAGGTTCACGGGATCGCCGCAGATTCCGCACACGCCGCCATCCCGAGCGATGATCGCCTCGCGATGCCGCTGATACTTCGCCCGCTGCCGCTCCGACTTTCGATCAGCCGCCAGGGCCTTGGAGCAGCCCGTGGAACAGGTTCGGGTATGCGACGGATGGACGAAGTTGGTCCCGCACACCGCACAAGGCCCGGAGCGCCAGACGTAGCTGCCCGAAGTCCCTCGAGCCGAACGCTCCAACCTTCGGCGGGCCGAGGTCCGGCGGTTGTTCCGCCGGGAGCGCGATCGCACCGCTTCGGGGTCCTCAACGTTGCGCGCCCGTTGCGCCCGGTACTTCTCCGGGTTCTCGATCTTCCATCGACGGTTGTACTCGCGGTTCCGCTCTCGCCGGCGATCTGGATCGCACGACCGATAGTCCCGCTTGTACTGGCACGCCTTCGAACACACCGTGCGCGGCCGGCCGCGGCCCTCTGGCAGAACGAACGAGGTAGCACACACCACGCAAGTACTCTCGGCCATGTCGGCACCTCCACACGGTGTCGGCCAGAGCCGGGGCCGTTAGCGCGGCGCCCGGCTCAACTTCTTCAAAAAACAGAAATGCGCCAGACCTATCGCCGCCCCCGGCCGCAAGATCGGAA
>OFRO01000246.1_pt1 | contig 20806 bp, 28 predicted proteins | sample 1543091 | NCBI WGS metagenome assembly OFRO01 (sample SAMN07774217, study PRJEB24372) | wastewater metagenome | isolation source: Exp Tend NO 10WW | collected 2016-02
ATTCGACCATGCGCTGGGTGGCGTCTTCCCAAACCTTGTTCATGCGGAGCTGTTCATCCGCCACAGCCTGCTCCGGCGTCTTGAGGTCTTTCATGTCGCTGGTCAGGCTCTTGATGGCTTCGCCTATCGCGAGCGCGGACAGCTTGTACTGTTTCATCCGCTCCAATTGTTCGACGGATACCGCGTCCGGCAATGCGCCAGTCTCACCGTAATACTGATTGAGCATCCCTAACTGTTCCTTGGATGCCCCAGCTTCCTTGGCGGCGGTCAGTCGGTTCAAAACCTCTACCTGCCGCTCGTAAGTAGCAATGGCGTCGGCGATATAACCAGCCTCTTGCCGTTTGAGATCGACGCCTTGCTGACCATACTGATTGACCGCCGCCCCGGCGCTAATCTCGGCCTGGCGCTTGGTTTCGGCGAGTTGCGCGAGGTCGGTATCGACGGCGCGGATGGCCTGCTTGATGGCCAGTTCGTCATCGGTGGTGGTGTTGTACTGGCCCGATTGCGCGCCCGCGAGTTCGTTGACATAGGCCGCGCGCTTGGCTTCGAGGGCTTTCTGCTGCAGGTCGATCTCGGCGAGGATCAGGGACTTTTCCGCTTCATGGAACGCGGCGGATTGCGCGGCGGCGCTGGCGATGATGGCCTGCTTTTCATCGACGGTCTTGGCGCTGGCCAGTTGCGCGTCCGTGACCTGCTGCTGGGCGGCCTCTTCGGCGTTCAGCGCGGCGAGGCTGGTTTTGATCTTGGCGGTCTGGACGGCGGCGTAGTCTTCGGCCTGCTTGATGGCGTCGGCCTGGTGGAGTTTGAGGGAGTCGAAGGCTTCGTCTTGCGCCTTCTTCTTGGCGGCCACAGCCTTTTCGTAAGTGGCCCGCTCTTTCTCAATCGCCCGTTCGGCGGACTCGAAATCCTTGATACCGCCCGTCACCCGGCGCACGGCGATCAGGTCTTTCATGGATTTCTGGATAACACTGACCTGATTGCTTTGATTGCCGCCGAGGATATCGAGTATCCCTTTACCGGGATCGGTGGCCTTGACAAATCCGACATGCCCCCCGCCGCCTTTGCGCGTGAAGATGGCAATATCACCGGGCATGACGTTATCCAGACTGGCCGCCGGCATGCCTTGTTTCCAGACACCTTGGCCAAAGTTGGCGTATGCCTTGGCGCTCATGGTCGGCAGGCCGCCCACCTTGGCTTCATTCAGGACGGCGGAGACAAAGCGGGCGCACCAGGCATTCACATCCCCGGCGATGGATTTGGCGGTCGTGCCGGAGTATTCATTGAGGAACTTGACCAGAACGGACGACTGGTTGCTTTCGCCCATGCCGAGGTATTTGCTGCCGGTGCTGATGAGGCCCGCGCCCTGGGCTTGAGCTTTTTGCAGAGCGGTGAGATGCCCGGCGGCGGTTTTTGCGGCGTCGCCAGTCGCTTTAATTTGCTTGTTGACGCCGTCGAACTTGGGCGCGGCTTGCGCGGCGGCATTCCCGGCTTTGACAGTAGCGCCCGCTAGTTCGCTGATCGGCACTTCCCCACGCCCCATGGCTTCCAGGCGCAGTGATTCCGCGTCCAGCATACCGCCGGGCATCTTCATCCCTGCCATTTCATGCAGATTAAGGTTGATGCTGTGCAGGATTTCATTGAACTGCAGCCAGCCGCCAACCTCAATCTTAGTAATCCAGCCGACCACGGTTGCGATTGGCTCTAATATCTCGTTTAGGTTGTTGGCAATCAGAAGAATGGCTTCCGATAGTTGCTTTGATGAACCTTCCGCCTGATCGGCTTGCCCAATGTATTTGGTCCATTCATTGTTGAGTACGGTCATCGCCCCGGACACGGTGACCTGCATCGTGTTGGCAAGATTATCGAACTCGTCTTTTAGACGGATCGTCGCTTCGAGTAGCTCTTGATTTGATATCGCGCCTTTGCCGATGGCTTCCTTGAGCGATCCATACTGCGCGATCAGTTCCGGGAATTGCCGCTGCAGCCCTAGCCATAGCGTGGAATTGGAATCGATGATGGTGTTCATCTCTTCCATTTGGATAATAGGGCCGGATAGTGCCTGTCCAAATTGGCGGAGGGTTTCCGAGGTTTCCTGCGTGGATGCGCCGCTGATCTTGAGGGAGGCGGATACGGACGCGAGCGCATCGGCTACGTCCTTCTGGGTCTTGCCCATATTGGCCGCCAGCGGTGCGATACGGTTGTAAGCCGCGCCCACGCCACTCAGGTCCGCCTGATAGCGGTTGGCAATAGCCGCCACGTCCGTCATGGCGCGGGAAAATTCCTGCGTGGTGCCCGTGACGACCTTGAGCTTGGAGGTCAGGTTGGTATACGCATCCGCCGTTTGAATCAACGCCTTCGCTGAAAAGGCAGCCGCCATGCTGGCGATAGCGGTCTTGGCCGCCTTCGCCATGGACCCCAATCCATCCATCCGCTTTTCAAGATCGGCGGCTTTTATAGCGGCGGCGGATAACTCAGAGTTGGCTTTTTTGAGCGCTGCCGATAGCTCGCCAGTCGCCTGAATGGCCCCTAGATTACGCGCGCCAGCGGCTGAGAATTTACCCCACGCACCAGACATATCAGCCACAGACCTACTGGCACTCTGTGCTGAGCCGGATAGCTTCTGTAGCCCTTCAGTGGCGGCCCGAGAAGCGCTGATTCCAGCACCGAGCCGCGCCATGCTCCCGGAAAGTCCATCAACGCTTGCAGCGGCTTGTTTACCAGCCGTGCCGACTTTATTCAAACTGGACTCGACGCCAGTCATTTCGGACTTGGCTTTGCTACCGTCAGCGGTAATTACGATCCCAAGTTTGATATCAGACATGACGGTTTATCCAGATTAGCGCTTATTCAAAATCGGCAATGCCTCGGACTCCATCACCCGAAGTCCATCAAATATGGCGGCGGCTTTGGTTTGGTAGCCGAGCATGGTAATGACGGTAGTTGCTTCACTGTAGCGAAGTCCATGCCAGACCAGTTCACCGCCCATGCCGGCAAACTCCTTTCGCCACTGAGTCTGTAGGGCAAGGAATACCATGACGGTAGGCCAGTTCTCCGCGTCCACCGTACAATGCGAACCATCCTGTTCTGGCTCCGTCTCGGCAAAAGCATCAGCCGGCAAGCCAAAGGCGGCTAGGTCATCCTGGACGCTATCCGCCCCGGCGTCTGGGCGGGTATCAGGTTGCGCCCAATGCCGCGCCGCCGCCTTTAGTTTTTTGTTTTCCGGCCACCACCAAGAGTGGCCTCAAGAAACGCCTTAACAATTTCACCAGCTGCATTTGGGTATGAGTCGAGCAGAGCGTGTACATTGTCGCGGTTAAATTCAACGGGTGTCCCGTCTGGCGTATCCACGCCCTTCCACGAATCCGCTATGTCCATGACGTAATCGGTATCGCGTTCCAGGGAGTCCATATCCAAATCGGCATTGGCCTCTTGCGCTTTCTGTAGCGCGTTGAGTTTCGATCGGGATACGCGCTTAAAGCGAAACTCGAAGCGTGCCGTTTGGCTTGCCCCAGATTCTGTAACGATGGGAAGGTGGATTGGATAAAAGAAAGATTCGGTCTTTTTGGCGAGGATAAAGCCCATGATTGTCACCTATTGTCGTTGGAAAATTAGCCCCTGCTTTTATCGCCCGGTAGCAGGGGAACCGGTGGACAGCCCGTGACGGGGTGCGATGCGAGTTAGCCGTCCCAGGCTCGGTGCTTACTTGACGACGATCCGCACTTCGTCATTGCCGACCAGCGGCAAGGCGCGAACGCTGGCGTCGAACATCACGATGCCGTCTGAGTCAGAGTATTTAGGCTCGGCAAGCTGTGCGTTTGGAAGAAATACGGCTACGGTATTACCTGCACTCAATCCGTTTTCAATGAGTAGCGGATTCTTGGTAGAAGATCGCACCTGACCAAACCAATCGTTAAATGCAACGCTAGTGGCTTCAATACTGACGTTACCCTTTGGCTGACGGTCAGTGAGGATAACGCCGGCCGCACCGATCAACTGGCGATGCTTAACGGCGTTTGCCATGTCAAGGTCGAATTTCATGAGCTGCACACCGTTTGCAGAACCATCCGCCTGTTTCCCGGCGATGAGTGCTTTGGTGTTAGTGGATCCGACCGACTGCGGAGTTTGGAAAGCGGTATAGACGGGAGCTAACTCAGTAGCATCCGCCACACCACCATAAACGCCTGTGAAATTAAACTTCAAAGAAGGGCGATTATTAGCAGTCTGGTCGATCATGGGCGAACCCTTCGCACCAAGCAACTTATGCCGCACACCTGAAACGTTGTAATAGATCGTGACTGATTCCAGGCTTTCCGATACCGGAAGATACCTAGCATACGCGCCTATTGAATAGCCGCTGGATGCCCCTGGAGGCGTATCCCAATTCTTGTTGACGGTGGCGACTTTCGACGTTCCGTTGTAGGCAATAATGGTGCGCGGCGTGCCGAAGTCTGTTCCGCCCGTGGTATAACTGATCGTGGCGCCGACATAGATGTTATCGGTTGCCGAAGCACCTGCGGCCAGCGTAATAGTTGCAGCGGCACCGGCTTGAGCGGCACCGGTCACTGCTGATCCGGTGAGGGTTTCAGCGAAGGCGCAAGCGCGTAATAGCGGACCCCAAGGAGCGGCAGTACCAGCAACGGCAGTGCCTGCTAAATCGACAGTACAGGAGAGGGTAACGTAATCCTCAACCCGCAATGACGGAGAAATACCGAAATAGGGGCGGATGTATGCTAGATCAATTTCTGTGCCGGCCAACGGTTCTAATGAAAGTTCCGAAACTAATACGGCATTAGCGGTGCCTGTCGGACTGGAATCAGAACCTTCCGTAGTTTCGATTTTGGCGAGTAAAACAGCGTTACGAGAGTATAAACGAGTGGACATAGCAACTCCGGGTATTAGCCGGGGTCGCTATGCTCGGAGTGCCGTTTCCGGGTCGTCCGGGCAGGTGCCCGTGAGGTTAATTAGGTTCTAGTTTTCTGGGTTTTTAGCCAGTTTTCCCATGCGGCCAACATGCCGCGGGCACAACGGATTAGCGTTTCATGCAGGGTGATGGTCGCGGCCTGCATTATTTTTTCGGCTTATCCGGTTCAGCGTTGGGTTCCTGTATTGGTTCTTGCGCCGGCATGGGCGATGGTTCTGAAACCGTCATACCCGTCCGCTCCACCAGTTCACAGGAACCATCTGGATTGACTTTGTAACTGCCACCCATGCCGGCAAAAGGGTCTGTGTTCATTTAGATCTTGCTCCGAGTTTTAACCAAGATAATAGCTGGTCCGCCATTCATCCAACCACATTACAGTACCAGCTTGCGCATAAGCGAGCTGTCCTCCAACCATAAGCGTTTCGGTATAGCCGGTATCAGGGATAAGACCCTGCAAGGCGGCTTGCTCGGCAACGCGAGCGGTATGCACGGCGACCATCGCTGCCGCTCCGAAAGCATCCGTTACATCACGATGCACAATGAGTATTTTGATACTAACCGTCACTAGCTGACTTGGCCCGCCAGTGGATAAACGGTTATCTGCAGCACGCTCAGAGAGTCCATGGATGACGCAACACGGCATTGCTGTGAATGGTTTAACCGCTTCCATAGCACTCGATAAATCCGTAGCCACTACAATACGCCCACCGAACGCATCAAGAGCGGCTAGTGTGGAATAGATTGTGCTGGTGTCCATGTGCGCATAAATACGCCAAGGCTGGTATGGATAGAATCGGCAAGGTTGCGTAACCCGTCAATGTCCTTTCCAGCCATATTGGCATTTGATTCCACATTCACCATACAGCGTTGACATGTCGCCTTGCGCGACAGATTCACGAAGTTTTGATAGGTCGATTTTAGCAATTGGATGACAGGTTATTTGACAGGCGGCGAGTAAAGAGAACGACAGGCAACATATCCACGAAGTATAGTTTCTCCGCCAGCATCGGCGGTGATGTTGTCGCCGCGGATGTTTACCTGTACCCGATCCGGTATCGGCGGTAGGTCTAGCGTTGGGCATTTTATTGGTTGCTGCATGCCGGCTAATTTGTTCAGCGCAATATCCAGCTGTGGTGAAGTTACGCGGTGTTCTACGCAAGAGGTTAACACGGCGGTTCCTACCAAAAAACCGACTACTAAAAAACAGACGCCAGCGATTACCCCTGTAGATTCATGATCCTGGTTCATTTGATAAGCGTCAGTGACCATAGGAAAAACAGTAACCCAGCGCTTAACACTAGGCCACCAATGAACATTAGGAGGTCGTTGCGGGGGTCGTTCATTTGGCGCTGTTCCACCAATCTGTGGCCTCTGCAATACCGTCCATCATCAACACACACCACCATCCAGCGCTGAGCACTAGATAAAACAGTACCAGCCACGGCGCACGCCACAGTATGTCGTACCAAGGGCGATAGTCATTGTTGGGAGTGGCGGGCCAGCGGAGGTTCATAGCACCTTTATCAGCCGGGCAAAGTGCCGACGCCGATCCAATAAGCCGTTGTAACCACCATTGACGATCCGGGTAATTTTGGCGGTTTCACCCTTATCCCCAAGGGGGCTCAAATGATTCCAGTCCCAGAAGGCGGCCGAGGCGAGTGCGCCCCAACGCGGTAGTTCCAGCAATTCAGGACGGGCCTCAAAGTCGGGACAGTCCTCGATGAGCGGCTTGAGAATGCTGGTGACTTTGCGGTATTGGCCCCCAAACCTCCCGTGCGTATTTAAGGCTGCCGCTTTCGTGCGCCACTTGCGCTAGAAACGACGCCAGCCGGGTCTTGTTCTCGTTGATGCGAAACACATGGATCGCCTCATTGATCGCATCCACCCACAGATAGGCAGCGGCCGGAATCGCGTTCATGCCGCGAATCAGTTGGTCAGCCGTGACTCTCACTTCGCCCTCCACCGGATACACGCATCCTTGGCACAGGTAATGCGGTACTCATCGGTTTCCCGACAGCGCCCCATCGTAGACTCTAGCCATTGCCACCAGTAGCAGCAGTGGCAGAGTAGCCATTTCATTTGCGGCCCCGCTGGATCACGTCATCAATCCGCTCCCTGGATAGGTCAACCGGATCAAGCGAGTCATTGATATAGTCGGCTTTGTCTGGCGGGATGTTGCCTCTAGTCAACCAAGATATCCAGGCCATGATCAGACCCCAGAAGATCAGCAAGCTATGTTTCCAGGTTCCATCAGGCATCGCCATGACGCCGGTCAGGACTAGGTAAAAAATTCCCTTCCAAGATTGCCCCTGGTCAGTGCTCATGCCTAGCGTGTCTTTGACGACTTTCACTTGATGTACCCCAACTTGACGAGCGCTAACTGGATGGCGGTATGTACCAAGCCCTTGCTGATATCGGTGATGCCGTCCGTCTTGAGTTCCGTGAGGATTTCTCGGGTGGCCGCTAGTTGCTTCTCGATCCCGGACATGCCGGTCGTCTCAACGGCAGCGACCCACCGTTCCGCCACGGGCAGCACTTGCTCCAGCAGCGGTCGGGTTTGCTTGTTGAGCAGCGGTACGAGATACCGGGTGATGATCTCCCCAGCGATGGGGATCAGGATTTTCCAGAGCCAAGTCCAGTTCATGGGGTCTCCTCAGTCGATTAAATGATTCACGCAGTAGCGTCCTAGATATATGGTCAAGGGCTTGTCTGGCTTTTTTATCGGCTGTCATTAACTTAAACCCTGAAGCGTTTTAACACTAGCAATAGCCAAACCGTGAATGGTTTTCACGCTGGAATCGGCTAATAAGCTTATAAAATATCTATTCCATATAATAAGTTAGCGTCATATCTCAATCTGATTAGCTTGGGCAAAAAGCGTATCTATGTAATCGTCAGACCACCCTCTTTGCTCCTGCATCCACAGAATAGCTGGTGAAAGCCGCCGCCAAATAGGTATGGTATCGAAAGCCAGCTTATAAAGCGGTGGGGTTTCAGGGGCGTCAAGAACCGCCTGCACGGCGGGCATTTCGCCCAGCAGCATCAGCACCGCCTGGCCGTTAAATAGCGGAGTAGTGGTACCCTGACGTTTTACTTGCAGCCGAGTGGCGATTTCACCATCCGTCAAAGGGACAATTTTCCATTTCTGCACCCACCTACCGTCCACATTCTCAGGCACGTCCTCCTCGAGATTCTCTGTATCTGGGTTGCTTTCTGGTCGAGGTGTTTCCTGCACCAGCGCATACCCCTCGCCGTCTGGCGGAGCAAAGATGTCAGTAAACGATATTTGCGGATGCCGCTGTTTGATAACACCTTCGGATACCGGGTACTCACCTGTCGGTTCGTGTAGATATATCATTCTTTTACTACTGCTTGAAAGTAATTCTCACGCGCCCGATTGCCCCTTGTAAATTCGTGGTGCCCGTCGCGTTTGATTTAGCACTGCCGCCGCCGCCAGGGGCGGTTCCTGGGTTGCCACCGGTCGCGTAAGCCCCACCGTCGCCACCTTTCATATCCCCAGACCCCCCGCCCGTTGGCCGGGAACCATCAGCATTTTCGCCCGCCGCGCCACCCCCGGCGGCGGAACTGGATACCACACCACTAGCACCAGCGTATTTGGCGGTTCCGACGCTATTTGCTGTAGTGCCGCCCACCCCCGCTGTTGTTGAGATGTTGTAATATGCAGCCGTGCCCCGATACCCTAAACACCCGTCCGACGTACTGGAGGGCGCACTGTTCGTCCCGACCCGCACCCAGCTATTATTTGAGGTTATTCCCGCATTGGTGGTTGCTGCTGTTCCGACTTGATAGTAAACAATGGTCGAGCCTCCGGTTACTGCTAAGTTCTCAGTCCTCGCATACGCACCGCCGCCGCCAGAAATTCTGGCGCCGGCGGAGGTGTGCCCATACCCAGCGCCGCCTCCGCCGATAGCCTCAATGGTTACTTTGCTATACCCCGCTGGGGTTGTATAACTGCCAGTGCCAGAGGAGGTTACTAAGTAAACAACATCAGGTAAGGCTTTAGCTCTGGCTCTCAAAGCGTGATGTAGCATCAGGCATATCCTACGAGAGCGGCGTAAATTGTTGTGCCGTCTTTCCACAATTCAATTAGCGTTGATCTCGAAGTGGAAAGCGTTGGCGCGCTACCGGCCGCATCAGTTGCGGATACCCAAGTCGGACTAACCGAAGACCACGTAATCGTGTAAGTGCTTGAGGTACTAACCCGCAACAATACGGACTGTCCTTCAGTAAAATTTGTAGCCACGGGAGTACGAGTAGCTGCTAATGTTACTTTCTGGATACCGCCATTTGCCGGGTTAATCTCAAAACCAGCTGCATCCGTAATTGTAAAAACTGTTTCCTTAGTGCCGGTAAGCGTTTTCGCGGATAGTGTCTGAGTATCAGACGTACCGACAACAGTACCACTCGGTGCTGTCTTCGTGGCCCAAGTATCTAAATCTGCATCATACGCTTGTACGCTTGAACCGATAGCGGATGAAGTTAGGAATGATGAAAACCCGGTCCCGGATACCGTGCTTGAGGCGGATAATGTTGTGAAAGCGCCAGCTGCTGGGGTAGTGCCTCCGATGGCCGGCGGCGAAGCTAAGTCCAGCCCCGTCAGCACATCGCCCGTGGGTAGCTCTTGAATCGTCCCTGAAACGTTGACCAGCGGGCGACGGGTAGCCATAGTTTAGGCCAGCACGTAATGCAATTGAGACTGAAAATTAACTGAGGTTGCGCTAGTCGCGTAACCCAGCCGTTGCACCACATTACCAGCAGCGCTCGGTGCGGCAGTGGCACCCTGGCCGGGGGTGGTCGAGAGGAATACCGGGCCTGGGGTTTGGCCGGTCACGGCGGTATTGCTGCCTTCAAAATACACAGTCGCCGGATTGCCTGAAGTCACGACCGATAGCACAAACCCATGCGCTTCTTTACCGGCCGTCGAGGCATCTGCTTTCCGAGCTTTAGCGCCGGTCGAGTTGTGGATATTCACCCAATCGCCTGCGGCAAGGTTTTCTGACGAGGTAATGGTTGCCACGTCAGCGCCAACACCTACTGGCATCATGGTGTTATCAATGCGCCCGGTTCCGTCCAGTGCCACCAGTTTCCCAGAATCCCCCGCACCCGCCGAAGTGGTCTTACTGTTGACTATCGTGCTATCTAATACCCCCGACGCATTAAGCGCTGGAATCTTCCCGGAATCCCCCGCACCCGCACTCGTGGTTTTCGAGTTGATAATGGTCGAATCAAGCACGCCATTGGCGTTTAACGCGACGAGTTTATCCGCATCACCCGCGCCGGCGGAGGTTTTTAAGCTGGCCTCTTCAGTTAAGACGCCGGCATTGTTTTTGATGAATTTGGTAGACAGTGTTCCCATAATAGTTACCTATATTAGCTGGAGGATGGCGAGTTGACAGTTGACGTTTAGGCTTTTCTCTGAGACAGCCACGCCAATTTGTTGAGCGAAAGCTAAACCATTTGGATCTTGTGTTAGTAAACCGTTTGATCCTACATAAACCGGTCCGGCTATCCAGTTCCACGATGATTCAGCTAATAGGCCATGAAAATGCACGTTAATATCATCACCCATCACACTAGCACCTGTAGTGATACCAATAGCTTTCCCGATATCGAGCGGATCGGTCGCATCGCAATAATAGGCAAGCCCGTTGAGTATCTTAACGGCACGATGACCCGACAAGGTAGCGCCGGCCTGTACCGTAAATTCCTGCCCGGATTCGCCTTGCGGACCACGGATACCAACCGCACCGGACACCTCGATTTGTGCTGAAACCGGGGTTCCTACCTCAATTTGCAGGGTATTGATTAGGAGCGTTACGCTAACCAAAGACATTAGACGCCCTCAGTAACCTGCGGCGCAATAAACAGCTTATCTTTATATTCACCGACTGGCGGAACTAATGTCATCACGTCGCCATTTGCCGCGGAGGCTTGTACATCGTAGACATATCTGCCAGCCGGGATAACTGCTGTCGATGCAGCTAGTACCTCAAGATAGGCGATATTTTCCGCATCACCCGTATGATCGCCGAATACACTACTCACAGACAATACCGGGGTTGCGCCGAAGTCACTGCGCACCGTGAACCAGTGGGTATATCCGGTGAGGTCTGTCCCAGCCGGATACTGTAGCTTTATCCGGTAGGTATCGCCGACGCGAAAGTCTGGTAAGTATTTAGCCATTTTTGGTTCGCTACAGCGACAGGTTTACCAGACATTCTCAAGAGCTATAAAAGCGGTTCCATCGCTTTCGATAGCGGCAACGCTTGATGTAACCTCGGGTGCAATACCATCTACCCCAGGGCCAAGATCAATCGACCCTTTTGCTACCAATTCAAGATAACGGACTGCCGCATCCCGGCGGTCTATGACTATCTGGGTAGCGGCGTTTTCATACAGCAAATATCTTGCAATATCGCAGGCAATGCGCGTCAGATTAGGTGGGATATAGGCCAGCGGCAGGGTATAGCGCCCCGCTAAATAGCTGTCAATTTCTGCATCCGCGTCACTGATTGCCTTATCGACAATGGCCGTATCAATGTCGTTATAGGCTTCCCTGTCGGTTAACTGGATAAGTTCCGTTTCACCGAATCTGGTTGTTAAGTCACCTTGTGTGCAGTAGCTCATGCCTGCACGATTACGCCAATAGCCATTAGATCAGCCAAAGTGGCTTTATCCAAATCTGGAGCATGATCGCCAGGATGGTAGCTAACGCCATCATGTCGCAGCGGTTCTGCGACAACATAAATAGGCGCTGGCTCTGGTTTTTGGTCCGTTATAATGGTGGGTACTGGAATGGTTTTAGCCATATATCACCTAAGAAAAGGGCGAGCGCTGTGGCCCGCCCAGTTGAGGCCATGATTAAACGGCGGTAGTGATAAGATAGCCTGCATCTGCTGCGGCAATTACCGGCTTACAGGCATCAGCTACATCATAAATCCATGAGCGTATATCGGCGTCATAGCGCGGGGGTTCGACGAACGGATACCCGCCAAGCTGGTAGGTATAGCCGAAGGTCGGTCGCCCAGCGTCTTGCAGTCCGGCGGTTTCAGTGTAGGCCACAACACAGAAGGTTCCCCATACATCGCTGAATACGCCGGCATCCGTCGAGGTAATGGCGTCTCCAACAAGCACCTGATTCACACCAAACAGCGCGGCAAGGAGTTCAGTGGTCGGAACGTCGCGGCCAGTGTACTTAGTGCGGTCGATGATTTTCGGATGCTGCCTAAGTGATTTCATGACTTGCGCGCCCATGACTACCACATTGGGCCGCTTGCCGGTTCCGCCTCGGATCGCTTCCTTTGCAACCTCGATATCGTGGATTGGATCGCTGACACCACTCGTGAGGTCCGACCATTTTGACGTTCCAGACAGGGTCGTTTTATTGGTGGAGCTGTAGTTGCCGGCAGTGGTTGCCAATACTGCCTGCTCGACTTCCAGCCGCAAGCGCATGGCGTCCATGACGGTCCTGATGGAAGCGCTGGCGAGGTTGATACCCGGCACGGCCTGCGCTTCCTCTTGCAGTTCACGCGGCACAACAGCGGCTAGACCATGATCGAGGATCGCGTAAGCCTGGGAACCGTAGCCAACCTGTAACCGCTTAATAGCGGTGCCAGGGGCGCGCGCTGTATCGTAAGCGAAGAAACTATCCTTATTGAACTGGATAATCTTGCCTGCACGCTGGCCAACGGTAACAGTGGGGAAAAGGGACGTTCCGACCAAGGCATTATTGGTATAGCCCTGGGCAACGGTACTCAGGATCGGGTCAATTACCCGAGCCGAAGCAGTAGATAGTTGAGTCATGAATTTACTCCTGGATTCGGGTGATTAAACTGAGGATAGCGATACGCTGGTATTCTCGATCACAATCCACTGAGTAGCGGATTTGTACCCGAGCACAAGTTCATCAGCGGCGGCGTTGAAGGTCGCGGTGTTGTTCGTCCCATCGAAGGTCACGCCGGCGGCGGTCGTAACTACGACGTTACCGGAACTGATCGTGGCTATGCGGATACGCGCCTGTACGCCGGGAGATGGTGCAGCTAAAGTCAGCGAAGCCAATCCAGTACCGCCAGCAATCAGCGTAATACCAGAGGTGGCGATTGCGCCGTTAGTGGATACCTCGTATACATCATTACTTGCCAATACCTGCCCAAACTTTGCGCCGGTCTGGGTTTGCAGCATGACTTCGATAAATTTGCCTGATCCGGCTGAGGCTTGCAGAGCAACACCCAAGATAACGCCACCGGCTGAGGCCACGGCGCGACCGGAAGCATCGGCTTGCACCTCAGTCATGGCGGTAATGACGCCGCCAGTTTCTACGATAGCGGTCCCGAGGGTATCAACGCAGGCTTTATCGCCAGAAGCGACGGTGGTGCGGTTGACGCCCATGGCCAGTGCGCCCGCGCCTGGATAGGCACCGGCGGCCGTGATGAAACGGTGTTCTGCGACTGTGCCCGTGGCGGCAATGGTCAGCGGTAGAATGGGGTAGGCTTGTTTGCTCATGGTAAATTAGGCTCCGATAGCGGTTGCGGCAGCGGCATAGCTCAACTGATGAGCGTCGGCGTAGGCCAGGATTTCAGCGTGTAGTGCGGCGCGGTCGTCGTCCACCTGATACCCTTCAGGCGCTTTTACAGCGGCCTTGGAGGATGTTGGCGTGGTGGCTGGTGGTATCCCGCCGGTCTGAGTCCCAGAGAGCGCGGCGATGGGCTGTGCGGCGGCTAGATAGGTGCTAAGTGCGTCCATGTCCTTCTGGCCCAACGACTCAGCCCAACCTTTCAACGATGGAACCAGGCGGCCATCAGCCAGCGCGGGCTCGATCAGTTTGGCCAGCGCATCGGTCTGCACTTGAGCGGACAATGCAGCTACCTGATTTTGCAATTCAGTCACAGTTGCTACCGGCGCGAACAGTGCCGGGTCTGGCGGTGCGGACACTTGTGCCGTGAGGGCAGCTACAGCTTCTTCCTGATCCGCTAATTTTGCGTGTATGTTGGTAATATGAGCGGCTAGACCAACACTAGCATCTGGTACGAGGAGAGCTTTTACCTTATCCAATTCGGCTGCTAACTCTGCTGGCGTTGCGGCAGTGGGTAGGTTTAACACCTCCCGTAGGTCTTCGATCAAATCTTCATACATGGATTCTTGCTCCGTGATGGGTGAGAAACGGGCGGCGGCTAGATCGGCTAAACCGTCCAGCGCCGGAAAATTGACGAGTGCAGCCATAAGGATTCCGGTCACGTCGCCGGTGCGTGGGTCGAACGTCAGCACGGGGCTGATATAGCGGTATTCTTTGGCCTGGATTGCGGCTTGTGCGGCGGCTGTCCATTCCACATCGGTAGCGTACAAGCCATCGCCTGGACGCCATTCAAGAGCAGAAAACCAACCAGCAGCAGGGGCTTTTGCACCATTTTCTTTGCTATAAAGAGTCTGGTGCTCATAGTCGATCAGGATTTGATCCTGTTGCGCCTTTGCAGCGGCTATTACTCGAGCGGCATTCGCGTCATCTAGGTGCCAGCCATCAGGTAAGGTAGAGGGCCTACCATCTTTGGCTCTAAAGCGGCCAGCCGGTAATAAGCGGATAGTTGTTGGGACATTTCCAGACAACTCGATGAGCTGTGCGGAAAGGGCAACATGCGTAGTAAGTTGGGTCATGCGCGCAAGTGTGGGTAGCTCTAGGTAGTTATGGAATCGGCAATAGTGCGTAATCTAGTAGACATAAAAAACCCGCCAAGCGGCGGGTTACTGTTTAACAGGGCTTCTTTCCACCGCCACCCTTACCGGGTGGCTTATTAGGATTCCGGTTCTTTGCCATGGTTTGCCTCGATGAATGGTTTGCAGCGGATTTGGTTAATTGGCACTCGCCCGCTGGATGCGTTGCCTTTAGGTTATTTCTGCAAAGTTGCCTCGATAGCCCGCTGCACAATAGTTAGCACTTCGGCGCGCCATTCGGTCGGTAGGTCTACTTGTCTGGCTTTGATAGGTAAGAACGGTCTAGCTGGTATCTTCACCTTGCGCCCGCGTCCGGCTTTTCCGCCGAATTGGTGAATCGCGCCTATTCCTACATTCTCATTCATGCCGATGGCGACGGATTGCGCATCGGCTTGGTGAGTAATCCGGTTATAGATATGCTGGCGGGTATCGTTTAGTGGCCGATCACTGACTCTCCGCTTGCCCTGGCGTGAACGCGGCTGGATTGGCTCCATCGGTGTGCCATCGTATTGTATGCCCTGGCCTAAATTTAGTCTGATATTGGATTCTAGCGCGTCGCCAATATCATCCATGACAGGCTGCATGCTTTCTATCTGGTTATTAAGCTGTGCGAATATACGCTTTAGTTCGTATACATCTATATAAAACGTGCTCATTTGGTGGCCTGAGCTTCAGTGGCGGATGTCTGTAGGTAAGCTATAAGCGCAAGCACTTGTGTTTCTGTCAGCGTTGGCAATAACGCCAATATCGATGCGGTCCATTCCGCTTGCGGCTGGGTCTGCATAACCTGCAAAACACTAGGTATCGCGTCGGCTATCGCGGTTGTTTCAGCCAGCGCAGGGCGCAATTTAGGGTGATACCGCACCGGGTCCGGCTTCCACGTTTTCAGCGAATCTTCGTATGGATTGTAATCCCAGCCTGGGTCCGGTTGCGCGATGGAACCGTCATCGTTCGTTGGGACTTTGTTAAGCCCTAGTCCTTCATTTTTCGCGTTGAAGCCTGAACGGGCACGGGCTTTGGCTTCGGTTAGAGAAATCAGGGAACATCGGCATTGCCAACCTATCGGTGGGGTGTGGGTTTTCCAGAATGGATCTCCAACGGGTCTGATAACACCATCATGCGCTAAATGGCTTGGACGAACGCGAGAGTCATTGATAGCATCGTACATAAGGTACGGTCGCGTCGCTGCATTACGCGTGAACACTTCCCATCGCCCACGCATATAGTTCCCTTGTAAATTAGTCCTCCAGATATTCTCGATCCGGTGCGGTGGCAGTTTCAAATCCTTGACGGCTTGCTCCTTCTTCCATGCGTTGAAGCTGCCTCCGTTCTTCATGAACTTTGCCAAGCTATCATTCACGGCTTGCAGTTGGTCGAGCGATGCAATGCCAGCGATGCTAAAGGCTTTTTGTCTGAATATACCTTGGAAGGCAGGCGAATAGTACGTCTGCGGGAGTGTCGTTACCCGCTCCGCTGCTGCTATTGCTTCAGTAAATTGGACATTAAAGCCGATGGATAGTGGCGGCTTATCCGGCATGCGCGTAGCCCATCAAATCAGCAGCAAACAGTGCCCGCTCCATGATCGTCCGAAACTCCGCCGGGTCAGCCTCACTCGCAATCGCCGCCAGCCTATCAGCTAGGTCTTCCGGGTCACGCGCCGCCCGTATCGCGGCCTGTATCAGCCTCTGGTCAATCAGCTGCGCATCGGCGGCAATCGCGGAATTCGCCAGCCGTTCGACGGCCTGCTGCTCTAGTGTGAATTTGGGCGGCCCTGGTGGTAATTTAGCTGCGAGTGGCTCCGCGTTGTCACCTACATCATCAGGGTTTTGTTGGGGATTATCGGCTGGTTCTGGTGTTGCTTGTGCCGGAACTGGCGTCTGTGTCCCGAGAATCGCCTCGTCGCCTTCCGGTTCCGGTATCCGTAACTTTTCTTGCGCCCATGCTACGGGGATACGCATTCCCACGGCGGCCAGTTTCGGCAATGCATCGGCATACAAAGTCAGGTCTTCCGGCGCTTGAGTATCGAACGTCCAGCGGGCTTCAATGGGTAGCGCGTTGACTGTGATAATCGCGCCAATCAGTTGCCTGGTCAGCGTGGCGGCGATCTGTTTGGCGTCGTGGTCACGGAGTTGATAGCGGACGTCATCATGGATATTACCTAGCGCATTAGTGCTAGTGCGCCCGTCCGCTTGGCTAGTTAGCGTACCGCCGAGAATTGCCTTAGATACTGATCGCTCGCACCAGTTAATTAGCGCATCAAAGCCTTGGCCTTCGCCCGTGGCTGCGTTTACGGTTTGCAAATCTTCGTTAGCCTTTCCGCCAGTTAGTAGCGCCGCGCCAGATTGCCCGAGTTCGCGGAGGGCGATTAGCAAGTCGGTTTTTTTTCCTTCATCTTGCTCTTGCGTGAATAGCACGCGGATGGGTACGGCATACAATTCGCAAAACCTTAGCCAATTCCGTGTAGCAAAGTTTTTGAATAGGTAAGGCAAGGCGAGCACCCGGAAAAGACCCTGAGTCGCCGGATAGCCGGTCTTGCTGGCATGACGATGCTCAATCCAGCCAAATGGCTGTAGTTCCACGCCATCGATGCTTCTGTTATCTCTTAGGCGCAATTGTTGCCGGGTTTCAGTATCTACGGTAAACCAGCGCTGCGGGCGGGCGCTAATGGATTTTGGCAACCAGTATCCATTCACCCTGGACCACTCGATTTCCTGCATGCTGAAACCGTGGCCTATGGCGTCGGACATATCAAACACGAGCGTTTCAATATCCAGCGCATCCCGCAAGCGCTCCTCCAACTCAGCGACCGCTCTTTTTTCCCTGGCCCCGGCTTTGCGGCGGGCAGGTTCCAGCGCCCAATCGAGTTGAGCGATGGCCATGCGCCGTTTCGTGATTTCGGCGTAGATATGCGCGTCTCTTTCCTCCATGTCGGTGAATAGATCGGCTTGCGCTATCAGGTTTCCGAGTTCCGCCTGTTGCAGGATATTCAGGATCACCTGGACGCTGGTAGCAGGCTGATGCTGGGCGATCTCACGCTTCAGGATCGGAAAGAGGGCGGTTTGCTGTGCTTTCAAAGCCATGGGTTCACCAAGTGGAAACTGATGCGTTGCGGATGGGGATGACATTGGCGCGGCCTGTGCCACGGTGCATGATGGGTTCTAGGGCATAGCGGGCGGCGTCGATGCAGTGGTTATGAGCGTCCACCGGAACTGGAAGGATGTCGCCTGATTGCCGGTCGATCTTGTAGCTGTAGAGTCGGGCTTCTTCCGCCGTGTGGGTGCAGCGGGGGTGAATCACGATGGCTTCATAGCTGCGGAGGTGGGCGATACCATCCTCCACACTGCCCTTGCCTTTGCTGGCGGCCCGGATGTTAAAGCCGGCGCGAGCCAGATAGCTGATCGTCTCTGGTCTGGCATTATCAGCGCGGATAACGTGATGGCGGCATTCTGGGATGCTATCGAACATGGCGGGCGTGTGGTCGATCTCCACGCCGATGCCATAAGCTTCCCGTTCGACATATAGGGTCCGATGGTGAATCCACAGCTTGATAAGTGCGGTCGGGTCGGTGGCAAACCCCCAGTCAGCGCCGAAGTATGGCCCGTCCCAAGTATCGTGGTCAGGCGTGAACGCTTCCACGCGGTACTTGTTCCGCAGAATTTGCGCGTCGGTATATTGCCGGCACTCGCCAAGCCAGACATGCCGGTAAGCGTCATAGTCTGTCCGCTTCAACCATTCCATTTCCTCGGGCAGGCTGGTTTCGTGAAACCACGGATTCTGATCGTAGTTGATATGCCGCACGATGGCCCCGTCTGGCGGGTGTTGGATCATGCGATAGATTGGGTCTGATTCCTGGTCCGGGTTCATCGAAACCCAGATTTCGGCGCCGGGTTTGCGGATAGTTGGGGTCAGGGTTTTGAGTGACTTATCACCGATGGTCTGCCCTTCTTCCAACCAACATAGATCGATGCCCTCCATGGATTTCAAAGCTCTGGCGTCGTTCTGCATGCCGCGTAAGCCGCGAAACAGAAAGGATGATCCGCACCGGCTTTTGATCCAAGACTCTTTGACGATGAACGCCGCGTTCAAGCCCATGGCGTCGATCTGGTCTGACAGGAGTTGATGTACGCTGTCCTGTATCGAGTTCTGCAACTCACGGGCGCACAGGATACGAATGGGCTTTTCGGCGGCTTTAAGGAGTAGCAAGCGGGCCAGCGTCCAGGATTTAGCGCTGCCTCGGCCACCATAGGCGATCTTATAGCGGGCGGGCGGTTCAAAGTCTCTGGCCCATTTCGGTAGTTCGATAATGCTGTCATCAGACATAACGCACGGTAACGCCGGGCTGCTGCTCGGTGGGTGGTGGTTCTAGCAAGCTCTGATTCTGTTTGACAACTGCCATGCCAATATTGCTGGCGTCGTTGCTGATTCTGGTTAATGCCGCAATACCCTGCAACACATCGGCGGATTCCATGGGATCGTCCTTATTGATGCGTCTGGTTTGCTGTACGGCGATCTGCATAATCCGGCTGGCGATGATGGCTCCACTACGTCCGGCTGATGCCAGATTCGTAGATATGGCCATCATTTCCTCTGCGAGGTTTTGCGCAGATATTTGCTGCGCCATGGGTAGTGACTTAACTAACTGATTTGTATTATATATTTGATTAGCAACGGCTTTTGTTTCTTCCACGCGCGCGGATAATTTTTCGCGCACTGCCGCTTCGCTAATGCCAAATTCCTTAGCCAGCGATCTTCGTGACTCTCCACGCAGTAGCCGCTCAGAGAGCGCATTCCATTGCTGTTCCGTCAGTTTGGAGCGTCTGCCCATCGCTTAAAACGGCACAGCCCCGCCGCGCTTTTTCACAGTGGTTCCCCCCATGCCAAAGGGGTCTGCGCGCTGGGCGGCTCTTTTCGCTGCGCGCCTTTCCGCTGCCGTGGGTCCAGGCCCATACTTGCCAGATTGATCGGCGCGTCTTGCGTTGGTGCTTTTCCATCTTTCAGAACCGCTCGCCATAATTCCGTCCTCCGTAGAGATTTGTTGATGGTTGCGTAGCGTTTAACAATTGAACTGTGGACTTCGTGATTGAAGTCATACAGGCTGTCGTTATTCTCGATCATGATTTGTTCTACGTTGGAGCTGGTGCGCAGATTCGCGCTGCCATGTATCACTATCTTGTTCCCGCCCGCTGTCCGTATCAGGCATATCTTGGTATGCACGGACGCGACGGCCAGTTGAAATTTATCACTCTTATCCAGTTTCTCGTATAGTTCAGGTACTAGGCCGCCGCGTTCGTGGCTGTAAAAAAAATCCGACACAATCAGATTCAACTGCTTGACGTAATCCTGATCGAGCAGTCCGGCTAGACTGTCCACGTTCTCAATACTCATGGACAGCGTGGAGAGCGTCATTTCCTCGACGGTCCACTCATTCTCGACAATCAGCGCTTCGATGAAGTCGCCAAAGATGAAATTCCCGTTCAACAGCACAAAATAGCGGGAACCTTTGCCGGGGTTGCCGATATCTAGCGCAAGTTGTTTGGCGTTATCATATTTCAGGAAATGCTCCTGCAGTTCCGGTTCAAACTTTGGCTCCAAGTATCGGATTTATTGAGTCCAGCAACATGCTTAACGGTGTTCAGCGCAAAAAGGTTGGCGGCCATGGTTATTATTGTAATGGTTTAATGCTGGCCTTATTATACTATTGTAGTGACTTATAATCTAACTATATCAACGGTTTTTTTCAAAAATCGTCTGGCACTCAATACACCGCATGGCATGTAAATAGGCTTTACGTCTGGCCGCTTCGATCTCACCGCCGCAATCTATGCAATGCGCATAGATAGTTGCCGCATGTTGGCTACAGCGCCAATCCGTGCTGTTCCGCCTACGTGCATACCTGTCCATGGCCTGCTCTTCGATTATTAAAGCGCGATCAGCGTCATCCATTGGTTTGCCTAAAATCGGCGAAGCGCCGGATAGTATGGTTATGGTAATCACTTCGGCTGGCGTGGCATTGTGCTCCACAGATAGGTTGTTGTTGTTTTAGGTGATGGGCGACGTACATGCCGTGGAAAGCCATCATATCCAGCGCAAACAAAACACCAATAGGTATAGATAAAATAATAGGGGTAATAAAGGCAATTCCGCCCAAACCAAAGGTTC